>Ga0326728_10001092_pt1 | contig 98404 bp, 74 predicted proteins | sample MB3enrmetagenome_FD_207602 | JGI IMG/M metagenome (GOLD analysis project Ga0326728, IMG submission 207602) | Lab enriched peat soil microbial communities from McLean, Ithaca, NY, United States - MB31MN | ecosystem: Environmental > Terrestrial > Soil > Wetlands > Peat | place: USA: New York...
GGCTTTAGCCCGTACATAAAGCCTGCAAAATCAAGACGGCTTTAGCCACTGAGGGAATCTTGGTTCAGCGAACTCTGCCCACTATAGCTCGCGGAGAATGGACTCTAATAACGAGACACTACACTAGTCCCTAGTTCTGATCCCCGATCCCTACGCCCTACGCCCTACTCCCTATTCCCTACTCCCTATTCCCTATTCCCTATTCCCTATTCCCTATTCCCTATTCCCTCAAGCATTCAACCACTTCCACTGCTCCTCGCTCAGCGGCACCACGCCCAGGCGTCCGATGACGACCAACGGGGAGTTGGCAAAGAGCGGCTCGGCTTTGATCGCCGCCAAGGTCTTGGGAGTCTTGAGCCGCTTGCCGGCTTTGACCTTGACCAGCGGAATCTTGGGATTCGACGCGTCCACGCTCAGCACCGATCCCGTGCCCACCGCGCGGCGCTCCTCGCCGGTGTGGTAAAAGATCCACTCCGTGCCCGGTTGCATCTCGCGCAAGTATTTGACCGCCTGGGGGTTGGCGACGCCGTCCCAGATCGTCTCCCGGTCACGGAGAAAGTCGTCGAAGCTGTACACATCCGGCTCGGACTTGAAAAGGAAGTAGGCCATGCGCCGATAGTAGACGAGGGAACAGGGATTAGGGAATAGGGATCAGGGAATAGAGAACATGGAAAAGCGGACGAAGATCGGTGAAATGCGTGGTAAGATTTCCTTGTTTCCTTACGCGAGGTGAACCATGCTGGCCAAGATGACCGTCAAAAACCAGCTTACTCTGCCCAAGGCGGTGGCCACGCGCTTTGCCGGAGTGGAGTATTTCGAGGTGAGCACGGACGGCTCCTCTATTCTGCTCAAGCCGCAGGTTCCAAGCCGTCTGAATGAGGTGCGCGACAAACTCGCCCGCCTTGGCATCACCGAACAGGATGTGGCCGACGCTATTGCCTGGGCGCGTCAAAACCAGTGAGCGCCGCCGCCAAGGCGAGAGTCGTCTTCGACACGAATGCCGTCCTCTCCGCGCTCCTCTTTACCCATGGCCGTCTGAGCTGGCTGGTTGACCACTGGCAAGCAGGAAATTGCTTGCCGCTTGCCTCGCGCGCAACTGCATTGGAGTTGACGAGAATCCTCGCCTATGCGAAGTTCAAGCTCTCCGCCGGTGAACAGTTGGAAGCCTTGGGCGGCTATCTCCCTTATTGCGATGTGGTCGAGCGAGTGGAATCTTGCCCCATTCTTTGCCGCGATGCCAAAGACCAGCCGTTTCTCGATCTGGCGCACTCCGGGAAGGCGGATTATTTGGTTACAGGCGACGAAGACCTGCTGACGCTGGCCGGAAGGACGGCATTTGGGATTGAAACTCCGGTATCCTACCGAAACAAAATCTGTATTCCATAACCAAACCTTCCCGGTCTGATTATCTGCATCGGTCTGAGCAACAGCTTAGCCGGCTTTTCATTCCGGTCCTAAATTGTATTGATCTGTGCAAAGATCGCTCTGGACTTGCCCCCATTTTTGAGACAACCGAACTGAGGCAGTCTCATGAAGTGTCAAACCGATGGTTTTGAGGGTTTCTGTTGCCCAATCCTCCGCAACTAAGCATCCGATCGACCGTAGCAATAGAGGCGGGGGAGTTGAACTGAGTTCAGTTCCCCTCCCGCTGAGATTTAATACTCCCAGAATTACAACCACGAAAAGAAAACGGACCACCATTTTCATGGATTTCATCCTCTTACTTTTCGTTACCCGCCAGCCAGCGCTGGGTATTGAGCAGTTGCCGCTGGTCCAGCGCCCAGACTTTGCCGGTCAATTCGTCTGGACCTTTTCCTTCCCGTTCTGCCTTCCCGAACTCCGTGGCCATGGCCTGCATCTTGGCGTCGAAGTCGTCCACAAAGCTCAGCGCCAGCGCCTCGGGGATCATGGGCAGCTTGGGCGAGCCGAACTCCAGTTTGCCGTGGTGGCTGAGTATCATGTGCAGGACAAGCGTTTTGAGTTTGGGCGGAAAATCGGGCAGGCTGTCCATGGTGCGCTCGGCCAGCGCCGCGCCGATCTGGATGTGGCCCAGCAACGTGCCCTCGAGGGTGTACTCGAAGCCGAGATCCCAGCTCAATTCGCGGGTCTTGCCGATGTCGTGGAGAATGACGCCGGTCAGCAGCAGGTCGCGATGCAGCATGGCGTAATGGCTGGCGACCTTGTCAGCCAGGGTAAGCAAACTGACCACATGCTCCAGCAAGCCGCCCAGCCAGGCGTGATGCAGTTGTTTGGCGGCGGGGGCTTCGCGATAAGCTGCGGCCACGGCAGGCTCGTCGAAGAGGGCGCGCAGCAGGCGTTTCAGGTCGGGCTCGGTGAAGCTCTCGATGAAGCCGTCGAACTGGCTCCAGAGCTGCGCCACGTCGTAGGTGGTGGCGGGCAGCATGTCCGCTTTCTCCGCCTCGCCGGGCAGAGCCTTGCGCAACTGCGTCACCTTGAGCTGCGGCTTTTCGTTGTAGCGGGAGAAATCGCCGCGGATCTTGACCATGTCGCCGCGCTCGAAGTCCTTGGCCATGCGTGGATCGCCCAGGTCCCAGGAGACCGCCTCGATGGAGCCGGTCTTGTCGCCCAGCAGCAAGCTCAAATAGGGTTTGTTGGCGCGGGTACTGCGCTGCTGTTTGGCCAACACCAGGAAAAAGCCCACGCACGTCGCACCCTCGTCGAAGGCGGACAAATCGGCAATGTAAATATCTTTCACTTGGGCATCCGATCCAAAACCAAGAATTCCTACTGTTCAACAGTATGGCGCAGATCATCGCCGCGCGTCAGGCTTGGCCATGCGGGTCAAATATGGCACCGCCGGCAAAGCGGCGTTCGATTGCGGACACCGGCTTTCGATTCCGCACAACAGGATTGCATTCAGCACTCCCAAGAATCGCTCAACTCATTTACCATCAACGGCGACCGTCCGCTCGCTTTGGCAGCAGAAATGCAATTTGGCAAGATGAATTCTGCGCCTTCAATGGCAGAGTAGCGGAGGACTTCGTGCATACTCTGATCCAGGATCTGCAATACGCCTTTCGCCAGTTGGCCAAATCTCCCGGCTTCACCATCACCGCCGTGCTCACCCTGGCCATCGGCATCGGCATCAACACCGGTGGTTTCAGCATCATGGATGCGGTGGTTTTGCATCCCCTGACGGTGTTGGACCTCAACCGGGTGGTGACTGTCTACGAGCAGCAGAATCACGGCGAGCAGCAGCAGGTCAGCCTGGCTAACTTTGCCGACTGGCAGCGGCAGAGCCACTCCTTTGAGGAACTGGCCGTACGCCAAGAGACCGACATGACCCTGACCGGCGCGGGTGATGCGGCGCGGGTACGGGCGGAGATCGCCTCGCCTGCCTTCTTCAGCGTCATGCGCACCAATGCGGCGATGGGGCGCGTTTTCCGTGAGGATGAAATCCAGGCTGGCCGGAGCTCCGTTGCGGTGTTGAGTTATGCATTTTGGAAATCGCATTTTGGCGCCGACGCCACCATCCTGAATCGCACTATCGAGTTGGATGAGCACAGCTACACGATCGTCGGCGTCATGCCCAAGACCATGCAATATCCCTCCTCGGGCGATGTCTTTTTGCCCTTTGCGCCCGTGGCCGCGCAGCTTGCCAACCGCACTTCGCACGATTATCAGGTCGTCGGCCGCCTGCGCAAAGGCGTCTCGCCGGGTCAGGCGCAGGCGGAGATGAACCTTATCGCCAGCCAGCTCGAACAAAAGTATCCCGCCACCAACCAGGCATGGCAAGTGAAGGTCGTTACCCTGCTGGACGATGTCAACGGCGAACTGACCCCGCTCTACTTCAGCCTGGTGCAGGGAGCTACCTTCTTTGTGCTGCTGGTGGTTTGCGCCAATATCGCCAACCTGCAATTTGCCCGCGGCCTTTCACGCCGGCCGGAGATCGCCATGCGCACCGCTCTGGGGGCTAGCCGCGGGCGATTGCTGCGCCAGTTTCTCACCGAGAACATTGTGCTGGGGCTGATGGGCGGTGCGGGCGGACTACTTGTGGCCGCGCTTTATATCCACATCTGCGAAATCACCATGCCGGAAGAGATCGCCCGCCGCATGGCCGGATGGTCCAACATCTCGCTCAATGGCCGTGCGCTGGCCTACTCGCTCGTGCTGGCGTTGGTCGCCGGTGTGCTCTCTGGCCTGGCCCCGGCCTTGGCCGTGCTGCGCGGCGATCTGGTGAGCGAATTGAAATCCGGCTCCCGCTCGGTGATGGGCTCGGGACGCGGCCGCAAGCTGCGCAACACGCTGGCCGTCTCGCAAATCTCTCTGGCCGTGGCGCTGGTGATTGGCGCGGCGCTGATGTGCAAAGGCATGTTGTCCATGCTGCATCTGGCCGACCGCTATCGTCCCGCGCAGACGCTCACCTTCCGCGTTCACCTCTCCACCGCGAGGTACGATACGCCGGATAAGCTGGCCGCCTGGTACAGCCAGAGCCTCGACCGTCTGCACCAGTTGCCCGGCATCAAGCAAGCCTTTGTGAGCGGGGCTCTGCCCTACAGCGATGACGGCTGGCTCAACGATTGCCAGTTGGAGAATCGCCCTCGCCTGCCGGGGCAAACGCCCGCGGCGCTGCGCTTGCCAGTGAGCACAGAATATTTCAATACTTTGCAGATTCCCGTCATCGCCGGACGCACCTTCAGCGCCAGCGATGATCGGCGCGCACAGCCCGTGGCCGTGGTGAGTCAGAGCTTTGCCGCACGTTACTTCCCCGGGGAGAATCCGCTGGGCCATCGCATTCGCATAGGAAATGACGTCCAAACCCCATGGCTGACCATCGTCGGCGTGGTCGAGGAGACCAACTACTCGTTGTGGCTCAGGGCGCATCCCGCCGCGGTGTATTTGAGCACGGCACAGCTTCCGCTGGACAATGCAATCTATTCGATCCGCACCCAGGGCGATCCTCTCTCCTATGCCCCAGCCGTGCGCAGGACCCTGGCGGCGCTCGATCCGCAACAGCCCTTGGATGCACTGCAAACCTATGCGCAGTACACACACCTGGAGATGACCGGAATGTTCTTTGTTGCGGGAATGCTGGGCGTGGACGCACTGATCGCACTGTTGCTGGCGGCCATTGGCATCTTCGGCGTGATGGCCAATCTGGTCGGCGAGCGCACCCGCGAGATCGGCGTGCGCCTGGCCATGGGCGCGCGCCGCGAAGACATTCTGCGCATGATCCTGAGCCGTGCCGGATGGCTCACGGGAAGCGGCGTGTGCATCGGTCTGGTGTTGGCATTCGTACTAGCCCGTGGCGTCGCCAATCTGCTCTACGAGGTGCGCCCCGACGATCCCTGGGTCTTTGCCGTCATCGCCGCGACCATCGTCGCGACAGCACTCCTGGCAAGTTGGCTTCCCGCCCGCCAGGCCGCGCACATCGATCCCATGATCGCGCTACGGGACGAATAGAGGCCGCATCCCAGGGTTTCGCTTCGCTCCACCCTGGGCTTCTTTCACTGCCTCTCTCCGCGAGGCATCCCGTTCAGTCCTGCCGTAACTTGCCGATACAAGCCAAGATGCCCAGCAGGACAAAGTTGTTGTTGAACAGACTTTTGATTTTCATGCTTGTGAATGGGGCCAAAGGCTCATGCGATGCTCAGGAAGCAGTGGAGAGCGCCTTGCGCAAGACCGGCAGGCGAATGGTGGCGCGCGCGCCGGGGCCGTCTTGGCGGTTGACCAGACGGATCTCGCCGCCGTGGGCGCGGGCGATCTGCTGCGCCAGAGCCAGGCCCACGCCGCTGCCGGTGGGCTTGGTGGTATAGAAGGGCACAAAGAGATTGTCGCTGTTGGCGATGCCCAGGCCGCGGTCTTCAATGGCGATGAGCACGCTGGAGTCCGCCACCTGCCAGGCAATGCGCACCGGTTGCGCGCCATTGCCCAGCGCCGCGTCCACGGCATTGGCTAGCAGGTTGATGGTCATTTGTTCCAACTGGTCGGGATCGGCAAGCACCACCGCGGCCGGGCCGGGATCGAGTTGAATCTCCAGCTTCTGCTCTGCCAGGCCGCCGCGTTGCAGCACTGTTACCCGCTCCAGCAGCGCATCCAGCGCCACTGGGCGAAGTTGCGGCGCAGGCAGTTGGGCAAGCTGGCGATAGGACTGCACAAAACGATGCAGGGCATCGGCGCGGCTCTCGATGACGCTCATGCCGCGGCGAAAGTCGCGCCGGGTCTCTTCGTCGCCGCCCAGCGCATCAACCCGCGCCAACATGCTGCCGGCGATGGATTTGATCGGCGCCAGAGAGTTCGACAGCTCATGGCCCAGCACGCGAATCAATCGCTTCCACGCCTGCTGCTCTTCTTCCTGCAGCGGCAGGCTCACATCGGCCAGCAACAGCAGCGTATGTGGCGCGCCATCCTGGCGGAAGGCCGCCTTTCTCAGTAGCCAGCGGGTGGAGTTGCTGGCGGCGTTGGAATGCGCGGAAAACGAGTGAATCGACTGATCGGGCGCGGCCAGCAGCTCCTCCAAGCCCAGTTCACGGGCGCTGCGCCCAAAGCAGCGCGCATGGGGCTTGCCCAGCATCTGCACTCCCGCATTGTTGACCAATTGCAGCAGATCGTTGCGATCAAAGGCGAACAGCGGCGCGCTCATCACCTCAAGAATGCTGGCCAGCAGCGCGGTCGCCTCCAGCGAACGCACGCGCTGTTTTTGCAGCAGGTCGGCCAGGGCGTTGACCTCGCCGGCCAGTTCTCCCAGCGCGTCTTGTGAGCCTGCCCCGCGGGCGCGGAAGGAGTAGTCGCCCTCGCGCAGTGAAGAGATCACGTTTGCCAGCGTCTGCAGCGGCCGCTCGATCCCTTCGACGAGGAGCACGGAAACCATCAGGATGTAAGCCAGCAGAGAGCCCACCGAAAGCAGTGCGAGCGGCATTGAAACCCTGTGCTCGTAGAGCAGAAAGCCGCCTAGAGCCGGTGCCGGCAGCGCCAGCAACAGGCAATAGAACCGCGCCCGGCGCACGGCCGAGCGGATGCGACGCGGCTCTCGATGCTCATAGCCCATATTTTTCGATGCGCCGATAGAGAGCGGCGCGGCTCAGCCCCAAGGCTTCGGCGGCCTGGGTGATGTTGCCCGTGCAGCGGCGCATCACCTTGCGGATGAGCAGCGCTTCCACCTCGTCGATGCTCATGTTCTCGAACGACGTTGCCGAAGAGCGGGCCGCGCCAATGGAGAGATTGGCGGCATCGATCTCCTCGCCGCGGCAGAGCAGAATGGCGCGCTCCACCGCGTGCTCCAGTTCCCTGACGTTGCCCGGCCAGGCGTATTGCAGCATCCCCTGCAGGGCCGCCGCGGAAAAGCCCGTGACCTGCTTGCGATAGCGCGCCCGGTTGCGGTTGAGAAAGTGCTGCGCCAGCAGGGGAATGTCCTCGCGCCGGTCGCGCAAGGCGGGCAGGTGAATCTCCACCGTGTTGAGGCGGAAGAGCAGGTCTTCGCGGAAGTTGCCGGCCTTGGCTTCCTCGTGCAGGTCAGCGTTGGTGGCGGAGAGCAGACGCACGTCCACGCGCCGGGTCTGCGAAGATCCCACGCGCTCCAGTTCGCCGGTCTCCAGCACCCGCAGCAGCTTGGCCTGCTGGCGCAGCGGCACATTGGCAATCTCGTCCAGAAACAGGGTGCCGTTGTTGGCCAGTTCGAAGCGGCCCACGCGGTCGCTGCGCGCGTCGGTGAAGGCTCCTTTGACGTGGCCGAAGATCTCGCTCTCGAAGGTTCCCTCCGGCAGTCCGCCCGCATTCACCGCCACCAGCGCCATGCGCGAGCGAGGCGAGGCCGCATGCAGCAGCTTGGCCACAATCTCTTTGCCGGTACCGTGCTCGCCGGTGACGAGCACGTTGGCGTCGGAGGGACCGACCTGCGCTATCAGCTCCAGCACCGGCTGCATGGAGGCCGCGCCGGCGATGAATTCCGGCATGCCCTCGGCGCGCAGCAGGCGGTTCTCCATCTCCAGTTGGCGGGCGCGGCGCAGCGCCTGATGCAGCTCCGCATGGACACGAATCAGCGACAGCAGCCGCTCGTTCTCCCACGGCTTCTGCACAAAATCGCGCGCCCCGCGCTTGATGCTCTCCACCGCCAGATCAATGTTGCCCCAGCCCGTCATCACGATCACCGGCAGGCGCGCATCGAACTCCTGAATGCGCCCCAGCAGGTCCAGGCCCTCCTGGCCGGAGGTGGTGTCGCGGGTGTAGTTGAGGTCGATCAGCAGCACGTCGTATTCGCGCTCGCCCAGCGCCTCCAGCAGCAACTGCGGCGAGCGCACGCCATCGACGACGATGCCTTGCGGACGCAGCAACAACTCCACCGCCTCCAGGATGTGCGGTTGATCGTCGGCGACCAGAACACGAATCGATGCCTGCTTATTGGAGATGGGCCACCTCCACAGCGCCGGCTTTGGCGTCGGCGATGGAGATGCCGTACTCTTCCAGCACCGTGCCGGTGGCGCGACGCACCTCGATGCGCGCCTTTTCGTAGGCCGTCTCGGCGGTCACCAGCGCCGACTCGGCCAGGGCCAGATCGTGCTCCGCCGCCAGCGTCTGCCGATTCGATCCCGCGCCCAGCTTCTGTTCCTTTTGCATAATATCCAGTGTCCGCTGCCCCAGATCGCGGGCTTTGCGCGCCGCCTCCACGCGGCTGGCACCCTGCTCCAAAGCGTAGCGCGCATTGCGCACTTCGATGCGGATGCGCTTCTTCAACTCCTCAAGATAGACCTGCGACTGGCGGTATTCAAGCTCGGTGCGCAACTGGTCGGCTTTGGCCACGCGGTTGCGCAGAGGAATGCTCAAGGATAAACCCACGCGATACTCAGGGGCGGTGTTGTTCAGAGCATCTTGCAATGCGCCCCCGTATCCCGAGGGAAGAGTAGTGGCGGTCGAAGGGCTATAGTAATCGGGGTTCATGGCGCCGCCGGCGCCGCTGCCGGTATAGACGCCATAGGCATCCAGAGACGGAAGCAACGCATTGCGCGCGGTCTTGCGGCTCAGCTCGCGGTTTTCCAGATCCAGGCTCGACTCCTGCAACTCGGTGCGGTTCCCAAGCGCCGCCGCAATCATCTCCTGCACCGGCTGGGGTGCGGCTTGCCCGCGGCCGCCGATGGAATCGACAGGGACTACCGGCATTTCTTCCAGCCGGGGATCGTCGAGGGTGCGGGTGATGGCATTCTTCATCAGCAGTTGCTGCAGCTCCAAATCGGTGCGAGCGACGGTCAGATCCTGCTGACGGGTGGCCAGTTCGCCCTCCAACTTGAGCACTTCCATCTCCGGAATGGCCTGCAGCGCAAGCTGCTTGCGGCTGCTGTCCAGGGTATCGGCGGCAAAGGCCACCGAGCGTTCTTCCACCTGCTCGTTGTCGTAGGCGCTGACCAGATCCCAATACAGATTGCAGATCTGGGTGACGGTGGCGATCACCTGGGCGCGGAAGGCAATATCCGAGATCTTGCGATTGGTGCGGGCGATGCGCAGAAAGCGCAGATTCGGCCCCACCCCCAAGCCGGCCAGCAAATGCTGCTGGGCCACCACCTGCACCGAAGACGAATAAGACGGGCTGAAGTAGTCGTACTTGCCATTGGAGGTCACGCGGCTGTTGTTCCAGCTCAACTGCACGCTACTGCCGGTGGGGAAGGCCTGACTATACGCAGCATTGGCCACGCTGGTGTTGAGTTTGTAGATGGGAACCCCCTCGACCTGGAAATTGGTCAGTTGTTCCGAGGCGTGGTCGATATAGACACTTGCGCTGAGCACCGGATCGTAGCCCGAGACCGAAGTTCCCGTACCCAGCGTGGATGAGACGATGCCGGATGCGCCGGAACCCGCGCCGCCCGCGCCGCTGGATGTCCCGCCCGCGCCGGCGCCGTTACCGCTGCCTCCAAAGCCACCCTGCCCGCCACCCGGAGTGCCGGAGACCACGCCGGTATTGACGCCGCGTACCGACCCGCCTGCCGCCGTGCGCTGAATGTCGGTGAGCGCAATGGGCAGGTTGTAGCGCGCAATCACCATGTCCAGATTGTCTTCCAGGGCCAGATCGATGGCGTCGCGCAAAGACAGGTAGATCTTTCCGTCGCGCACCAGCGCGTCCAGCCGCGCCGAGTTGGCCATGCTGGGCGCGATCACCGTCTTGCCGCGATAGGCGTCGATGGGGTTGCGCGCAGGCCGCAGTAGTTGCTCGAAGGGAACCGTCTTCCCTGCATCGGCCGGCGCGGCGGGAGGATCGATGGCCAGAACCAGGTTCGCCTGCAACAGAAACACGGTCGCGAAAGTCTGAAGTTGCTTGATTCTGAGATGATTCACTGTGCAACTACCTCCCTGGCGGCGTGCGCGACGGCTTCATCGCGGGTGATCCATCCATCGCGGAGTTCCACTATCCGCGTGCCGAAGCGGGCATTGGCTTCGGCGTGCGTCACCTGCACGATGGTGGTGCCGGCGCGATTGAGTTCGCCGAAGAGTTCCATGATCTCGCGCGCCTGCGTGGAGTGCAGGTTGCCGGTCGGCTCGTCGGCCAGCAGCAGCGCCGGCGCATGAACCACGGCGCGCGCTATGCCCACCAGTTGCTGCTGCCCGCCGGAGAGCTGGCTGGGATAGAGATCCTTCTTGGCCACCATGCGAAAGCGATCGAGAATGTCAGCGACCATTCCTTGCCGCTCTCGTGCCGGCAGGTTCTTATACGAAAGCGGCAGGTCGATGTTTTCGGCCACGGTGAGATCGTCGAGCAAATGATAGCTCTGAAAGACCATGCCAATGCGTTGCCGGGACAGTTCGGCTCTTTGCTTGCGGTTGAGCTTATGGACGACCGAATCGCCGAACCAATACTCGCCCGCCCAGCCGTCGTCGAGCAGGGCGAGCACGTTCAATAGCGAGGATTTCCCCGCTCCCGACGGTCCCATCACGGTGACGAACTCGCCCGCGGCGATGCTCACTCCAATGCGCCGTAGCACCCATGTCTCCGTGGCTCCGGTCTTGTAACTGCGTTCTACGTTCTTCAATTCAATCACGGTGTTACTCCGATCTGAGCGCCTGCATGGGTTCGACGGAAGCGGCGCGGCGCGCAGGAATAGAGCAGGCCGCCAGCGCCACCAGGCAAAGCACCATGGCCACCGTGGCAAAGGTAAGCCAATCGGTAGCCTCCACGCCATAAAGCAAGCCGCGCAGAAAGCGCGTACAGGCCAGCGACACCGCCAAGCCCACCGCCAGTCCGATCAGCGCCAGGCGCAGTCCCTGGCGCAGAATCTGCTGGAATACATCGGTCCGCGCCGCCCCCAGCGCCATGCGAATGCCGATCTCGTGAGTGCGTTGCCGGGTGGTGTAGTCGACCACGCCGTAAATGCCCACGGCCGCCAGAAGCAGGGCCAGCACTCCAAAGCAGCCGGCGAAGGCCGCCACAATGCGCTCGAAGACGCTGCCTGTCTGCATGTCGCGCTGCAGCGTGGTGACGTTGAAGATGGGCAGATCGCCGTTGAGTTCGTGGACGGCCTGCTGGACCGATGGGGCCAGCGCCAGTGGATCGCCGCTGGTGCGCACATGCAGGGTGACTTCGCTTTGGTAGCGCTGCATCAGAGGCTGCAGAATGAGGGGAGCGGCTTGATAGGTCAAACGGCGGTACTTTCCGTTGGCCGCCACACCCACAACCGTGTACCATCGGCCTCCGCTCTGTACGCGCTTGCCGATGGCATTCTGACCTGGCCAATAGCGCTCGGTGAAGGCCCGGTTGACAACGGCAACCGGCTGCGCGGCTTCATTGTCCTGAGCGGTGAAATCGCGGCCGGAGAGCAACGGCGTACGCATGGTTTCCAGGTAGCCCGGCCCCACGATCCCTCGATCCGCTTCGACGGCCTGATGCGGGGGAGGCTCATACCCCTCGGGTTGCACACCATCGGAGTGAATGGTGAAGTTGAGAGGCGAGAAGTCGGCCAGGGTGGCGGATTGAACGCCGGGCAAGAGCTTGACCCGTTCCGCCACCTGCCGTTCGAACTCCACGCCGGTGGAAGCCGAATAGCCCACGGGGTCCAGATCGAAGGTGGCCAGCAGCACGTGGCTGGAATCGAATCCGGGGTCGGCGCTCTGTGCATTCTTCAAGCTGCGAATGAAGAGGCCCGCGCTGCTGAGCAGAAGCAGCGAAAGCGCAATCTGCGCCACCACCAGGCCGCTGGTTAGGCGCGACTTGGAGAGCCCGCCGGAGGTGCTGAGCGCTTCATCCTTCAGAACCGATACCGGAGACAGGCTGCACGCGCGCAGCGCCGGCACGATGCCGGCAATCGCCGCAGTCAGAAGTGAGACCAGCAGGGTGGCCAGAAACACGGTGACGTCGACATGGGCGTGAAGTGAGAGCGGCAGCGTGGTGGAAGGCATGAAGGCAGAGAGAGTACCCGCCGTCCACACCGTGAGGGCCAGCGCCAGGCCCCCGGCGCTCAGGGCGATCAGCAGGTTCTCGGCCAGCAGTTGACGCACGATCCGCCCGCGGCTGGCACCCATGGAAAGGCGAATGGCGAACTCGCGGCGCCGGCCCACCGAGCGCACCAGCAGCAGATTGGCCACGTTGGCGCAAGCCAGCAACAGCAGCGCCGCGGCCAGCGCCAGCAGCATGGGCAAAGTGCCGTATAGGTATACGTTGGCGCCGAAGGGCGAGCGCCACAGCGGATCGGCGGAGATCGCATTGGAGCCCAGATGCGTCTCCGGGTAGCGCGCAGCGATGTGCTCCATGAGCAGATTCAATTCGCTCACCGCCTGGCGCGGTTCCACGCCCGATTCCAGCCTGCCCAGCACCTGTAGCCAGGATGCTCCGCGCTGATCGACTACTCCGTTGTAGCCCCAAAGCTGCGGGGCCATCCCCAGGGGAATCCATATCTCGGAGCGCAAACCGGACTTGCATCCCAAAAAGCCCTTGGGGGCAACGCCGACAATGGTGTAGGGATGAAGGTTGAGCTGAATCGTCTTGCCCACGATGGCGGAATCGCCAGCGAAGCGCTGTTGCCACAGGTCGTATCCCAGCACCGCCTCGGCTGCGCCTTGCCGCTCGTTGGCCAGGGTGGAAAGCAGGGTTCCGCCCAGGATAGGCCGCACGCCCAGCACCTCGAAGTAATTCGCCGAGGTCAGGGCGCCGTAAATGCGTTCCGGCTTGCCGGACCCGGTGATGGCCATGTAGTCGTCGTGATAGGCCAGCAGGCCCGCAAAGCTGCGCGCGCTGCCGCGCAGATCCACGTAGTCCGGATAGGAGAACGGGGGCGTCGGATGCTCGGTCCGCTCTCCCAGCATGATCGAGATCATGCTGCCTGTGTGGGCCGCCGCGGGGATGGGGTCCAGCAGGGTCGACTCGATCCAACTGAAGATGGTGGCGTTGGCCGCGATGCCCAGAGCCAGCGTTCCCACCGCCAGCGCGGCGAATCCCCGATTGTTGCGCAACTGCCGCAAGGCATAGCGAAGGTCTTGAAAGAGACTTGCAAAAAACATGGCTACGCCTCCACTTCCTCTTCGAGCTTCTTCAATTCGGTTTCGCTGACCACCTTGCCATCGAAGAGATGCACTTCGCGCTGCGCGTGTTTGGCAAAGCGCGGATCGTGCGTGACCATGCAGATAGTCGAGCCTTCGCGATGCAGATCGGCCAGCAAATGCATCACCGCTTCGCCGTTTTTGGAATCGAGATTGCCGGTGGGCTCATCGGCCAAGAGAATGGAGGGCGAGCCCGCCAAGGCGCGCGCCACGGCCACACGCTGCTGCTGTCCGCCGCTGAGTTGCGCCGGATAGTGCTTCATGCGATGCGCCATGTTGACCCGCTCCAAGGCTTCCTTGACACGCTTCCTGCGCTCGCCCGAAGGCATTCCGGCGCGATAGGTCAGGGGTAGCTCGACATTCTCTTCCACGCTCAGATCGCCAATCAGATTGAAGCTCTGAAAGATGAAGCCTATCTCCTGATTGCGAATGCGCGACCGCTCGCCGAAGCTGAGACTCTCTACCGGCTTGCCGTTGAGCAGGTAGCGGCCGTCGCTGGGTGTGTCCAGCAACCCCATGATCGACAGCAGCGTCGACTTGCCGCAGCCCGATGGCCCCGACATGGCCACATATTCGCCCCGCGAGATGCTCAGATGAATGCCGCTGAGCGCGTGCGTCTCCACTTCGTCGGTATAAAAAACCTTGCGCAGATCTTCAATCTCAATCAGTGTGCCGTTGCTTGCCATGATGTCCTCACAGGGGTCAGGGGTTAGGGATTAGGGGTTAGGGGTCAGGGGTCAAGGGGTCGGGGTCAGGGGTTAGATGTCGTTGTCAGAGACCGGTAGTCCGCTTTCAGTGGCCGCCGTTGTTCCTGATCCCTGTTCCCTATTACCTGTTCCCTGCATTTATCATTCCAGCCGGATGCGGTCCACGTTGTCCCAGCGCGACATGTCGGAGAGGATGACGGTGTCGCCTTCCTTCAAGCCTTCAATCACTTGAATGCTGTTGACCGAGGCGCGGCCCACCTTCACCGGCACACGGGTTGCCCCCTTGCCGCCGGGGTCCACGCGAAAAAGGCTCAGCGTCGAGTTCTCGTTGCCCAGCGCCGGGCGGCCCACATAGAGCACATCGTTCATGCGTTCCAGATCGATGGTTCCATCCACGCTCAGGTCGGGCCTGGCGCCCTGCGGCAGCGGCCCCATCAGTTCTACGTCCACCGTGACGGTGCCGTTCTGCACCGCTGGGTCGATACGCTGCACCCGGCCGGGAATGACGCCGTTGTGGGTGTCGATGGAAGCCGGCTGGCCAATCTGTATGTCGCGGGCCTGGGTCTCGGCAATCTTCAGCGCAGCCTTCAACTGATCGGGCTGCACCACCTTGGCCAGGGTGACGCCGGGGGCCACGTGCTCGCCCACCTGATGGGGCAGTTCCACCAGCACCCCGGCGATGCCCGCCGTTACATGCAGCGCGGCCAACTGCTGTTGCTTGAGCTGCAAGACCGCCCGCGCCTGGTCCACCTGGGTCTGTTGCACCGCCAGTTGCGAGACGATGACCTTCTCATTCAAGGTGAGGCGGTCGGCTTCGATCTGGTTACGCGTGGTCAGCTCGTCGGCCCTGCTTTGCGAGGCCTTATAAGCCAGGCCGGAGAGCACGCCCAAATCGTAAAGAGCCTTGTCGGTCTGCGCCTGTAGCCGGGCCTGACTGTAATCGGAACCCACTGTGGCGGCGCCGGCCTTCTGCGTCATCAGGTCGTTTTCCAGCTTGACCTGGGTGTTGTGGTACTCGCTCTGTGCGGCTTTCAGCGCCAGACCGGCATTCATGGCCTCTTGCGACAACTGCGGATTGGCCAGTTCCATCACCACCGTGCTGGGCTCGACGCGGGTGCCGGGCAAGACCAGAATGCGGGTCACCGTAGCCTCGGTCTCGGCGGGAATCAGCCGCAGCCGGTCCTCGCGCGGCACCAGCGTCCCGGTAGAACCGCGCACCTGGCGAATCATGGGGCCGCGTTTGACCGTATCCGGCCAAATTGTCGAGCGATCCACAGTGGGCGCAGCCGGCTTGAGACGGGTTACAACCACCAGCATCCCCGCCACAACGATCAGCACAACGACGACGGTCGCCGCTAAACGGCGCTTCTTCTTTAGCATCAAGTCTGGGCGTGCGATATCCATAACGCCGGGGTAGTTGCACCTGCTGCGCCATACTTCATTTGTCATGATTTGTTGCAAATAAATGGCTTAAACAGAACCGCAAGGGCCGAATACCGGCTGCTATGACCGTTTTCGGCAGCCGCTGTCCGATTTCGGACGGTGCGCCCCACTCCTTTGCCGGCTCTAAGTCACTCCCAACGCAGTCGCCCGGATCGAACCAGGAGTTAGGCCGAACCTTCACCATATGCTGCGTCCCCAAGATGCTCCGCGCCCCATCCTTGCGCATTCTGTGCGCAACCATGGGAAAACACCGCTCTCAACCTCCAGGCTTCAAGGAATCGCTTCAAATGGTATTTCGGAGATGGGGTTTTGCTGGTCCCCTATGGTTTCGAAAGCGGGTAAATATCAGATCTTTCGCTCAGCCTTGTCCTGCGCATCCGCGGTGGCAAGCTCCGCGGGAGTATTTACATTGACCGTCCCGCGCGCTCCCAGCAAACAAACAATGGTGCGGGGATGATCGATCAGCTCCGCCAGCCGCGCCGCGCTCCCCTGCGCCCGTAGTGCGCGCTCCAGAACCGCCAGCGCCTGGGGTTCGTAAAGCGCCAGGGTAGGGCAGGGCCGATGGTCGCTTTGCATGGCCAGAATCGCCCACACCCCCGGCCGGCGCTGGCTGATCAGCCCGCGAATGTCCTCGCCGCTCAACCAGGGATGATCGCAGGCGGCAACCACCCAGGCCGCCAGCGGCGCCCAGCGGTGCGCAGCCAGCACCCCCGCCAGTGGCCCGCTCACTCCGGGCACATCGTCCAATCGAGGCAGCGCTTTCAGCGCCGGAGGAACCACCCCACCCCCCAGGAGCAGCAGATTCGCCCTCCGCGGCGCTGCTCCCTCGCGACTGCGCTGCGCCTCCAGGCCATCGCTGAGCGCCCGGGCGGCAATCTCTCCCAATGTTTTCCCATGGAAATCGAGCAGCGCCTTGGGTTGGCCCATGCGCGCGCTCTGGCCGCCCACCAGCAGTCCGGCGCAGAGCGGCCGTTGAAGCCACTTACGCAGTTGCGTTGTTCTACCCGAACCGGAGAATCCGCAAGCCGCCAGCCCCGGGGTGTTGGAACCATCCGCCTGGCCGCTGCTGATGCTTGCACTCATGCGCCTAGCTTAATGCATCGGTCCTGAACCGCTGCGCAACATCTACAGCCGTCTCAACGGGAACTTCCGGCTCCCATTGGTATTGCGGCGGGAATGAGTTGCGCCACCCAGCGATACCCCCGGCCCATCCCTGGCGCGTCTTTCTGCGCACAGGGTGGGAAGCCACCGATCTCCATGGTCCGCATCCCAAGGAGTTGGCAAACGCTGTCAATGGCAAGACAAGCAGGGCATTCCGGCGGCACACGCAGACCGGGCCGGGGAGCAATCTCCCCGGCCCGGCTGGTGCGTACAAGTGGATTTACTTCTGCGGCGCTGGCGCCGGAGCGGGTTGCGGCGCGGGAGCTTGCGGGGCCTCGTCGCTCTTCTCCGCTTCCGTCTTCTTCTTATCCGTCAAGCGGGTCTTGTCGCCAGTAGTGGTGGCTGTCTTTTTCTTCTTCTTGGCAGTGTTGCCAGCCAGGCCCAGCGGACCAGCCTGGGTCTGTTGATCGGCCACCTCGGCGGCGCTAGCCGCTGCCGGTGCCATGGTGTCGACCTTGGGCCCCTTGGCCTTGGCTTTGGCCTGCTTGACTTCCTTGGCGCGGGAGCTATAGCGGGTTTTCTGCGCAGGCCGGGCGCTGGCTTCGAGCGGGTTCACCGGTTCGGAGGCGCCGGCTGCCGCATCCGTCGCCGCACCCGCATCCTCGATCTTGCCCGCGGCCGCATTGGGCAGGGTCTTGGTGGGAGCCTGGCCGTAACGGATCTTCTCTTTCTTGCCGGGCTTCATCGATGCCGCATCCGCCGCGGCGTTCTTCTTGGCCGACCGCTGGGCCTCTTTCTTGGCCGGAGCGGCGGTCTTCTCTTCGGGAGCCTGCGCCGTCTTCTGACGGAAGGTGCGAGTGGTCTCGCGATAGCGCGTGCGCTCCACCTTCTTCTTCTTCTTGGGGGCGGGAGGCGTATAGGCGCTGTAGATCGGCTTGGACTGCTTGGCGCTGGCGCCCGAGTCAATGTAGCCCGGCTTGAGGTCGATGTACGACTGCTCGCGTAGCGTGGTCAAATATTCGCGCGTCGCCGGGGCCATGCGGCTCATGTAAAAGTTCTCTTCCACCTGCGACTCCACGTCCTTATATTGAGGAACGCCGCCGGCGATATGCTCGTTGACCCTGAGAATGACGAAGCCCTGCTTGGTGCGGATGGGCTCGGTAAACTCCCCCGCTTTCAGCACGAAGGTTCTGTCTTCCAGCACCTTGGCCAGCGTTCCCCGCTTGAACTGGCCGAGGTCGCCGCCCTCCGCCGCCGTGGGACCGTCGCTGAAGCTGCGCGCCAACTGACTGAACTCGCCGCCAGCGTGGAGCTTGGCCTCGATGTCGTCGGCCTTGGCCTTGGCCGCGGCAATCTTCTCCGCATCCTCGGGCTGCACACCGCCCGGCACCGTGGCCGAGGGCGCCGCCGCCCCGAGGGAAACCAGAATCTCGCTCAGCCGCACGCTCTCCTGCTGCACATAGTCCTGCTTGTGCTCTTCGAAGTAGCGCTGCGCCTCGCCGGGCGTGAACTGGATCTTGCGTCCGATCTCCTGGCGCATCACCTCTTGGGTAATGATCTGGTTACGGATATTGGCTTTGAAGTCCTCGAACGCCACACCCTGCTCCTTGGCCGCCTTTTCCAGGTCTTCCAAAGTCTCCAGGTTGTACTGTTTGCGGATCTCGTTGAGGCGTTTGATCAGTTCGGTTTCGCCGGTGATGCCCAGTTCCTTGCCCTTGGAGAGCCAAAGCTGCTGGTCGATCAGATCGCGCAGCAGATCCTTGTGGGCCGCAGATATTTCCTGCATGGAGGCGCCGCGCTGGCGGCCCTCCTGGTCCAGATCCCGCAGTGCGCGTTCGTAGTCCGAGCGGGAGATCACCTGGTCGTTGACCCGGGCAATGATCTCCTCGACCGTCTCGCCACCGTAGGGGCTTTGCGACGGAGCAGGATGGGTTTGCGCCACAGCCAAACTTGCGAGCAGCAACGTGCCGAACACGAACGCCGCGGGAGTGCGAAGGTTTCTCAGATTCATAGGGTCAGGACACAGCAAGGAGCCACACTTCGGCCCCGATGCGTTAGACGCCATTGTAAATGGCTGGGCAGCAGGGGAGCCACCCGCGCCCCGGGCAAATCGGGCAAACCTGCCTTAATTGCCCCTCTAATCCCCTTCCCCGCCCCTTTATTCCCCGTGTGCGGTGCGCAAAGGGCTGCCAGAATCAACTCCAAGAGCAGACTTCCTCTATATTGGAGCCGATTCTGGCCGTCCTGGTCCTCGCCACATGCGCTTCTGCCGCCATGGCCCTCCTCCGGATAGGGGAAGTTCTGCTCCACGCCCCAGCATTCCCGCTCCGGCAAAGAATACAATTCATCCCCCGGCAGTCCCCCCGGCTACCCCCAGCCCGCCCCATCCGTCCAACAGCCCAGTGCTATACTTGACCCCAAAGACCGCGTTTTCCGAGGCTTTTACGAGCTGGAGGAGGGGTGCGGTCCGGAGGACTTTCCCGCCTATGAATCCCCGCGCCCGCCGCGCACTCTTCTCCCTCGTTCTCTTCTTTGCCGTCTGCGCCACCGTGGGCAGTGTCTTGCAGCGCAAGGTGGGAGCCCAATCCTCCGCCGACGAGAGCCAGCTCCGCGACAGCCTCAAGAACTTCACCGACGTCTACGCCCAGGTGGAGCAGAACTACGCCGATCCCATCGCCGGCGACAAGGCCGACCTGGCCATCTACGACGGCGCCATTCCCGGCATGTTGCGGGTTCTCGACCCCCACTCTACCTTCCACGACCCCAAAGACTACGCCAAGATGCGCGAAGAGCAGCACGGGCGCTATTACGGCGTGGGCATGACCATCCAGCAGCAGGACAAGAAGGTCTTCGTCGTCTTCCCCTTCGAGGGATCGCCCTCCTACCGGGCCGGCATCCGCCCCGCCGACGTCATTGCCGCCATCGACGGCAAGTCCGCCGACGGCCTGACTTCCGACCAGGTGGCCAAGCAGCTCAAAGGCCCCAAGGGAACCCACGTGCAGGTCACCATGATGCGCGAGGGCCAGCCCAAGCCGCTGGTCTTCGACCTCATCCGCGACGAGATTCCCAACCCCTCCGTCGACCTCAAATACGAGATCCGCCCCGGCGTGGCCTACATCCATCTGAAGCAGTTCCAGGAGACCACCGCCCAGGAGGTCATCGCCGCCATCGACAGCTTCCCGGAGATGAAGGGACTGGTTCTGGATCTGCGCGGCAACCCCGGCGGGCTGCTCAACCAGGCCGTCGAGGTCTGCGACCACCTGCTCACCAAGGGACAGCCCATCGTCAGCCAGCACGGCCGCGCCTATCAGGACGTGAACTACACCGCCACCCACGGCAACGGCGGCAAGACCTTCCCCATCGTGGTGCTGGTCAACCGCTCCACCGCCTCGGCGGCGGAGATCGTCTCGGGCGCCCTGCAAGATCACGACCGCGCCCTGATCGTGGGCGAGACTACATTTGGAAAAGGCTTGGTGCAGACCGTCTACAACCTCAGCGAAGAGACCGGCCTGGCCTTGACCACCTATCACTACTACACGCCCTCGGGCCGCCTCATCCAGCGCAACTATGCCGGCGTCTCGCTCTACGACTACTACATGAACCACGCCGGGGCGCAGCCCGCCGACAACACCAACCGCGAGGTCAAGCTCACCGACAGCGGCCGCACCGTCTACGGCGGCGGCGGCATCACTCCTGACGAAAAGATCGAGAGCCCCAAGAGCAACCACTTCCAGGACGAACTGCTCTACCACTCCATCTTTTTCCACTTCACCCCGCACTACCTGGCCACCCACAGCGTGGACAAGAACTTCCAGGTGGACGCTGCGGTGCTGACCGAGTTCAAGCAGTTTCTGACCACCGAGAAGATCGCCTTTACCGATGCCGACCTCAACGGCGTGATGGACTGGCTGAAGGCCACCATCCGGGAAAACATCCTCACCAGCCAGTTCGGCCAAACCCAGGGCCTACGCTCCATGGCCGACTGGGACCCCATGATCCAGAAGGCCATCACCTTCCTGCCCGAAGCCCAGGCCCTGGAAGACAACGCCCACAAGGTGCAAACTCAAAAGGCCATGGCCCGCAACGAACAACAGTAAGCGGTCAGTTCCATTCCTAACGCACCTCGGCCATCCCCATGGGGATGGCCGAGGTGTTTGGAGTGAGAATCGAAGACGAGGGGTTCCCGTCCCGAAGCGTATTTCGTTGAGTGATTCGGCGATTACGCACACAGTAGTGAGAAGAAGACAATCAGAGAGTGGGAGCGTGAGCCCATGCAATCATCGTCACTGGGCGTCCGTTCAGCGCAACATCCGTGCTGAACGGACGCCCAGCATCTTCGCGTTAACCGCATAATCTCACGGCTCCTGTCCGGACCACCTGCCGATGACATCCTGTTCAGGATACGAAGGAAGACCCGATGGCCTTCAGACGTGCGTGCAAGCCATCCTGATCTTGAGCCATGATGCTTCGTGTGCCGGTAACCACTACGCTCTCCCGCACATCAAATTCCAACGTCCGAAAGGTTTGTAGGGTGTAGTCGATATAGATTCTGAACAGCTCGGGATCGGGGTTTCCCTGAACAAAGGCCAGGATCAGTGCCTTGCCGGCATTCTGCTCCAGAAAACTGGGAGAAAACCGGGGCGCGAAGAGAGGGTGGAGCCGGTCAACAAAGATCTTAGCTTGGGCACTCATCTGGCCCATGAAAATCGGCATGCCAAGAACGAGGGCCTGAGCCTCCAGAATCGCGCTGTGGATGCGGGCCATGTCGTCTTGGATTACGCAGCGGCGGCCTTTGGTCTTGCACGCAAAACAGGCGTGGCAGGGCAGAAGGTTAAGTTGGGCAGCGTTCCAGAACCGCACCTGTGCCCCCAACTCACGGGCACCTTCGAGGATGGAGTCTACCACCCAAGCCGTGCTGCCCTGCGGACGGGGACTGGCGGAAAATCCAACAATATTCACGAGGTCTTGTCGCAATGTAGCGCTCCTCTCGTCGTAAGCATGAATCGTGCTTACGGCGTTGATGTATGCGCTGGCCTGATGATCGCAAGGCAGCTGCATCCGGAGACGCTGGTCGAACCATGCTAAGAGCATGATTGACCTATACTCGATGACCGGATGAGCGTGTCTCATTGAAGCCAGGTCATCGTTTTTCGCGACTATAACAAGGCTACATCTTTTGAAAGAGAGCGAGCAAGGTTACTCGCGTGCGTGCAGGGTCTGTTGTCAATAGGACCGCTTCTATTGATCGATAGTGATCTCGACTGGCGAAAACACGCCAATGCACACATCGAACCCCCTCGCTTTTTCCACTACTGGGCGAACCGCCTGCAAAATTCCTTCACTTCACATCGCGAACGTCTTGCCGCCGGTGGTCTGATCGGATTGTTCTCTACAGTTGCCCGGATTCCGGCGCGCTGGCGGCCACGGTGTTGCGGCCATGGCGTTTGGCCTCATACATGGCGGCGTCCGCACGGCGCATCATCTCTTCCCATCCCCCCAATTTGGGATCGAATTGGGCCACGCCCGCGCTCACTGTAAATCGCAGGGAGCCCTGCTCAAAGGACAATTCGAGACCTTCGACTGCCTGTCTCACCCGCTCCGCCACGGCAAAGCCGGCACGGGCCGGTGTATCCGGCAGCAGAATGGTGAACTCGTCGCCTCCGGTGCGCGCCAGCAAATCCGGACGGCGCAACATGGACTTCACCAGCCGAACAAACGTCTGCAGCGCCCGGTCCCCGGCAGCATGCCCTCGCGAGTCGTTCAGGTGCTTGAAATCGTCCACATCGATGACGATCATGCAGAGCTGATGACCATAGCGTATGCTGAGCGCCATTTCACGCAGCACCGCTTCTTCCATGGCACGGCGATTCAGCGCGCCGGTGAGAGAATCGGTGTGGGCCTGCTCGGCTAGTTCCCGATCCAGCTCGGTTACCATGAACCAGATCTCGCACATCACCATAAATGTGGCCAGAAAAGCCATCCCCGCTAGCGAATACATCCACCGCGGATCGGTTTGGGCGTTGACCGTCTCCCACGGGCGCACATAGCTCAAATTGGTCAGAACCGCCCGGTATGCCGCCAAGACCATCTCAGCGCAGAGAATCGCCGCGGAGACCCGCGACACCCCGGAAAACGGCTGCCGGTCGTTTTTCAACAATATCCACGCGGAGGCGCCGCAGACCCCAATGAAGGGAATGTTGATCACGTTGCCGCTGTAAGGAATCTTCCCCAGATACAGCACGGTATAGACCGCCAACACCAGCCCGGTGGCCAACCAGAGCCTGCGGACGTGCATCGGCTTGCGCTCTACAAACCAACGCAAGCCCTGCAGTTGCATCAGGAAGGAAAGAAGGTAAAGCTCATTTGCCAACATGCCGCTGAGCACCGCGGGCGCCCTGCCTTCCAGACCTTGCAGAATCAGCTTGGCCAAACCTGCGACCAGTCCCCAAGCAAACCAGTTCATTCCCGTCACGCGCCGGTTACGCCAGGCAAGCATGCTGATACACACGGTGAATACCGTCACCGTGGCAGTATTTGTAAAGAAAAATGTTCCGTAATTCATCTCTCAAAATCCGCCGGTTGGACCAACTGGGAGCAAACAAGTATCCCTCCTTCGCGCCGATTCGAACCATTCTACTCCGCCGCAAAAGCCTGCGGATTGGCCGTTACATTTGCAGGCGAACGGCGCAGGAATCTCCTTCTTCCCCGCAGACACCCCGACGCTCACCCCAGCCGCCCTCGCCTGGTCCGTCAGTGAAGTGCGCCTGCAACCAACCCCCGAAAGCTTGTAATCCCCATCACAGCGCCCGCCCGGCGCGCCCCGTAGTCTCTTCGAGGAAGTTTTGGAGGAATCATCATGCCGGGAATCGTCGCGGAGAATACCACCACTGTTGAAAACCTGATGGCCGCTTTCGAGGGCGAGTCCAATGCCCATGCCAAGTACAGCGCTTTTGCCGTCAAGGCCGACGAGGAGGGTCTGGGCGGAGCTGCCAGCCTCTTCCGCGCCGCCGCCCGCGCCGAGCAGATCCACGCCAGCAATCATGCCCGCGTCATCGGCCAGTTGGGCGGACACGCCGAGTGCGCGATCCACGCCGTCGAGGTCAAAAGCACCCTGGAGAACCTGAAGGCCGCTCTGGGCGGCGAAACCTACGAGATCGAAACCATGTATCCCGGCTTTCTGGCCGAGGCTGCCGGGCACCAGGCCTCCACCGCCATCCGCACCTTCAACTGGGCGCTGGAAGCGGAAAAGACCCACGCCCGCCTCTATGCCGAGGCCATTGCCTTGCTGGAATCCGATATGACCGGCTCCTGGATCGGCGAAACCAAAAACTTCTACGTCTGCTCGGTCTGCGGTTACACCTCGGAGACGCCGGAAGAGCACGAGCGCTGCCCGGTCTGCAACCTGCCCTGGGAAAAGTTCGAAGTCATCCGCTAAATTCGTGCGGAGAAGTCTTCACGGAGCCGCGGCCATGGCCGCGGCTTTCCCTTGTGCAACCAGCGCCTCCCGCGCCAGAACCGGGTCGCTGGGGTAGCGTCTCTGCCCGTCGAGCAGGGCGGCGTGGGCCCGGTCCCAGCGGCCCACGCGCGCTTCAAGTACCGCCGCCACCAGATAGCTCTGCGCCGGCGGTTGCCCCATGCTGAGACGGTGGACGGCTACGGCCGCGGCGGCCTCAATCTCGCCTGCCTGGAACAGCGCCGCCGCCCAGATCTCGTGAAGTTCGCCGCTGTCCGGTTCGCGGGCCACCGCCGCCAGAATGCGGGATAGGCCTGCTGCCTGCTCGCCCTGCCGCACCTGACAGGCCCCGCGTTTGCATTCCACCAGCGGGGAAGAGCCCTCTACCTGCTCATACCAGCGCAGCGCCAGCACGTCCGCACCCAGTTGAAAATGCACGTCGCCCAGCGCCTCGGCCAGAAGCGGGGAGGGAAAGCCGCTCGCCGCGAGGGGTTCGAGGATGCCGCGCGCTTCTTCAAAGCGCCCCAGACGGGTCAGGCAGATCCCCGCGTAGAGCCCGGCATCGCGATGGCCCGCTTCCAGAGCGCGGGCCATCTTGAAACAACGCAAGGCCCCCGCCGGGTCGCGGCGATGCTCCAACTCGCTCAGGCCTTGTTCGTAGTGCGCCCAGGCATCGTCGGGATTCTCTTCCAGCTTCTTCCTGCCCAGGCGGTGGTAGTACTCGTTCTTGGCGACGCGCATCTCTGCCGGTCCCTCGACAAAGCCGAAGTGATGCACCACAAAAGGCGCCACCGCAGCGCGCAGGCCTAGGGCCCGCACCCGCCGGGCTACCGTCTCGTGCACGGCATTCTCAAAGTACAGACCGGGCAGGCGACGGAAAAAGAGCGTGTTGAGATAGCGGGTATAGGCCGGGTAGAGACGCGCCTCGGGGATCGCCACGGGATTGGGCTCGGCCGCCCGGCCGCCGCTGCGGCTGTTGAGAGTGCGCACGTAGTTCCAGCGCCACACCTCGAAGGCGTCGATCCGGTCTTGTGCGGCGAGCACCGGAATCTGCGCCGCATCGGCGGCCGAGAGCATCTCGTCGGCGTCCAGCCACAGAACCCAGTCGGTTTCGACCGCCTCAAGGACGGCATTGCGTGCCTGGGAAAAATCGTCATTCCAAGGAATCTGCAAAACCCGCGCGCCAAACCGCCGGGCCACCTCCGCACTCCCGTCGCTCGACCCGGTGTCGCCCACCACGATGCCATCCACGCCCGGCAGGGCGCTTTGCAGGCAGCGAGCCAGACCGGCGCCGCCATCGCGAACAATCATCGCCAGTGCCACCGTGGAACGGCTCATGGGAATCTCTCTTTCTCCCGCGACTGCCCCTGCAAAACTAAAATCCAACCCGGCCCGCCTTGAACGGAGAGTCCTGCGCAGCCGTCAGTTTCCTTATCGGCTGGCCCGGGATCGATTCCATCATTTTTCAGTCCGGCCTGTAAATACTGAAATCCTTGCCCCATCCTGGCTGTCATCCTGAGCGGAGCGTAGCGAATTCGAAGGACCTGCGGTTGCACTTGGCGTCGAGGAGGGGAAACCTCGAGACGGCTTGAAGGCCGGATCAATAGTTTGTGGCGCGACCAAATCCCAAACGGCGGGCGGAGGGAGATGCGGGAATTTTACTGCTGCCGGGGCTGGCGGCAGGAACAAGTGCGCTCTGCTGTATTTGCCACCCTGCAACACGGTCTTGATCTCGCCGTAATCCGGGCGTGTTCGCATACTTGCCAGGATATGGAATCGATCTGCAAGTGCTTTCACCAGCCCGATGGATGCCGCCGGGCGCCGGTAATCGAGCGCCGCGCTCCCCAGCCCGGCGCTTGATTGCCGAAAACATGCCGGAACCATCCGATCGTCCGGCACCGCTGCCACTCGATGCAGTCATTCGTTGTTTTCCGAACCTTCACAGGAGAGCCCTCATCATGATCCAAAATCGCTGTTTTCGTAACCGTCTAGCCACGCTGGCTTTGGCGGTCTTTCTCTCTGCCCTTTCTGCGCTTGCCGCCTGGGGACAAACCTCCGGCGCCGGCTCCATCGCCGGAACCGTGAGCGACGCCAGCCATGCTTTGGTGCAAAACGCCGCGGTCACCATCATCAATGTGGATACCGGCGTCTCGCACGCCTTCAAAACCAACGCCTCCGGCATGTATGTTGCCCCCTTTCTGCTGCCCGGCCACTACAAGATTGACGCCACGGCGGCCAACCTGGGCACGGTGGAGGCCCGGGATCTGAACCTGCTGGTCGGCCAGACGCTGACCATCGACCTCACCCTTACCATCAAGTCTGCCCAGACCACCATCGAGGTCACCGGCGAGGCGCTCACCCTTGACCCGGAAAAGACCGAAGTCTCCCAGGTCGTCGATCAGGAGCTGATCGAGAGTCTGCCGGTCAACGCCCGCAACTGGAGCGATTTCGTGCTGCTCACTCCCAACGTGGTGCAGGACGGCGGCAGCGGCCTGATCAGCTTCCATGGCATCAGCGGCCTCTATAACCAGAACTACGTGGACGGCGGCAACAACAACCAAATGCTCTTTTCCGAGGCGCGCGGCCGCGCCAGCGGCGCCCCCTACGTCTACTCGCTGGACTCCATCAAGGAGTTCCAGGCCGAGACATCCAACTACTCGGTCGAGTTTGGCCAGTCGGCCGGCGGCCAGGTCAACGCCATCACCAAGAATGGCACCAACGCCATCCACGGCGACCTCTTCTACTTCCTGCGCTATCCCGACATGAACGCCCTGGATCCGCTCAGCAAGTACAGCGGCCTGCATGGCGGCAATCCCTTCCTGCTCACCCAGCCCATCCATCAGCAGAACCAGTTCGGCGGCTCCGTTGGCGGCCCTGTCATCAAGGACAAACTCTTCTACTTCCTGACCGTCGATGGCTTCCGCAAGGTCGGTCGCGTCCTCTATTCGGACACGAATACCATCACGCTGACGCCCACTGCCAGCAACAGTGCCGGCACCGTGGTTTCGCCCACGCAGTGCCCCGCAACTATCTCCTCGGCACAGTGCACCGCCGGCATCACCTTCCTGATGAACATGGCCAATATCGCCCCTGGGGAGGCGGCGCCCTCGCGTTACGCCAAGCAAAATCTATTCTTCCCGCGCTTGGATTACCACGTCAACAGCAAGAACGACGCCTTTGCCGATTTCAATTTCGCGGATTTCGACAGCACCAACGGCTATAGCGCCAACCCGACCTACAGCAACAGCTCGCCGACCACCAACGGACCGACGAGCTATCACGAGCGCTTCCTGGTCGGCGGCCTGACCACGGCCATTTCGGACAAGTCCGTCAACCAGATTCACGCCCAGTGGGGGCGCGATCTGGAAACCGCCGGGGCCAATGCCGCCGGGCCCAGCGTCGGCGTCGGCGTGGTCACCTTTGGTATGCCCAATGCTCTGCCGCGCATCGCCGAGCCGGATGAACACCGCATCCAGTTCACCGATGTCTTCAGCCGTGTGCAGGGCCGCCACACCCTCAAGTTCGGCGGCGACGTCAACATCGTGCACGAGGTGATGATCAACCTCTATCAGGGCGGCGGGCTCTACACCTACAGCGACTCCACCAACGCTCTCTCCTTCCAGGACTGGATTCAAGACGCCTTCCAGGGGCAGGCGGGCAACACCGACCCCTACGCCGGCTATCACTACAAGTCCTTTGTCCAGACCGTCGACAGGCTCAACACCGCGCCCGGCACCCAGGGAAAAGACGATTTCTGGATGAAGATGTACGACGGCTTCGCCCAGGACACCTGGAACGTCAACCGCAAGCTGACCGTCACTGCCGGCGTCCGCTACGATGTGCAGTTGACCCCGCCTCCGGGAGAGCCCAACACCAACTACGCCCCGCTTTCAACCGAATACACGCAGACCATCAAGAATGTCACCGATCGCGTGACCCCGCGCGTGGGCTTCTCGTATTCCCCGTTCAACGGCACCGTGCTGCGCGGCGGCTACGGCCTGTACACCGCCCTCAACCAGGGCAGCACCTACTACGCCATGCGCGTCGAAAACGGCATGGTGCAGATCAACTACAACTACTCGGGCTGCCTGTCCAGTTGCACCTCCTCGTATGTGAGCAGTTCCAACGTGCAGTATCCGAATGTCCCTTTCCCCATCACCGGGCCATCGCTCAACAGCGCTCTTTATCCCAGCGGTGGCGCCATACCGTCGGTCAGCGGCCCCACCACTCTGGGTCCGCAGAGCTTCCACGGCCTCGACCCCAACTTTGTGCCCCCCTACTCGCATGAGATGGACTTCTCCGTCGAACAGGCCCTGCCGGGCAAGATGTCGTTAAGTCTGGGCTATGTGGGCACCCGCGGTATGCGCCTGCCGGTCTTCCTCGACGCCAACCTCGTCGGCCGGACCGCGAATGGCGTTCTCACCTACAACCTGGTGGACGCCAACAACAACCTGCTGAAACAGATGACCGTCCCGGTCTATCTGACCACCGACCGCGCCAACCCCTCGCTGTCTTCCTTCAACACCGGCTTCAGCGTGGCGAATACCTGGTATAACTCCATGGCCGCCACCGTCCGCCGTCCCTTCCGCAATGGCATCGAAGTGCTGGCCAATTACACCTGGGCTCATGCCTCCGACGATGGCCAAGTCTCGGGCAACAACGGCACCTTCTACGGTGGCGATGTGCCGCTCGATCCCAACAACCTGCGCGCCGAAAACGGTCCGTCGGACATCGACATCCGCAACCGCTTCACGCTCAGCTTCCTCTATCAGCCCACCATCCACAGTGAGAACGCGGTAGTCCGCCAGTTGGTCAACGGCTTCAGCTTCTCCGGCGATGAGATCGCATCGGGCGGTCAGCCCGTTTATCTGGGAATGAGCGGCACCGTCTCCGGCTTCGCCGAGGGCGGCATCTACGGCGGCGCCATGAGCTCCGGTTCCGGCTCCTCCACCACCGGCCGCCCGCCGCAGATCGGCCGCAACAGCATCTCGATGCCCGGCTTCAATAACGTGGACTTCCGCCTCAAGCGCGAGTTCCCCATCCACGACCAGATGCACATCGAGCTGGCGGGCGATGCCTTCAACGCCCTCAACCACACCATCGTTACCGGCGTGAATACCACCTACTCGGTGTTCAATGCGCCCGCTGCCCCTACCACCAAGACGCCCTCCCCAGCCTGCAACCTCAATACGCAGACCCCGGGAACCGCCACCGCCCCCCTGCAGGGTTGCATTGCCCCTTACACCGGCACCGGAACCAGCGCCTTCAACGCCATGAGCAGCACCAACAACGCGCTTTACGGCCCCCGCCAATTGCAGGTCTCGGCCAAGTTCTTTTTCTAGGGAGTTTTTGCTTTGGCTGTAGACTTACGTGCCCATCCTTTCCGCGTTTCTCGGCGGAAAGATGGGATGGCGATGAAATTCCGGTCTATACCATTTCGAAAGATGCTCTAAACCACCGCAGTTCAACCAGGAGCGGCAGCCTCGGTTGCCGCTCTTTCCTTTTTCCGCCTTTTTTATTCCCACCGCAAAAGCAGGCACAAGGGTCCAACCCGCGCTGGCCCATCTCCTCGGCCTTTTCCTGTTCCTTCCAGTAAAGGAGTCCACGGCTTACCGCTTTGGCCACTTCTTAGTTGGCATGGCGGCGACGCACCCAGATATGGTGTACTTGGAAGGCAGATCCTCGCCTCGGCGCAAGGACCCGCGAGTGCCAGTAAAAAAAGCGGGTTATTCCTTCACGTCAAACCTGAAATATTTTGGACGGGTTCATGCATTCTGTCTGGTTGGGAGAGTATCTGGGCACGCTGGTGCTCTTGTATCTGGGCGGCGGCGTCAATGCCGGCGTAACCCTGCGAAAGTCCTATGCGTTCGGCGCCGGCTGGATGGTGGTGGCCTGCGGCTGGGGACTGGCGGTGCTCTGCGGCGTGCTGGTGGCGCAGGCCTTTGGCAGTCCCGCAGCCCATCTGAATCCCGCCATCACCTTGGCCGCCGCAGTCAGCAGCGGCGACTTCTCGACCTTACCCAGTCTGTGGTCGGCGCAGTTGCTGGGAGCCATGAGTGGCGCTACGTTGATGACCCTGCACTACGCGCCGCATTGGCGGCTCACCCCCGATCCCGCAACCAAGCTGGGCGTCTTCTGCACCAATGCCGCTGTAGACAGCCGGTGGGCCAATCTGCTCAGCGAAGCGCTGGGCACGGCGACGCTGGTTCTGGTGGCCGCGGCCATCGGCTCGCACGGTGTGGCCGCCAACGGCTTGCAGCCCGGCATGGCGCCCTGGCTGGTGGCCAGCCTGGTCTGGGGCATCGGCCTGGGTCTGGGAGGAACTACCGGCTACGCCATCAACCCGGCCCGCGATCTGGGTCCACGTCTGGTCCACGCACTGCTGCCCATTCCCGGCAAGGGCGGCTCCAACTGGCGCTATGCGCCCATCCCCATCGTCGGCGATCTGGCCGGCGCCGCACTCGCCGGTGTGCTTTTACGGTACGCTCATCTTTGATGGAAATTCCAAGCAAGAACCTCCTGCAGATCGATTCCCGCGACAATGTGGCTGTCGCCCTGTCCCCGCTCCAATCAGGCACGGAGTTCCATTGCGGCGCGCTCCACGGCCGCGCCGCCCTAGCCATTCCCGCTAAGCACAAGATGGCGCTGGTGGATTTATTGCCCGGCGACGCCGTCTATCTCTACGGCATGGTGGTGGGCGAAGCAACCGAATTGATTCCCTGCGGCGGCCTGCTGCACCCGCGCAATACTCGCCATCGCATCGCCGCCTACTCCGCACTGCGCCAACCCGTTTCCTATACGCCCCCCGATACCTCCAGATGGGCCGGACGCACCTTCATGGGCTTTCACCGCGCCGACGGCCAGGTGGGCACGCGCAACTACTGGCTGGTGCTGCCCCTGGTCTTCTGCGAGAACCGCCACGTCGAACGCATGAAAGAGGCGCTCGACGAAGAGTTGGGCTACGCCGCCGACTATCATCGCTATCGCCAACTGGTGCGCCAAATCCTGAGCCGGCGGAACGCATCTCAGGCGCTTCCCGCACAGCCTGAGCGGCTTGACGCCGGGCTCACATCGCCCTCCGAGCGCGCCTTTCCCCACCTGGACGGCATTCGCTTTCTCACTCACCAGGGCGGCTGCGGCGGCACGCGCCAGGATGCGCAGGCACTGTGCGGCTTGCTGGCCGGCTACATCCATCATCCCAACGTGGCCGGAGCCACGGTGCTCAGTCTGGGCTGCCAGAATGCGCAGATCGCCATGCTGATCGACGAGTTGCGCGCCCGCGAAGCGTATCCCGGCAAGCCGGTGCTGATCTTCGATCAACAGAAAATGGGCAGCGATGCGGCCTTGATGAGCGCGGCCATCGAGGCCACTCTGGCCGGGCTGGCCGAGGCCGAGCGCTGCCGCCGCGCACCCGCCCCGCTCTCGGCTTTGACCGTGGGCCTCAAGTGCGGCGGCTCCGACGGCTTCAGCGGCATCTCCGCCAACCCCGCCGTGGGCCACGTCTCCGACCTGCTGGTGGGGCTTGGCGCACGCACACTGCTGAGCGAGTTCCCCGAGTTGCACGGCGTCGAGCAGGAACTGATCGACCGTTGCGTCAGCGACGCCCTGGCCGAACGCTTCCGCAATCTCATGGAAGCCTATGCGGACAGCGCCCGCGCCGCCGGCTCCGCGCTGGAGATGAACCCCTCGCCCGGCAACATCGCCGATGGCTTGATTACCGATGCCATGAAGTCCGCCGGCGCGGCCCGCAAAGGCGGCCTCGCGCCCATTCAGGATGTGCTCGATTATCCCGCCTACGCCACCGCGCCTGGACTCAACCTGCTCTGCACACCCGGCAATGATGCCGAGAGCATGACCGCACAGGTGGGCGCGGGAGCCAATCTGGTGCTCTTCACCACCGGCCTGGGCGCGCCTACCGGCAACCCCATCGCCCCGGTGGTCAAGATCGCCACCAACACCGCACTGGCCAAACGCATGAGCGAAATCGTGGACTTCGACGCCGGGGCCATCGTCAGCGGCGACGCCACCATCGCCGAGACCGCGGAACAGTTGCTGGAGATGAGCATTGAAGTCGCCAGCGGTCTGCGCCTGACCAAAGCTGAACTCCTCGGCCAGAACGACTTCATCCCCTGGAAACGCGGGGTGTCGCTGTAGGGAAGACGATTTCGTTTCTATTCCCTATTCCCTTGTTCCCTATTCCCTCGTTCCCTATTCAAGACACGCGGCCACCACGGCCAGCGCAGCGATGGCGGCGGTCTCGGCTCTCAGGATGCGCGGACCCAGGGAGACGGCGCGCCAGCCGTTGGCGTCGAAGAGAGCTTCTTCTTCCGGCGCCCAGCCTCCCTCCGGACCAATGGCGATCTCCAACGACGGCATCTCCGCACCCGCGGCGGCGATGGCTTCGTCCAGCGCATGGCTGAGTGTGGTGGTGCGCTCCTGCTCGGCCAGCACCAGGCGCGTCGCCGCCGAAGCGCTCTTCACATGGGTGGCCAGTGACACAGGATCGAGGATCTCTGGCACATCGGAGCGGCGCGACTGCTGCGCGGCCTCGTGCGCAATGCGCCGCCAGCGCTCGACGCGCTTCTGCGCGGCTTGCGCCAGATGCTTCTCGGTGCGCCGCGCCAGCATGGGCACGATGGCCGTCACGCCCAGTTCGGTAGCCTTCTCGATGCCCCACTCCATGTGATCGAACTTGAAGACCGCCATGGCCAGGGTCACCGGCAGAGCCGGGTCGGCCTGGAGTTCGGCGATGAGATTGAAGCGGACCTCATGGGTAGCGACCGCGGCCACCTCGGCATGGAAGACGTGGCCGCCGGCGACCACATCGGCCTCCACGCCCGGTTGTGCGCGCAAAACGCGCGCCATGTGTTCGGCCTGCGCGCCGGTCAACGTGGCGGTGGCTTCATCCCAATACTCGGCAATCCAGCGGCGGCGTGTCATCGTGCTCTTGCAACCGAACCTTTCCTGCATCTTCACCAGTCTAGTTCGTCCGCCCAGACACGGAAGGGGACGCTCTTGGCGCCCCCTCCGGTGTTGCCTTTTTGCTGGGTAACTTCCGCCTTGCTGCCCGGTCAGTTTGCCTGCTGGCCACGGCGCGGAACTTACCTTTCGCCTGGTACTATTCTCCCCTTCGATGCCGCGCATCGAAGCCCACCACCGCAATGAGAATTGCGGCTGAAGCATGTATAGATTCATGCCGCAACCGTGTCAAGAGAAAAACACCGTGCCTTGAATAAATGCGACCACGAAAGTTTCCATCTCATGCCATCATTCATCGGCCAGCACAGCCAAGCGCAATCGTACACAAGAGAGCGTGCGCGCACCGATACCTGAATTCAGCACACGATCGCATTCAGCGCCAAACCCGCCAGGCTGGTCTCTTTATAGCGCGATTGCATATCGAGACCGGTGAGGTACATGGTGCGGATGACCTGATCGAGCGAGACCTTGTGCGCCTCGGTCTCATGCAGTGCGATGCGCGCCGCCAGCACCGCCTTGGCCGCGCCCATGGCGTTGCGCTCGATGCAGGGAATCTGCACCAGCCCGGCGATGGGATCGCAGGTCATGCCCAGGTTGTGCTCCATGGCAATCTCGGCGGCGTGTTCCACTTGTCCATTGCTGCCTCCCAGCGCCGCAATCAATCCTCCCGCGGCCATCGAGCAAGCCACTCCCACCTCGCCCTGGCAACCCACCTCGGCGCCGCTGATGGAGGCGTTTTCCTTATACAGAATGCCGATGGCCGCCGAGGTAAGAAAGAAGCGCACAATGCCTTCTTCGTCTGCGCCGGGGACGAAGCGCGCATAGTAGTGCGCCACCGCCGGGACCACGCCCGCCGCGCCATTGGTGGGCGCCGTAACCACCCGTCCGCCGGCGGCATTCTCTTCGTTGACCGCCATGGCATAGACGGTAAGCCAGTCCAGCGCCGCCAGCGTATCGGCGCGCAGCCTGTCGGCCTGGCGCAGACGCTCCGCCATTCCATGCGCACGGCGGCGCACGTTCAGCCCACCAGGCAAAATGCCTTCCGCTTCCATGCCGCGTGCCACGCAAGCCTGCATCGCCGCCCAAAGTTCCGCAATGCCCGCGCGCACCTGTTGCAGCGGAGATTCACCGCCTCCGGTCAAACCATGCGCGGCCAGCGCACACTCGTTCTCCAGCATCAACTGGGCGATGGTAAGCTCATGGGCCTGCGCCGTGGCCAGCAGTTCCGCCGCGCTATGAAAGGGAAACGGAAGCGCCGCGGGCTCTATCTTGCTGGATGCGTCTTCGCCGCCTTCGCCGTCCTCGACGATGAATCCGCCGCCGATGGAAAAGTAAACCCTCTGCTCCACCACTGCGCCTTGCGCAGCGAATGCGGTGATCCGCATTCCGTTGGGATGATCGAGGTGCGCGCCGGGCGGAGTGCGCTCTTGGCGCCGGAAGAGCAGGTCGCGCTCCGTGTCAAAGGCGATGGGACGAACCCCGGCCAGGAGCAATCGCCGCTCCCGGCCAATGGTTTCGACCAAGGCCGCGATGCCGGCCGGATCGACCTCCGCGGGCTCATTGCCCGCCAGCCCCAGCAGCACGGCGCGATCGGTGGCGTGGCCCAAACCGGTCAGCGCCAGCGAACCATAAAGCTCCGCCTGCACCCGCACCACGCTTTCGAGCAAGCCGCGTTCCTGCATCCCCCGCACAAAGCGGCAGGCGGCGCGCATCGGCCCCATGGTGTGCGAGCTCGAAGGGCCCACGCCAATCTTGTACAAGTCGAAAAGGCTGGTGGTCACGGGAATGATTGTAGCGAAAGGCAGGGAACGAGGGAACAAGGGATCAGGGATCAGGGATCAGGGATCGAGTCTCGACTGCATTACCCCTCTTTGCCATGACTTGATCTTTTGAAGCGCAATCTTTGCATGAACCCACTTTGTCCTTTCCCGCCTGCTGATATTTCATAATCTCTATCAAGGCGGCCTTTTATCTCTGGTCTGATCCCTGTTCCCTGCTTTTCTGCTACACTCTCCCCGACCGGAAATCCATGCTCTACAAGACCCTCAGCGCGGCGGTATACGGCATCGACGCCAGCCTCATCGATGTGGAGGTGGATTACAGCGGCGCAGCTGCCGAAGACCACTTCCACATGGTCGGCCTGCCCGACGCCGCGGTACGCGAGAGCCGCGACCGGGTGCGCGCCGCGGTGAAGAACTCCGGCTACCTCATCCCCGCTTCGTTCATCACCGTCAACCTGGCCCCGGCCGACCTCAAGAAGGAGGGCGCGGGCTTCGATCTGCCCATTGCGGTGGGGATTCTGGGCGCCTACGGAGCCCTGCGCTGCAACGATCTCAGCCGCTTTCTCCTGGTTGGCGAGTTGGGCCTGGACGGCAGCGTGCGCGCCGTGCCTGGCATGTTGCCCATCGCCATCCTGGCCCGCGAGAAAAACATTCCCAACCTGATTCTGCCCGCCGCCAACGCCGCCGAGGCCGCCGTCGTCGAGGGTGTCAACGTCTATCCCGTCTCCTCGCTGCTCGATCTTCTGGAACTATTGCAAGGCATGGTCGTCGGCGTGATCCAGCGCGAACCCTACCGCGTGGCTACCGAGACGCTGCTCGGTGAACTGCAACACTTCGATCTCGATTTCCGCGACGTGCGCGGTCAGCACTCCGCCAAGCGCGCTCTGGAAGTGGCCGCCGCCGGCAGCCATAATATCCTCATGATCGGCCCGCCCGGCTCGGGCAAGACCATGCTGGCCAAGCGCCTGCCATCGATACTGGCGCCGCTGACCTTCGACGAGGCGCTGGAGACCACCAAGATTCACTCCGTCGCCGGGGTGCTCGACGCCACAGCCGGCCTGGTAGCGCATCGCCCCTTCCGCTCCCCGCACCACACCATCTCCGATGCCGGCCTCATTGGAGGCGGCATCATTCCCCGCCCCGGCGAAGTATCGCTGGCTCACAACGGCCTGCTCTTTCTCGACGAGCTACCGGAGTTTCCCCGCAACGTACTCGAAGTCATGCGCCAGCCCCTGGAGGACCACACCGTCACCATCGCCCGCGCCTCCATGTCCCTGAGCTTTCCGGCGCGCTTCATGCTGGCGGCGGCCATGAATCCCTGCCCGTGCGGCTACTTCAACGACAAATCCCGCGAGTGCATGTGCACCCCACCCATGATCCAGCGCTATGTAGCCAAGGTCAGCGGCCCGCTGTTGGATCGCATCGATATTCATATCGAAGTTCCCGCCGTGCAATACAAGGAACTGCGCGGCGGGGCGGCAGCGGAGGGTTCCGCCGAAATCCGCACCCGCGTGCTTTCCGCCCGCGATCGCCAGCGGCAACGATTCAAGAACTCCGGCGACAAGATCTTCAGCAACGCCCAGATGAGCACCCGCCAGGTGCGCGCCCACTGCGAGTTGGGTGCCGATGCCGAGCGCCTGCTGGAGCGCGCCATGCAGCAGCAGGGCCTCACCGCCCGCGCCCACGACCGCATCCTGAAAGTCGCCCGCACCATCGCCGATCTGGAAGGTGCCGAGCATCTGGCCGTGCCGCATCTGGCCGAAGCCATTCAATACCGCACCCTCGACCGCAGCTACTGGGCGTGAATCCGTATCCGGCTGGGAGGAACGGCGCTGCCCCGCAAAGTTCCGTGCCCTGTCATCCTGAGCGGAGCGTAGTCGAAGGATCTGCGGTTGCACGTTGCATCGAGGATGGGAAACCAAAATCTCAACTGTACCTCGTTCATGGGGAACAAACAGCTACGCCGCCGGCGCTGCTGCTTCCCCCTCGACGGAGGCGGATTGCGCGATGCGATGCGGGTCGTCCGCGTCTTCCACCGTCTGCGTCAGCAGTGCCGCCAGCAGGAAGAAGACTCCGCCGGCAACCACCGCGGTGAGGCGATTATTGTGCAGCAGGTGGGCCATCACCCAGCCGAATCCCAGCGAGGCCACAATCTCCGGGATCACCACGAAGGAGTTGAAGATCCCCATGTAGACGCCGGTCTTGTCCTTGGGCAGGGAGGCGGAGAGCATGGCGTAGGGCATGGAGAGAGTGCTGGCCCAGGCGATGCCCACCCCGGTCATGGAGAGCAGCAATAGCAGCTTGCTGTGAATCACAGCCACCGAGAGCAATCCCAGGCCGCCGCAGACCAGGCAAAAGCTGTGCGTGGCCTTGCGTCCGTAGCGCCGCGCCAACAGCGGCAACAGAAACGAAAAACCGAAGCACACCAGCGAGTACATGCCGAAGCAGAAGCCCGCCCATTCGGCGCCCGCGGAGTAGAGCGGGGAGTTGGTGTCGGCGGCGCCGAAGACATTGCGCGCCACCGCCACGGGAAAGTACAGCCACATGCAGAACAAGCCCAGCCAGGTGCAAATCTGCACCCAGGCCAGTTCCTTCATGGTGCGCGGCATCTGCCGCACCGAGGCCAGAATCTCCCGCGCCCCGCCCCCGATCCCGGTGCGCGCCGCCTTTTGCTGGCGGAATTCCTCCATGTTCTCCGGTGGATATTCCTTGGTGGTAAAGACCGTCCACAGCACCGCGCCCAGGAACGCGGCCGCGCCCAGGTAGAAGGAGAGCCGCACCGTAAAGGGAATCGTCCCGGCGATGTGCGTCTCGGTGAGGTGAAAGAAGTTGGTCAGCACCCAGGGCAGCGCCGAGGCAATCACCGTGCTCAGCCCGATCAGCAGGCTCTGCATGGCAAAGCCGCGGGTGCACTGCGACTCTGGCAGCAGGTCGGCCACAAAGGCGCGAAAGGGCTGCATGCTGATGTTGATGCTGGCGTCCAGCACCCACAGCAAGCCCGCCGCCATCCACAGCGCGGAACAGCGCGGCATGAGGATCAGCGCGCCCGCGCTGAGCAGCGCCCCGGCCAGAAAGTAGGGCCGGCGCCGTCCCAGCCAGCACCAGGTATGGTCGCTGGCCTGGCCGACGATGGGCTGCACCAGCAATCCCGTCAGCGGCGCGGCCAGCCACAGAATCGGAATCTGATCGGCGCGCGCGCCCAGATACTCGTAGATGGCGCTCATGTTCGCCATCTGCAATCCCCAGCCGAATTGAATGCCGAAAAACCCGAAGCTCAGGTTCCAGATCTGCCAAAAACTGCGCGGAGGCTTGTTCACAGGGTCGATTCTCCTCTTCCGGCCAGGGCCACAACGTTATCCGGCGGAGTATCCACCACCCGCCCGTAGATCTCGCTCAGCGAGCGCAGCCGCGCGCTTAGTTCCGGGCGCAATACGCCCTCGCGGGCTCGCCATCTCCAGTTGCCGCTGACCGACCCGGGCAGATTCATGCGCGCTTCGCTGCCCAGCCCCAGCACGTCCTGCAAAGGGACAATCGCCGTATCGGCCACCGAAGCCAGAGCGGCGCGAATCAGTGCCCAGTTGATCTCCGCATCCTCACTCAGGCCGAGGTAGGCGCGAGCGCATTCGTGTTCCTTGCGCACGTCTTCCGGAGTGCGAGTGCTGTCGCCCCCGCCTTCGCTCTTCCACCAGCCCACCGCGGTATCGTTGTCGTGGCTGCCGGTGTAGGCCACCAGGTCGCGGCGGTAATTGTGCGGCCGGAAGGACGGTCCCTGGGGATCGGTTCCGAAGGCAAACTGCAGGATGCTCATGCCCGGCAATCCAAACTTCTCCCGCAGTTGCTCCACCCCCGGCGTGATCACGCCCAGATTCTCGGCCACAATCGGCAGCTCGCCAAACTCCTTTTGCAGCGCCGTCAGCAGCCCATCTCCCGGCGCCTTGACCCAGCGCCCATGCATGGCGGTAGGCTCCGTGGCGGGAACCTCCCAGTAAGCCTCAAAGCCACGGAAGTGATCCAGCCGCACCAGGTCGAAGAGCGCAAACGCCCCGCGGAAGCGCTCGATCCACCAACGGAATCCATCCTTGGCCAGCGTCTCCCAGCGGTAGATGGGATTGCCCCACAGTTGCCCGGTCGAGCAGAAGTAGTCCGGCGGCACTCCCGAGACCACTGTCGGCCGCCCCTGCGGGTCCAGATGAAAGAGTTCGGGGTGGGCCCAAACCTCGGCGCTGTCGTGGGCCACGTAGATGGGAATGTCGCCCATCATGCGAATCCCGCGCTCCCGGCAATAGGTTTTCAGCTCCTCCCACTGGCGGAAGAACTCGAACTGCCAGAACTTGATGGCCTCGACCTCCGCCGCCCGCCGCTGGCTCCAGGCGCGCAGGGCGTCTGGATGGCGCTGGCGAATCTCGCCCTCCCAGTCCGTCCAGGCGACGCCGAGGTGTGCGTCCTTGACCGCCATGAAGAGGGCAAAGTCTTCCAGCCAGGGGCGCGCCCGCCAGCAAAAATCGTCGTAGGCCGCGCGCTCCGCCGCCGGCGCGTGAGCCAGGAAGGCCTCCGCCGCCCGCCGCAAGAGCGGCCTCTTGAAGCCATTCACCGCCGCAAAATCCACCGTATCTTGGGGGAACACCGGCGCGCCGGCCAGGTCCGACTCGGCCAGCAAACCCCGCTCCCGCAGCCGCTCCAGGCTGAGCAGCAACGGGTTGCCCGCAAAGGCGGAAAAGCATTGGTAAGGAGAATCGCCATAGCCCGTGGGATGGATGGGCAGCACCTGCCACAGGGTCTGCCCGGCAGCTTGGAGAAAGTCCGCAAAGGCGTAAGCGCCAAGCCCGAAATCGCCACTGCCAAAGCGGCCCGGCAACGAAGTGAGATGCAACAATAGACCACTGCTACGAGGGAGTTTCACGCCGCAAAGATACGCTGACCCATAGACGATGGTCAAGCTCGCCAATCATGCTGGCTGCGGCGCCGAAGGGGCACATCCTCAGGCGGGAATTGGCCTTCGGAGCCCTGCTCCAGCCCGGCTTCATCCCCAGCTTTGGAGGCAAATCTCAATTGCAAACTCCGGCTCTGCGCATCAGCATCCGGTGTACGGCGGCGCAGATCCGCTCCACCGCGGGACGGCGATAATCCCAGCGCGCATCCGCGCCCGGGGGAACCACCGTCATCGTCGCATTGGCTTCGAAGAGCAGCACCTCGCCGTGCTCGTCCAGGCCAAAATCGATGCCGCCATAGTCCAAGCCGAGAGCGCCCTGAATCGCCCGCAGCGCCGTCATGGCCCGCTCGCCGACGACGCCGCCCATATCCTGAAGAAAGGCCGCATCTTCGTCGCGATGTTCGGGAAAATCCTCCATCTCCGCGCTGTAATAGTGAATCTTCCAATGATGCGAGATGGCGGCATGGAGCGGATATAGCTCGCCGTCAATCATCATGGCCCGATATTTGCGGGTTTTCCCATCGGCGCCGCACGCATTCAAAAACTCGATGGCCATCAGCTCCCGCCCTGGCAACTCGGCCAGCGCCGCTTCCAGGCCATCGGCAGACTCTACACGCAGAAAATGCTCGCCGCCGTGAAAGCCGGGGGTACGCAGCAGCAGCGGAAACGCCAGGCCGTGGCCCGCCAGGGTCGCGATGGCGTCGGGTGCGGCCAGCGCCTCCCGGGGCAAGGTAATCGTTCTGGCCGTGACCACGCCGGGAATTCCGGCCAGACGGCGGGCAATCTCATTGCGCCCTGTGGCCAGCACTGCCGCCGGCGGATTGATGACCGGGGCCGCGGTGCAGGCTAGCAGCCGCTGCGCCCCTGCCAGCGCCGCTCCGGCCGCGTCGGCATCGCCAATGGCATTGACCACCAGACGATGCGGCGGCAGTTCGGTGGCGGCAGTGAAGAACTCGGTGGTTACGATATACCGCTTGAAAAAGTGGTCGCTGAGAAAGAGCTTGATGCGGGTGTTCCCGGCGCCGATCGAAACCAGCTCCAGCACCGGGATCGCTGCCTGCTCGCCGCGGTACTCGAGCGGAACCACGCAGCGCCCTTGCAGGGCAGTGCGGCGATGCTGTGCGGCCAGCTCGGTTTCGCCCAACTCCGCCAGCACCTCCGCCAGACCGAGATGGGCCTGCCAGAAGCCGGGATCGACGCTCAAGGCACGCTCCAGATGCTCCCGCGCCAACGCCCACTCGCCCCCCTTGCGCAGGGTGTTGGCAAAGTTCGCCAAGCTCATGGGATCGCGAGGATGACGGGCCGCGGCTTGTGCATGGATGCGCCTCGCCTCGGCGTGATAACCCGCCCGGGAGAGAAGATTGCCCAGATGGTTCAGCGCGCCTCGATGCCCGGAGTCCAATGCCAGCAGCTCGCGATAGGTGTTCATCGCCTCGTTGTCGCGGCCCAGCTGTTGTTCGGCGCTACCCCGCTGAATGAGCGCCGCGGCGGTCTCCGCGCGGCTTGCCAGCAGCGCACGGCCGATGGAGAGGGTTCCCTCGACCAGGGCGTCGATGTCGCCTGGCCCGGTGCGGTGGTTCACCATGGCCGCGCGAATCGCCAGTTGGCCATGGATTCTAGTGGTCGAGGGAGCCACCACGCCCGCTTCCTGAAGGCGGATCGCGATCTCCCGGTTGATGCTGTCTGGGTCGGCGGCGCGATAGCGGAAGCAGACGATGTTCAGCTCCACCGGCGCTAGCAGTTCCAGCTCCGGTGTGGCGGCAATGCGGCTCTCCAGCAAGCGCGCCAGCCGGCAACTGCGAGAGATGGCCGCGCCCAGCGCCTCGGTGCCCAAGACCTTCAGCGTAAACCACACCTTCAGCGCGCGAAATCCCCGCGAAAGATCGGGGCCAAATTCGCAAGGCCAGGGTGAGCCCGCGCCCAATCCCCGCTCTACCGGCTTTAGATAGGCCGCGTTGGTGGCGAAGGCCCGCCGTTGCGCTTCTCCGTCGCGCACCAGGATGAAGCCGGCGTCGTAGGGAACCTGCCCCCATTTGTGAAAATCGAAGGCCAGCGAATCGGCGCGCTCGATACCCTCCAGCCGCGCGGCCAGATCGGGAGCCAGCATAGCCAGGGCCCCGAAGGCTCCATCTACATGGAACCAGAGCTGCTCGCGGCGGCAGATGTCGGCCAGGGACTTCAGGTCGTCCACCGCTCCGCTATCCACCGTGCCCGCGGTGCCCACCACCAAAAACGGTTTCCACCCCGCCGCCCGGTCGCTCTGGATGGCCGCCTCCAGAGCCCTCACATCGATGCGGAAATGAGCATCGGTGATAATCGGCCGCAGCGCATCGCTGCCCAGCCCGGCAATGTCCATGGCCTTGCCCACACAGCTATGTACGCCGGTCGAGGCGTAGGCAGTCAGCCGCGTGCCCGACGCCGCCACCCCCTGTTCGCGTGCGCCGTAGCCCAGCGCCGCATCCCGCGCCACCACCACCGCGATCAGGTTGGCCATCGACGTCCCAGTCACAAACAGGCCGCTGGCGGCAGCGGGAAAGCCAAAGACCTCCGCCATCCACGCCGCCACTTCCCGCTCCACCTCCACTGGAATCTGGTCGCGTCCGCCCAGGTTGGTATTCAGGCCGGCGGCGAGCATCTCCGCCAGCATCCCCACCGGCGTGCCCCCGCCGTGCACCCAACCCATGAAGCCGGGATGAGCATTGCCCGCGGCGTAGGGCAGAACATGCTCCATGAACTCGGCGTGGACGGCGCTTAAATCCTCTCCCTGGCGGGGAACCGCACTGCGCCGCCGCGCCCGCTCCGCGGCGGGAATGGGCCGCCAGACCGGCCGCTCGCGGATCTTCTCGATCGACTCCAGAAGGTCGTCCAACATGCGGTGCGCCTGCCCGCGAAAAGCCTGCCAATCCGCCGGATCGAGGGTTTCGCTGGCCCCTTGCGCCGCCTCCGCGCGCTTCTTCTCCGCTTTACTTTCGCTTGTTTCCGACATTCATTTTCCCCGCCGAAAAGATGAGTTCCGGCCACCGTCTTGCTGCAAGCCGGAGGCCCTGCCAGAGTAACATTCCGGTAAGATTATTAGGAATGTCAAATTAACTATTCGGACTCTTCGCGCCCCTGCCCGCTCCCTGTGTTCTATCGAAATGGTTAATATTGACGGCGCTTTTCCGCGCTCCCATGGAACCCCGCTAACTCATTTGGAAAAAATCTGCCGAGAAGCGCCGCGCAAAGAGAAGATTATTACCACTCTGCCGATAAAAACTGCAGCAATCGAGGAGGAAAAACCATGATGATAGGCGCGATCTCTTCCCAGGCTTCCAGCCCTACCCTGCTGAACCCGGCTATGACCTCTCCCCGCAAGGCGTCCGTATCCGCCGCCGCGGCCTCTGCTTCGACCGCTTCGACCAGCAGCAGCTCCACAGCCAGCACCTCGAGCAGTGCATCCTCGGCCCGCGGCGGCTCCGGCCACAGCTCCGGTGGTGGCGGCGGCGTCAGCAGCGCCAGCGTTGTTGCAGAGACGCTGGTGAGCAGTTTCTCCACCACCGTCGCGGGAACCCGCTATTCGGGCAGCGTGGAGCAATCCGGCTCGGAGTATACGGCTTCGGTGGGCAATCTTACCGGCGCCACGGCCAGCGGATCGAGCGAAGCGGCGGCGGAGAACAACCTCACCCAGCGCATCGACGAACTGGTCTGAGTCCCGACCGCTCTTGGCCGCTACACCACACCGTCTTAAGTAAACTGAAGGCATGGAGAAGAATCGCCTCTCGCTGCGCATCACCACCCTCATCGCCGGCGCCTTCTTCATGGAGATGCTCGACGGCACCATCATTGCCACCGCCCTGCCGCAGATGGCGCGCAGCTTTCATGTCGGCCCGGTCAGTCTCAATATCGGCATGACCGCCTACATGCTCACCCTGGCCGTCTTCATCCCCATCAGCGGCTGGATGACCGACCGCATGGGCGCGCGCACCATCTTCGCCTCGGCCATCGCCATCTTCACCATCGCTTCCGGCCTGTGCGGCATCTCCACCACCCTCGGCCAATTCATCCTCATGCGTATCCTGCAGGGTGTGGGCGGAGCCATGATGGTTCCCGTCGGCCGCCTCATCGTGCTGCGCACCGCGCCCAAGGAGCAGCTCACCCAGGCCCTGGCATACATCACCTGGCCCGGCCTCTCCGCCTTGGTCATCGGACCGCCCCTGGGCGGCTTCATTACCACCTACGCCAGTTGGCACTGGATCTTCTTCCTCAATCTCCCCATCGGCGCCCTGGCTCTGCTGCTGACCCTGCTGTGGATCGAGAATGTGCGCGGCGAAGACCTCCATCCCTTCGACTGGACCACCTTCCTGCTGGGTGGACTGGCCTCCGCCGGAACCGTCTACGCCATGGAGCAGCTGGGCAGCGATGTCGCCCATTGGCGCTCGCCCGCCGCCATGCTGGCCGTCAGCCTGCTCAGCGGAACCGTCGCCGTCTTGCTCGCCCGCCGCCATCCCGCCCGCTCCCTGATCGACTTCGATTCCCTCCGCCTCAAGACCTATTCGCTCTCCATCTACGGCGCCAGCGCCTTCCGCATCGCCGTCGCCGTGCTGCCCTTCCTGCTGCCGCTGATGTTCCAGATCACCTTCGGTCTGACCGCCTTCCAGGCCGGCCTTTACCTGCTCGTTCTCTTTGCCGGCGACTTCAGCATGAAGGCCCTGGTCATCCCCATCCTGCGCCGCTACGGCTTCCGCCGCGTCATCATCGTCAACGGCGTCATCACCGCCCTGTCCATGGTTCTCTGCGCCACCTTCACCCCCCAAACCCCTATCGCCCTCATCGTCCTCATCCTCTACTTCCACGGCGCCTGCCGCTCCATGGAGTTCACCAGCCTGACCACCCTGGCCTTTGCCGAGATCGAACCCGCCCGCATGAGCCGCGCCAACGGCTTCATGAGCGCCGTCATGCAGCTCAGTTCCGGCATGGGGGTGGCCATTGGCGCCATTACCGTCAGTCTGGTCGCTGCCGCCCACGGCCGCTCCGCCGCCCATCCCCAGTTGCAGGACTTCCACCTGGCCATCCTCTTCATGGCTCTTCTCGCCCTGGGTCCGGTCTTCGACAGCCTTGGCCTCGATCCCCTGGCCGGCGCCGACACCAGCGGCCACACCCCTGCCCAACTGGGTGAGACCCAACTGCTCGACGACAGCCAGTGCGGCGACTAGGGCCTGTTCACACTACCCCAGTGGGCGGCCGGGGTAGCGTGAACAGGCCCTAATACCCGCTCTTCGCCCGCCCAAAGCGGCAAAAGCTCACCTCAAGTCCTGTGCCCCATCCTGGCGCGTCCCGGGCGTCAGGGTGGGGAGTGGCGGCTCACCGCCGTCCCGGCACCGCCCCTCCACCAGCCCTCGGCCATGGCGGCGCAAAAGCCGGCGCAGCGACCGCGAGATCTCCCGGATGATTACCAATCTCCGTCGGTAACCACCAAAAGTATGTTTTTGCCCTTCGCAAATACCGCATCCCGGGACGACCGTATTTTGTCACCGCCGCATCGAACACCGCATCCGCTCGTGCGAGCCGCCCTCCGCAACTTCCCTCCGTCTTCCTAAAAAAATCGTAAATAAATGATATATATTGTCTTAAATGGATTATACGAGACTCGACCGGGCCCTTTTTCCAACCCCTCAACGGGGTCATAGCCGGGCCAAGACAGGCGCCGGAGGCTCCTCGTATCGACTATTAGCTATATGGTAAATATATAGGTTACCTACGGTCCTAAGACATTTTGCGCCGCCGCCGATAACACGATTGACTGCATGAGAAGACCTGTGTGCAAGTCGGAAACTTCACGGAGGGCGCCGTGCACGAAAGCATCCTGCATTCCAATTGGGACTCGCTGCTGATCGGGATTCCTTTCATCTTCATCCTGCTGATCGGCCTGTTTCGCCTCGACGAGCTGATGGTGGCGCCCAAACACCGGCAGCGCCAGGCGCGCCCCGCCAGCGGCGTGGATGCGGAGGGCAACATCCTCTTCAGCGATCCCGATGGCAAGCCCTGGCGTACGCCCCACTCCCGCCCTTGAGCGCCTGCTCGCCGGCAGGCGCCGCAAGGCTCTCCGGCAGTAGGAATCCACCTCAGATCTGACATTTCCCACCCGGGAAGCGGGTAGATCTAGAAAAACCCCACAAACAGTGCAGAAAACTGTTGACCCGAATCCCGGCTCGGTTTACATTCAGGAGTGCCATCCATCAGGGCAGAGTGCCGAGTGCGGTTGTGCGCGCCCATCTGTCATTTCCCCGCATCGAAATTTGAGCTCTGGCTCATCGCTTGATGCCCCGTTGTGTTCCGACACAATCCGGGATGGGAATGCGGACGCTAAAACTCCCATCCCGGCATTGTGCACCCTGAAACGGCAAGATTCCCACACCGCTGCACACCAAAATGCGTCAAGATTCGTGAACTGAACGCCTGGCTCGTGCGTCTATTTATGGTATGGGATTGGGGTAGCCTTAGCTGGTTTGGCTGCCCGTGGCTACCTTGGCGGTTTGCGTATGCGTCTGGCCGGCGCGACCAAACCCCTGCACGGCTCGAAATGAACCGGCGGCGCCAGCGAGCTCCGACCGGGCGGCGAACGAAGAAGGAGAATTGAAATGCGTTCCGATTTAGTTTTTGGGGCACTCTCTCATGTGTCCAACCGTTACCAGCTCTGCCAGTTGGCCAGCAAGGCCACGCGCAAGCTGCACAAGCCGAATACCCGCTTGCAGGATACGACCAATGAAGTCCTGGTCCGTTTCCACTCGACCATTCCTGGCACCACGGGATCGTTTACTGCCCCCGTCGAACAGCAGGAAGAAACCCGCCGCGCCGCCTGACGCCGGTCGCTTACGTTAGAATCGAACCGGGCGAGAGCAGTTCATCGCTGCCCTTGTCCGGTTTCCATCGCCGAATCTGAACCGGAAGAAGCAATCCGCACCCGGGCAGCAGTCTGCTCCTCTTCCATCCCGCCCAATATCTCCCTGGAGCACTCCATCCTCAGTCTCTCCCCCACCCCCCAACAACTTCCCGCCTTATAGCAGGTGAACATGACGATTGCCGAACTGAAAGAAAAGAACATCACCGAATTGAGCCGCATTGCGCGCACCCTGGAAATTCCCGGCGCCAGCGGCCTTCGCAAACAGGATTTGATCTTCAAGATTTTGCAGGCGCAGAGCGAAAAGGAAGGGCACATCTTCGCCGAGGGCGTGCTGGAGATCCTTCCCGATGGCTATGGCTTCCTTCGCTCTCCCGATTACAACTATCTGCCCGGCCCCGACGATATCTACGTTTCCCCCTCGCAGATTCGCAAGTTCGATCTCAAGACCGGCGACTCCATCAGCGGCAATGTCCGCCCCCCCCATGAAGGGGAAAAGTACTTCGCCCTGGTTAAGATCGAGGCCATCAACTTCGAATCCCCCGAGGAGACCCGCAACAAGATCCTCTTCGACAACCTGACCCCTCTCTATCCCCAGGAACGGATCAAGATGGAGACGGTTCGCGAGGCCGTCAGCGGCCGGGTCATGGACCTGCTCACCCCGGTGGGCAAGGGACAGCGCGGCCTGATCGTCGCCCCCCCCCGCACCGGCAAGACCATGCTATTGCAATCCATCGCCAACTCTGTCTCCACCAATCATCCCGAGGTGGTGCTGATCGTCCTGCTCATCGACGAGCGTCCCGAGGAAGTCACCGACATGCAGCGCTCGGTCAAGGGTGAAGTCATCAGCTCCACCTTCGACGAACCCGCCGCCCGCCACGTGCAGGTCGCCGAGATGGTCATCGAAAAAGCCAAGCGCCTGGTCGAGCACAAGCGCGACGTGGTCATCCTGCTGGACTCCATCACCCGCTTGGCACGCGCCTACAACACCATCGTGCCGCCCTCGGGCAAGGTGCTCTCCGGCGGCGTGGACTCCAACGCCCTGCAGCGCCCCAAACGCTTCTTCGGCGCCGCCCGCAACATTGAAGAGGGCGGCTCGCTGACCATCATCGCCACCGCGCTGGTCGATACCGGCTCGCGCATGGACGAGGTCATCTTCGAGGAGTTCAAGGGCACCGGCAACATGGAGATCATCCTCGATCGCAAGCTCGTAGATAAGAGAGTCTTTCCTGCTATTGACATCCAGCGCAGCGGCACCCGCAAGGAAGAGCTGCTCATCCCCAAGGACGATCTGCAGCGCACCTGGATTCTGCGCAAGGTGCTCAACCCCCTCTCGCCGGTCGAGGCCATGGAACTGCTGGTCAGCCGCCTGGAGAAGGTCCGCAACAATGCAGAGTTCCTGCAGAACATGAACCAGTTGTAAGCAGCCTCCATCCACGAACTTCCCTGCCCCATCCTTGCCGCGTTTTTGCGGCAAGGATGGAAAACAACGATAATGTCGCTTTCGGTGCAATCGAGCACTCTCTCGCCCCGCAGCGGCGGCTTGAACTCTCCGCATCTTTGCCGTACCCACCTGGCCCGGCTTCGCTGCATGAATCGCTGCTCACTTTGCGGATTGGCCGTCTGCTGGTAAGATAAGAAAAGTCGTGGGGCTGTAGCTCAGCTGGGAGAGCGCCTCGTTCGCAACGAGGAGGCCAGCGGTTCGATCCCGCTCAGCTCCACCAAAATTCTATTTTCCTCGCCAAAAAAATGCTTTAACCCATTGAAAATATTATTATTGTCCGATCTCGATATTCCTGAATCCGGATCGTATTTTAACCCCTGCGAAAAAAGAAGATATTGAACTTTTACCCTTTGAACCCCATCCGCTGCCAACCAGGCCTTCCCGATCTCAACCTCATCAGGTGCGGTGGCGCTGCTGCTGGCCCTATCTTCTCTGTTTGTGATCTTGCCGATAGTGGGATTTTGGTAGGTCGTTAGCGATAAGCGCGGCCCAGAATTTTTTGCCGAGTGCGACTTTAGTCACTGCCCCCCTAGGCTGTGCCGGGTTCTCATGAGACCTTGAGCCCAGCAGAAATGTGGGTAGAGCGCATTGGGCGGCCCGAGATTGAGGGCGGCACTTAATTGCGCGTACCGATCGCCGGGTAAAGGTCCGCAGGAGCAAGAAAATGGCTATTCAAATCGGCGCGAAACCAGACTCCGGATTCGACGATCCCCTCGGCATGCTCCAGGATTGCCACCGTAGAATCGAGCGCTTTCTGCAAATCCTCTGGGTGGTAGCGGATGGCGCTGCTGGCCGGGCTTTGACCAGGGAAGAAACCACCGCGGTCCACTCCGCGCTGCAGTACTTTCAGACCGGAGGACAACGCCATACCGCGGACGAGGAGGAATCCTTGTTTCCGCGTCTGCGGGGAGGGCCATTCGAAGAGATGGCCAGGCTGCTCTCTGACCATCGCTCCGCGATCGATCTGCACCAGACGGTGGAGGTTCTCTATCAAGGCTGGATCGCGTCCGGCGGGATGAGTGCGCAGGGGGCAGAGCGACTTCAATCCGCAACGACGCATCTCAAGCATCTTTACGAAGAACACATCCAGATCGAGGAGGGAGTTATTTTCCCCCGCGCGGCGCAGGCCTTGGACAGCGATTCCATCACCGCCATTGGACAGGAGTTTCGCGCGCGCCGGGCATGACCGGACGTCGGCCTGCATGTTTGCACTTTTTCGCTCGATTTTGTGGGATTCAGGTTGATCTGCATCCCCAGCCGCCAACCCAGCACCCTGGCTGAACCCCTATCAATCGCGGTATTTGAAGTGACTTTTCCAAAGCGGAGATCCTCTTGATGAAGCAGCAACAATCTTCGCCACAACTTCAACTGGCGCTCGGCACCGGGGCATTTGCTCTGTGTTTCGCCGTTTTCGGCTCGCTCTCGGCCATGATGCCGATCTTGAGCAAGCAGATGCACTTGAGCGCGGTGGAGAAGAGCCTCGCGGTGGCGTTGCCGGTGCTATTGGGCAGTTTGGGCCGCATTCCGTTGGGTATGATCACGGACCGCTTTGGTGGGCGGGCGGTCTTTTCCGCCGTGATGGCGCTCTCCCTCATTCCTGCATTTTTGATGGGAGGGGTGCAGGATTATACGCACCTGCTCATCGATGGATTCTTTATCGGGATCGGCCTGGCCAGCTTTTCGGTGGGGGTGGGCTTTGTCAGCGGCTGGTTCACAGCCGAGAAGCAGGGCTCCGCCATTGGCGTCTATGGAGCCGGCAACATTGGGCAATCGCTGGCTGCATTTGGAGCGCCTGTGATCGCAGCGGCCTGCGGCTTTCGCTGGGGATTTTGGACCTTCGGCATCCTGCTGGCGATATGGCTGGTTATCTTTGCTTTTGCCGCACGGAACGCTCCCAGGCGCGTGGCGATCAAGAGCTTTGCAGAGACGGTACGCCCTCTCGGCGACAGCCGCAGTTGGGTACTCAGTCTCTACTACTTCCTGACCTTTGGCGGATTTGTCGCCATGGCCATCTATCTTCCCATCTTCCTCACCGAAATCTTTCACCTTACGCCCCAGGACGCAGGCCTGCGCACCGCCGGATTTGTGGTGCTGGCGACGGCGATGCGTCCAGTAGGCGGCGTTCTCGCGGATAAGGTAGGCGGACGGAGCATCCTGAAATGGGTCTTCCCCGTTGCCGGCGTCATGGCGATCTTCATGGCTTGTCCGACAATCGCGACCTTCACCGTCGGCGCACTTGGCGTTGCCGCAGCCATCGGGCTGGGCAATGGCGCGGTTTTCAAGCTCGTCCCCGAGTACTTTCCCACTTCGGTAGGCAGTGTTACCGGCCTGGTGGGCGCTGCAGGCGGCCTGGGTGGATTCTTCCCCCCGCTGGTGCTAGGCTACGTGAAACAACAGACAGGCAACTTCGTCCCCGGCTTCCTCATGCTTTGCCTCTTCTGCTTCCTTTGCCTGAGTGTGCTCCTGACCCGCAGGAGCGCCAGCAAGTCACCGGAAACTGTCACCGCCTCCTAAGGTGCTGCCATGAAGCAACCGGTTTTGTTCGCAAAAGGCTCAGATACCTTACGCGCCATGGCCTGGGGGACGGCGGCAGCCGGGGCCCTGGTTGTCGGCATCCTCATTGGCAGCCGTGGTCTGCGCGACTTCGATCCGGCACTGGTTTCTTATGCGGGCGCCACGGTGCTGGCCGCTTTCGGCCTCGGCTATCGCTATGCCATGTGGCTGCGCCGCCCTCCCACGCGCCTCTACTGGCAACGCGGCTGGCAGATCTTTTTCACTCCCAGCAAGCTGCCGGCGAATCTGGCCTTTTTGGCCCGCATCGTCTGGAACAACGTGGTGATGCAGCGCTTCATTGGCCGCCGCTCCCCGATGCGCTGGACGGCGCACTGGTTCCTGGCCTGGGGATGCCTGCTGGCAGCCTCTATCACCTTCCCTCTCTCCTTCGGTTGGGTTCGCTTCGAGTCCGCGCAAGACAATCAAGAGATCTATCGCGCCTTCATGTTCGGAATCCCCGTGGGCAGCTTTCATCTCGGCACGGTTGTTGCCGAACTGACCTTCAATATTCTCGATATTGCCGCCGTGATGGTTCTGATCGGCGTCTTTTCTGCCTTGTGGCGACGCGGGCGCGACCATGGCGAATTGAGCGTGCAGCAGTTCTCCAACGACATGCTGCCCCTGATCTTTCTCTTCGCCATTTCGGTGACGGGCCTTTTCCTCACCATCTCCACTCACTTGATGCAGGGAATCTATTACGGATTTCTCTCCCAATTGCATGCCATCACGGTGATTCTCACCCTGCTCTATCTCCCTTTTGGCAAGTTCTTCCATATCTTTCAACGTCCGGCGCAGTTGGGACTGGACTTCTACAAACGAGAAGGCGCGGCGGGAGCCCAAGCCTTATGCAGCCGTTGCGGACTGCCCTTTGCCAGCCAGTTGCACATCGGCGATCTCAAAGCCGTGCAGGCTGCCCTGGGGATTCGCTATCAGCTCGCCGACGGCACACACTATCAGGATGTGTGCCCCACTTGCCGCCGCAAGAATCTGGCGCTTACCCAGGATGGTCTTTGGAGAGCATATCCATCCGACCAGGGAGACTGCTAAAAATGGCAAAACTTCCCCTCGATATTCCTCAACTCGTCGCGCGGTTTGGTCCTTCGCTGCATACGGTTCCTCCCGGCGGATGGACGCGCAACCCGCAGGACGAGACGCTGGTCAAGACCCATTGCTGCTTCTGCGGCCAGCAATGCGGCATTCAACTGCGCGTGAACAACAACAAGGTGGTCGGCTTCGAGCCTTGGGAGAGCTTCCCGTTCAACAAGGGAAAGCTCTGTCCCAAAGGCGTGAAGCGCTACATGCAGGACGAGCATCCCGACCGCCTCAAGACGCCCATGCAGCGCGTCGAAGGACGCGGCTTCGAGCCTCTGGGCTGGGAACCTGCCATGTTGCGCATCGTAAGCGAGATCCAGCGCATTCAGAAGACCTACGGAAAAGATGCCTTCGCCATGCTCACCGGCGCATCGCTGACCAACGAGAAGGCCTATCTGATGGGCAAGTTCGCCCGCGTGGCCTTGCAGACGGCCAATATCGATTACAACGGCCGGCTGTGCATGGTTTCGGCGGGAGCCGCTTCAAAGAAGATCTTCGGCATCGATCGCAGCGCCAATCCCTGGAGCGATATCCCCAAGGCAAAGGTGATTCTGGTGGCCGGGGCCAACATCGCCGAGTGCGCTCCCATCACCACCGATTACCTGTGGCAGGCACGCGACAATGGTGCCAAACTCATCGTTATCGATCCGCGCATGACGCCCATCGCCCGCAACGCCGACCTGTTCATCCCCGTAAAGCCGGGCGGCGACATTGGCATCTTCAACGGCATGATGCACATCATGATTGAACGCGGCTGGATCGATCGCGCGTTTATCGACCAGCACACCACCGGCTTCGACGCCGTCGCCGAAGCGGTACGCAAATACACGCCCGAATACGCCGCCAAAATCGCCGGGGTGCCCGCGGAAATGATCGTGAAGGCCGCCGCGATGTGGGGGCCGGCTCCCACCAGCTTCCTGCTCCATGCGCGCGGCATTGAGCACCACTCCAAGGGCGTGGACAACTGCATGGCCGCCATCAACCTGGTGGTGGCCAGCGGACGCATAGGCCGCGAAGGCTGCGGCTACGCCATGATCACGGGTCAGGGCAACGGCCAGGGCGCGCGCGAACAGGGACAGAAGTGCGACCAACTGCCCGGCAGTCGCGACATCGCCAACCCGGAACACCGCAAATACATCGCCGGGGTGTGGGGCGTTCCGGAAGAGTCGGTCCCAGGTAAGGGCCTTTCCGCTGTTCCTCTGGTTGAAGCCATTCACGAAGGCAAGATCAAGGGGCTGCTCTCGCTCTGCTTCAATCCCGCAGTATCGCTGCCGGATGGAAATTACGTGCGTGAGGCTCTCTCCAAACTCGAGTTCTATGTCAATATCGACTTCTTTCTCTCCGAGACTGCCCGCTACGCCGACATCGTGCTGCCCGGTTCGTTGATGGAAGAGGACGAAGGAACGACCACCAATGTCGAAGGCCGCGTGATTCTGCATCGCAAAGCGGTCTCGCCGCCGGCAGAGGCGCGTGAAGACTGGAGCATAGTCTGCGATATTGCCAGTCGCCTGGGGAAAAAAGACAAGTTCAATTACACCGGGCCAAAAGAGATCTTTGAGGAATTGCGCGTTGCCTCCAAAGGTGGAACCTCCGACTACTTCGGCATGAGTTGGGAGCGGATCGATAAGGAAGACGGCATCTTCTGGCCCTGCCCAGAACCCGGCCATCCCGGCACACCGCGACTCTATGAAGGCGGCAAATTCGGTCACCCCGATGGCAAAGCGCACTTCATGCCGGTGGAGTGGAGGCCATCGGCGGAAATGCCCGATGCGGATTATCCCATCATCCTGACCACCGGCCGCGTAGTTTCGCATTTCCTCTCGGGAACGCAAACGCGGCGCATCGGCGCACTCATGAATCAGTATCCGCAACCGAGGTGCGAGATGCATCCGCGGCTGGCCGAGCAACTGGGCGTGGCCGATGGCGATTGCGTGAAGGTGGAGAGCCGGCGCGGAACGATGGTGGTCCGCGCACAGGTAGTCAAGACCATCCGGCCCGACACCGTCTTCGTTCCCTATCATTGGCCTCTCGACCGCTCCGCCAACAATTGCACCATCCGCGCGATCGATCCGGTTTCCCATATCCCGGAGTTCAAGATCTGCGCGGTGCGCGTCACCAAAACCGATTTCCCCTCCGACGAAATCGCTGCGCTGGGCCTTGAGGCCGGAGGTATTCGATGAGCGAGCGGCAGTTCTTTCTCGATTACTCCCGCTGCATTGGCTGCCAATCGTGTGTGCAAGCCTGCGGCGAGTGCGATACCCATCGCGGCACCAGCATGATTCATCTGGAAACCATCGATAGAATGGACAGCGTGCAGACAACGCCGCAGGTCTGCATGCATTGCGAAGACCCCATCTGCGCTCAGGTCTGCCCCGCCGACGCCATCAAGAAAACGCCTGATGGCGTGGTGCAGAGTTCGCTCAAGCCGCGCTGCATCGCCTGTTCCAACTGCGTCGTCTCCTGCCCCTTTGGCGTGCCCAAGTACATGGCCGACTTCGAACAGATGATGAAGTGCGACATGTGCTACGACCGCAGCAGCGTTGGGAAAAAGCCCATGTGTGCAACGGTGTGTCCCTCGGGCGCGCTCACCTATTCAACGATGGGAGATATTCAGCGCTCCCGGCGCGGCATTCCCGTCAACTCCTGGAAGTTCGGCGCGGAGGTGGTCAAGACCAAGGTATTCGTCATGGCTCCGCGCGCGGTGGAACGCATTGACGTGGATCTCATTCAAATCGCCTCCACGCCTGCAGCTCTGCCCGTCGATCCTTACGATGTCGCCCTCATGTTGGAGGTTATGCGATGAGCACGGATGTTGAAACCCCAAGAGACCAGGAATGCACAGCCTGCCCAAGAAAGCCTCACCACAAGCGGGATTTCCCCGTTGAGTGGGAAGGCGATCATTATGTAAGCCGCCGCGAGATGGTGAAATTCCTGACGCTGGGCTCTTTTTTGCTGGCAGCCTCCACTTGGGTCACGGTGTTCGCCAGAAAACTGGTGCGCGGAAAATCGAATGCGGTACAGCAATTGGGGCTGGTCAGTGAGATCGTTCAAAAGGGATCCATGCTCTTCCGCTACCCGACACCGCAGGATCCCTGCATCGCTGTGCGCACCGCGCATGGTGAATTAGTTGCCTATTCGCAGGTTTGTACGCATCTTTCCTGCGCGGTGGTCTACGACAAAAGCAGTGATCGGTTGGTTTGTCCTTGCCATCGCGGCGCATTTGATGTTGAAAAGGGAGCGCCTCTCGCCGGCCCCCCGACGCGGCCGCTCGCCAGAGTCACAATCGAACAGCGCGGAGATCGCCTTTTCGCCACCGGCCTGGAGGGATAGATGAGCATTCGCACCCAAGGAACCACGCTCTTCGGCGCCATCCTCGTTTTGATCGCTGTCACCGTTGCCATTCAGCTCTGGCTGTTGACCTTTGCAATGGAAGCTCTGATGCGGGGCGAGTTCACCACTCTCGCCCCGGCCGCGATTGCCTCGACTCTGCTTCTGCTGGTAAACGCCGGACTGCTTCGCTATGTTTTTCGCTTTGACCGGGAAGCCGGAAACGATGTGTAGAGATGTGCAGGCGCAGGATCATTTCCCCGCCGCGAGAGATGGACTTAGTCTTCGCGAGCTAGAACTCCATCGCTGAGAATGCGGGCCCGCAACCCTCCCCGGCCTTTGAGAAACTCTTCCGCACCCGGAGCAATCGCCCTGTCCATCCAATAACAGGGGCTGCATTCGGCTACGCCCGCGAAGCGCACGCCCTGGACCTCGAATTCCTTGCCGATCAATGCATTTAGATCGACTCCTTCCGTGATGACATTGCGGCGGGTGGCGCTGGGAGATTTGCCGTACACCCCGAGTTGATGGCAAAGCTCGGCGAAGACCTCGCTGGAGAAAAAGGTGATTTGCCCTTTGTAATCGTCCTTGTAGTCGAAAAAGCGGTCGCCCACGATGCCTCGTCCAGCCACACATTGAAGTTCCGTCTGCTCCAGCAACGGGTTGTCTCCCGGCGGCTGTTCATGATGGCCAAAATAGTTGTGGCCGGGCGAGGTGTAGAGACGACGGATTTTCATTGCAGAGACCCCTCCAGTTCAAAAGCGATTGGCTGGTCCATCGGCCATTTCTGACCGCTTGATTCTCAATACACATCGCGATGATAGCGATGCTGCTCCTTGAGGGCTTGCACATAGTCTTCCGCGGCATTGGAAGACATATTGCCCTGCTTCTCCACGATGGTTTGCAACGCGCTGTGAACATCCTTGGCCATGCGTGAAGCGTCGCCGCAAACATAGACGCTGGCTCCATCCTGCAACCAGTTCCAGAACTGTGCGGATTGTTCAATCATACGATCTTGCACGTAAACCTTGCTCTCCTGATCCCGCGAAAAAGCCGTATCCAGACGTGTCAAATGACCATCGGAGAGCATGGACTCCAGTTCGTCGCGATAGAGGTAATCGGTGGCCGCACTGCGATCACCGAAAAACAACCAGTTCTTGCCCTTCGCACCCCGGGCGCGCCGCTCGTGGAGGAAGCCGCGAAAGGGCGCAACGCCGGTGCCCGGACCGATCATGATCATTGGGGCATTCGCATCGCCAGGCAGACGGAAGCGTTGGTTGGGGTGAATGTAGAGTGGCAGGCGGTCGGCGATCGAAGCGCGATCGGCAAAGAGGGTGGAGCAAACGCCGCCTCGTTCGCGGTTGTGCGCGCTGTAGCGCACCACGGCAACCGTTGTATGGATCTGCCCGGCATGAGCCAATGGGCTGGACGAGATGGAGTACAGCCGGGGCGTCAACCTGGGCAGAATACTTACCAGCTCTTCCGGATTTTGTATCACTCCTGGAAACTCCAACAAAAGATCGATCAATCCCCGCCCATAGAGATAGCGGTCCAAATCGGGTTGCTGCCTGGGATCGAGCAAAGCCATCAGCGGGCCGCACGGGCCTTGCCGGGCATATTCCGCAACCATCTTGCGATTCAGCCGAGTAATCTGCAGATGATGGGTCAACGCATCGTGCAGAGTAACAGCTTCCGGCTTGCCGCACTGCACATGCTCATTTCCGTTGAAATGCAACTTCTGCAGAATCTCTGCAACCAGATTGAGATCGTTCTGTGGCAGCACGCCGCAGGCATCGCCAGCCTCATAATGGATTCCAGTTCCCTCGATGGAGAAGGCCAGGTGGAGCGTGGTTTTGGTGGACTTCTTGTGGGTCAGATCCTTCTTTTCTACCAGCGGCGCGAAGACTGGATTATCGCGGGTAAAGGCCGCGCTCGGCGCAGGCTTTTCGGATTCCACTTTGGACTTTACCGAGATCTCGCGCGCCTTGCCGATCGCCGAAGATTCAAGCAAGCGAGGCAGCAGCTCTTCTTTCCACTGGGCCAGCGGCTCTTCCACATCCACGTCGCAATCGACGCGGCTGACCAGGCGATTGGCGCCGAGAGCAGCCAGTTTGGTGTCAAGATCCCTGCCAAACTTGCAGAAGTTCTCATAGTGGTGATCGCCCAGCGCGAAAATCGCATAGAAGAGACCTTCGTAACGCGGGAAATGCTCCAGACATAGCTCTTCATAGAATGGCTGCACGCCGTCCGGAGCTTCGCCATCGCCGTAGGTGCTGGCGAAGATCAGCGCATACTTCTCCGCCGCTAGAGCGGCCGGAGAATAGCCGACCAATGTTGAGACAGCGGGCTGATGACCCTGCGCCTTCAATTCCTTTGCAAGCTTGCGCGCCAGGCCCTCGGCTGTTCCCGATTGCGAGGCATAAAGAACCGCGATGCGATGCGAGGTCTTCGACTCAATCTGCGTTGCAGGCATGGTCTGGTTGGAGAAAAAACCGGCAAGCAGCCCATTGAGCCACGCTCTCTGTTCCGGAGTGAAGGGAGCATTGTCGGGGATGAAGGGAATGTTCGTATTCATGGCTATTGCTGCTCCTTTGCAGTGCAGAAAGCTCTGAGTTGTTCGACACTGTGGCGTCGGCTGAATTCCAGGAACGATTCATCCTTGTTGCATTGCCCGGTATAAGCGGCGAAAAGGCCCTCCATCGCCGTTGCCAGTTCGCTGTAAGGAATGGCTGGAATCAACTCGCGCGCCAGTCCCACGTCCTGATCGGAACCGCCACCGATAACTACCTGATAACCCTCCGTGCCGCCAACCTTCAGGCTCATCAGGCCGAGGTCGCCGATATAGTGTTGCGCGCAGGAGTGAGCGCAGCCCGTGACATGCAGGTTGACCGGCTGCGCAATCTTGAAGCGAGCGTCAAGATGATTGGCCAACTCCACGGCATGTGTCTTGGTGTCAGTCGAGGCATAACGGCAACCCGCATTGCCCGTGCAGGCAACCGTGCCGCGCAGAACGGCACCAGTTGCACAGTCCAGTCCCACGGCGCGAATCGCCGCGACGGCAGCGTCGATCTGGGCAGTGGGAATATTGGGAATGAGCAGATTCTGCCAGACGGTCAGACGCAATTCGCCGCTTCCGTGCTGACTGGCAACGTCGGCCAGCGCCAGCATCTGCGCGGCCGGCAGACGGCCCACAGGGACCGATATGCCGACATAATTCAGATCGCATTGGCGCTGCGGGTGCACACCGATGTGCCCGGTGCGATCGATAGGTTGACGTGGCTCGCACTCTGACACCGGGACACGAATGAGGGGGAAGGCAAGGCGCTTTTCCGTCTCTTCGAGAAACTTCCCCACGCCCCAGCGATCCACCAGATACTTGAGGCGAGCCTGCTTGCGATTGGTGCGATCGCCGTTCTCGTTGAAGACGCGAATCATGGCTGCGGCCACCGCAACCGTTTCCTCGGCGCGCAGCAGCAAGCCGCAATCGGCGGCGAACTGCTTGTGTCCGGTAATGCCGCAAAGCAGAGCGCGAAAGTAAACACCGGAAGGGACGCTGCGCCCCTCGCCCACTCGAACGGCAATGAAGCCGATGTCATTGGTGTCCGCGACCGTACTGATGGCGCCGCCATTGTCAAAGGCCACATTGAACTTGCGCGGCAATCCGTACATGTCACGGCTGTTGAGGATGTAATAGTGCAGCGCGTCGGCAAGCGGAGTCACGTCGCAGAGTTCGCTGGGATCGAGGCCGGTGATCGGCGATGCCGTGATATTGCGAATGTTGTCCGCCCCGGAACCACGCGCTGTGAGGCCCAGCGAGTGGAGTTTGTTGAGCACGCGCACGATGTCCCTGGGCTGAAACTCGCGCATCTGCAGATTGGCACGCGTGGTGATGTCGGCGCGACCCGATCCCCATTCGCTAGCCATTGCTGCCAGCCCTCGCATCTGATGCGCATTCATAATGCCGCCCGGAATGCGCAGGCGCAGCATAAAAGAGTCCTGCACCGGTGCGACATAAAAAAGGCCGTGAAACTTGAAACGAAAGAGATCGTCCGCGGCAGGGGCACGATTCTCGTCGGCATGGGCAATCAATTTGTCCCAGATGTCGAGTGGATTCTCTTCCAATTTCCAGTGCTCTTCGCGACATAGATCGGAGACGGGCGTACCGAAGAGTTTCTCCTCGGTGGGTGCGGCAAGATTGGCGGGCGCAGTGGCGGGATCGTTCGTCAGCAGACCGCTTTCAGTCTCACCGACAAAGTGGCGCGCGCCGCGCTCAGAGACGCCCGCGAAGAAGCCGCGCAAATACTCCTTTTGCTGTGAGGAAAATTCCGTAGAGATGGAGTCCAGTGCTTCCATGCCTGTTTCCTTCCATTTGTTCAGCGCCATGGGGGCGGGCTGAATTGCTCGGTTGGTGCGCCGCACGTAGACACTATGCGGCGACGAGATCCTGTTGAATACCGCAAACATGCGGAAGATTCAAGGCTCTTCGCGGAGCAATGATGGAAATGTGGCTTGGGAGATCCCGACACGGCCTGGTGTGGGAGGAATAGAAGTCGAGCCAGACAACAGAGTCTTACTCTTAGCATCAGATTAGCGCAACATTTGCCGAACTACAAGAGCAATTCTGGCAATAGCGGCCGATCTTTATGCGATCCTGATGCGTGGCTAACGAGAGGAGTTGCCCAGGCGGCTCTTGCGCAGATCCTCATTTAAGATGATGGCCTCGGAGATCTCGCGCATGGTCTTGCGCCGTTGACGGCTTTCCCGCTGCATCGCCTTGTAGGCCTCTTCCTCATCGAGTCCCAGATCGCGCTGCAGAATGCCCTTGGCGCGCTCGATGTGCTTGCGCGACTCCAGCCGGTCAGCTAATTGCACAATCTCGGTCTCCAGTCGGGCGCGTTCCAGTTCGGCTCCCACCAGATGGCCCACCGTCGAAAGCAAGCGCACTTCCTGTTCGGTGTGATGATATGGGCTGCGATGCTGCAGATTGATGACGCCAACCAATTTACCGCGACTAAGAATGGGAACCGAAAGAAAGGCCTCAAAGGTATCTTCCGGCACATTGGAAAAGCGCTTGAAGCGAGGATCCTGCAAAGCGTTGGCCGAGATCATGACCGGTTCGCGATGCCACCCCACCCATCCGGTGATGCCTTGCCCCAGCCAGATACCAAGATGATCGACCAGATCGGCATGTGGGTTCTTCGATGCGCGCAAAACCAACTGGTCGTCTTCCAGCACATACACAAAGCAGGAATCGCAATTGATCATGGTGCAAGCAAAGTCCACGATGCGGTTGAGAACGGTATGCAATGGATCGGAAGCGGCCATGCGGCTGCCAATCTCATGCAAAAAGTCGATTGCAGACGGAGGCGTCTTTGCGCCATTCTTTGCGGGCTGGCTTTCACCAAGCAATAGCGGACTCAGCGGAGGTGTTGGCAGATCGGAGACATGCAACGACGCCGCCATGCGCTTTTGATTGAGCAACGCCCTACCATTCATGGCCAACTCATTGATGAGAAAACCCATCTTCGACTGCGTCGGCTCGTAGTCCGGATGCAGGCCATAGGCGGAAAGGCCCTCGCTGGTGCTTGGGCCAATGGAAGCAATCAATGTCGAGTGCAAGCCTTCATGCAAGGCCTCGGTGTAGCCCATGCGCTCGGCAATGAGAAAAAGATGCATGATTTGGCCGGCATTCATGAACAGAACCACATCCACATGCCCATGCGCCAGCGCCAGAACCGCCTCGCGCAAAGGCTGTATATCTTCAGGAAGCGCCCACTGATACACCAACAGACGCGTGATGGAGACATTTCTCTCTGCCAGAGCGGTCAGCAATTCCGGGTTGGAAGTGCCATATTCTTGCACCGCAATATTCATGCCTTCTATAGCCGGTCCCAGCCTGGCCTCCAGCGCCGTCATCATGGCCCGCCAGGTAAAGGGCTCCGGCGAGACCACCGTGATAGGCACCTGCAATTCGCGCAGGGCGCTGGCCGATTTGGGACCGCGAGCCGCAATCTTCACCGCGCGCAGGGCAGTAAGAAAGGCCTCCCGATCCAGATGTTCGGAGGCGATCCTGACCAGCGAACGCACCCCCACACCAGTGGTAAAGATCACCAGATCATAGGCTCCACGCATCAATGCACATGCAAACTCCAGCACGTGACTGTTTGATTCCAGCGGAATTTCGCGCATCGCTGGGGCGGTCAGCGGTTCGCCACCATAGGTGCGAATCAGCTTGGCCACCTCCGTGGAGCGGCGCGCTTCCAGGCTCAGAACCCGCAATCCCTCGAAATTCGCGCCCGGCATGGGTCTCTCCTGTATGTCCGATCCAGATCAGGTTACCACTGTTGCTTCTGAGGATTTTGTAAAGATCCTTGCCGTGCGCATGGTCCGCCGCACACCCAGACAGACCCGGCTCCAGACTCCATGCTGGACACCCTGCCGGAGCCGGTACAAGCCCCCATCCTTTATCATGCATCTGCGAGGGATAACAAGATCAGGAGCGGCGTTTTCTTCAATTTTGGACCATTTTCATCCGCTGTCAAACCGACTGCACAATTAGCTTGCACGGATGGCAATTTACCGTTATGCTGAACGCAATTACTCCCCTGCGGTACGGCTTCCTTTGACGGGAACCGAATCGCGACATCCCGGCCCAGTGTGCCGTGTGCTTGATGAAAAGCGGGAGTGATCTTCCATCGGCTCCGCGAAGAGCTTGGGCAGGGCGCCCATTCAGACGCACAAACTGCAGGATGCAAATGCACGAACCCAACCTTGTCGGGTTGCGATCGTGTGTCTCCTCATTCCGTCCTCTTCGCACATCGCGCACTCTGCGCAGTATGGAGCCACACATGGAACTTCCTCTTCTCGAACGCGTCCAGGCAGGAAACGACGCTTTCCACCTGACCCGCTCTTCCAGCAAGGGCGGCCAGGGACTGGTGCAGTTGTGCGGAAGCGGGATGATTGTGCCGCTGCCTCCGGCACCGGGCCCGGGCGAGCAATACCGTTTTCATTTCGACATGACCAAGTGCATTGGCTGCAAGTGCTGCGTGGTGGCCTGCAACGAGCAGAACGGCAATCCCGCCGATATTCTGTGGCGGCGCGTGGGAGAGATTGAAGGGGGCGTTTATCCCTACACCCAGCGCAACTATCTCTCCATTGGCTGTAACCATTGTCTCGAACCCACCTGCATGACGGGCTGTCCGGTCGATGCCTACTCCAAAGACAGCATCACCGGAATTGTTCGCCACAGCGCGGATGCCTGTATTGGTTGCCAATACTGCACCTGGAACTGTTCCTATGGCGTTCCTCAGTACAACGCCGAGCGCGGCGTGGTGGGCAAGTGCGATATGTGCTACGGACGCCTGACCACGGGACAAAATCCGGCTTGCGTATCGGCCTGTCCGGAGGGCGCCATCCGCATCGAGACGGTCAAGGTGACCGAGTGGCGCAAAGATTACCGCACCGAGGCCAATGCGCCGGGTATGCCGTCGGCGGACGACAGCCTCTCAACAACGCGGTTCACATTGCCTGCGCATATGCCGCGCGATGCCGCCAAGGTGGACCTGAACAGGCTTCATCCCGAACATGCGCACTGGCCACTGGTGGTCATGACGGTGCTGACGCAACTCTCTGTAGGCGCCTTTTCATCTATCTGGCTGATGCAGATTCTGAGCGCGAAGTTACACCGCGTGGCTGCCCTTGTTGCATTGACGATTGCATTGGTGGCGCTGGGCGCGTCAACACTCCATCTCGGCCGTCCGATTCATGCCATACGCGCGCTGAAGATGTGGCGCCGCTCGTGGCTGAGCCGCGAGGTGCTGATGTTCAGCCTCTTTGCCAATGCGGCAACCGCCTATTCAACCATGCTCTGGATAACCTTGCCGGGCTTTCTCTTTGTCATTCCCCTGCCGCATCTATTGATCGTGCAAAGGGTCACAACCACATTGACGCTTTTGTTTCAGCAGATCACCGCCATGCTACCGCCGCTCACCGTCGCCGCACTCGGCGGAATAACGGTTCTGATGGGAATAGGCGGCGTGGGCGCCAGCGCGCGGCTCTATCTGGCTCCCGGCCGTCCGGCATGGAATTCGCTTTTCACCATTCTTGAGTTTTACATGACCGCTGTCGTGTTGGGATCTGCCGGAGCCAATGTGCTAAGTGGCGGATCGGCCATCACTCATACGGCCATCACTCTGGCGGTGCTGGGAAAACTGCTTGCCGGATGCGTGCGGATTGTGTGGCTGGCGCGATCGCCGCGCCACGAGCATAAGGGCACATTCACCCTGCTCTTCACCGCACTCGCGAATCTGCTTACCGTGCATGTCTTGCTCCTGTTGGGCTCGCTGCTTCTGCTCGTCATTTCACACAATAACTGGATGGACATTTGCATTGCGTTGACCTTGATAGGAGCGGAATTCGTGGGCCGCTATCTCTTCTTTGTCAGCGTCGTTCCCAGCAACATCGCCACCGAATATCTCTCCGTGGAGGCAGCATGAGCCTGTTGCAATGGATATTGAGAAAAAGCGGAATCGATAATCTCTCCCCGCAATACAGTTACGGAATTGATCCGGTGCTCGGATTCACATCGCAGCGCAAGCATGCGCAGAAGTGGGTGAAAAGCACCTGCGGCTACTGCTCGGTGGGCTGCGGCATGGAGTTGGGCGTGCGCGGCGGCAAGGTTGTCAGCGTACGCGGCGACCCCGATCATCCGGTCAACTACGGCAAGCTCTGCCCCAAAGGTCTCTCCGAACATCACATGCTGGACGCCCAGGACCGCGCCCTCTATCCGCTTCTGCGCAAGCAGGAGAAGCAGCAGCGCGTCAGTTGGGATGAAGCCCTGCAAACCATGGCGGACCGCTTCCGCGCCGTGCAGAGCAAGTATGGAGCAGAGGCTGTCGGCGTCATCAGCACCGGCCAGTTGTTGACCGAAGAGTTTTACGCGCTGGGCAAACTGGCGCAACTTGGCCTTGGTACACGCAACTACGACGGCAACACGACACTGTGCATGTCAACTGCAGTGTCTGGCTACAAACGCTCTTTCGGCAGCGACGGACCTCCCGGCGCCTATGCCGACCTGGAGACCGCCGACGTCATCCTGTTGATCGGCGCCAATGTCGCGGAGAACCATCCCATCCTGTGCACACGGCTGGAAAACAACCGCAACAAGACGATGATCGTAGTCGATCCGCGCGTAACCAAGACAGCCATGATGGCGGATGTATATCTGCCCATCAAGCCGCGATCCGATCTGGCCCTGCTCAATGCCATATTGCGCATTGTGGTTGATGAACAACTCTATGACAAGCGTTATGTGGCGCAACACACCACTGGATTTGAGGAGTTGCGGGCATCGCTGGCGCCTTACACGCTGGAGTATGCTGCTCAGATTACCGGCCTTGATCGCGATCAGATTCGCAGTACGGCGCTGCTTTATGCCAACGCCAAAGCGGCCTTCATCGGCTGGACGATGGGCGTGAATCACAGCACCAAGGGCACGGAGACGGTCAACGCAATCAATAATCTGGCGCTTATCACCGGCAACATCGGCCGCGCCGGCGCATCTCCCTTTTCCATCACCGGCCAGTGCAACGCCATGGGAACACGCGAGTCGGGCTTTGCGTCGAGCCTGCCGGGCTACCGCAAATTTGAATCCGCCGCGGACCGCCAGGAGCTTGCTCAACTCTGGAATATCGACGTGGAGCGCATTCCCATTGCGCGCGGTCTGGCTTACCCCGACATTATCGAAGCGGCGGTATCGGGAAAGATTCGCGCTTTGTGGATCATCGGCACCAACCCGCTGGTCTCGTTTCCGAATATCGATGTGCTCAAACAGGCCCTGAGCAACCTGGATTTTCTAGTGGTGCAGGATGGATTCCATCCCACGCCCACCACCGAGTTGGCAGATCTTGTCTTGCCCGCCGCCATCTGGGGCGAGAAGGAAGGAACCTACACCAACTCGGAACGCCGCGTCAGCAAGGCCAACCAAGCCGTTGTGCCTCCCGGCGAAGCGCGCAGCGACTTCGACATCTTTCTCGCGATTGCCGAGAAACTCGGTTGTCGCCAGGAGTTGTTTCCTCTTTGGAAAACGCCTGCCGACTCCTTCGATGAGTGGAGTTGGATTACACGCGGGCGACTCTGCGACTACTCGGGAATCACTTATGAACTCATCGAAGAATACGGTGGCGTGCAATGGCCTTATACGCAGGGAACCGCGCGCGACCCCCAAGAACCAAGCCGGCTCTATGAAGATGGGCGTTTCCAGACGGACGATGGCCGCGCCAAGCTGCTCCCCACCAGGTGGGAACCATTTCCCGAGCAGCCCAACAGGGAATTCCCCTTGGTGCTGAACACCGGGCGCACGGTGGAGCACTGGCATACACGCACCAAGACCGGCGCAATCTCCATTCTGCAGCGGCTCTCGCCACGGGCATGGCTGGAGATGAATCCCGTGGATGCCAAGCGTCTGGCTCTACGGCCTCACGATCGCGTGGAAATCGTATCGCCGCGAGGCCGGGTCAGCAAGGTGGAACTGCGTATTACCGAAATTGTCGCTCCCGGTCAGGTCTTTCTTCCCTTTCACTTTGTCGAGAGCAATGCCAATCAGTTAACGCAAAGCGCGTTTGATCCGATCTCGCGCGAGCCCAATTTCAAGCAATGCGCGGTGCGCGTCGAACATACTCCCAAAAACGCCAAGTTGATTTCCTAAGCAGATCATTTCAAGTTTGGAGGTTTCCCATGACCAAGAAATCTTTTCTCTCCTGCGGCCACTTGCCCACTCTGCTCTCTGCGTTTCTTTACTTCGATGTCAGCTTCATGGTCTGGGTGCTCTTTGGCCCTATGGCCCCTTTCATTGGCGATCAGATGCATTTGTCGGCCACACAGAAAGGCCTGTTGACCGCGATTCCACTGCTGGGCGGCTCCTTCTTCCGCCCCATCCTGGGGCTGTTGGCGGACCGCATCGGAAGCCGTCGCGCCGGTCTCACTGGAATGACGCTCACGCTGATTCCGCTGGTTCTTGGCTGGCACTACGCCACCACGCTGTGGCATTTTTATGTCATCGGATTCCTGCTGGGTATTGCCGGCGCCAGCTTTGCCGTGGCCCTGCCGCTGGCGGGCCGCTGGTATCCGAAGGAGCATCAGGGACTGGCAATGGGCATCGCCGGCGCGGGCAACTCCGGAACGCTGGTAGCCACGTTCTTTGGCCCTCGCCTGGCGCAGCAATTTGGCTGGCATTTTGTCTTTGGGCTTGCCTTGGTTCCCATCGCGATGGTGCTGACCGCATTCTTTTTCCTGGCCAAAAACAGCCCCTCCAAGACGAAGGCAAAGAACTGGGGCGAATACGCCAATCTGCTCCGGCAAGGGGATACATGGCGCTTCTGCTATCTCTACAGCCTCACCTTTGGCGGCTTTGTTGGGCTGGCCAGCTTCCTATCTGTCTTCTTTCACGACCAATATCATCTGAACAAGGTGCAAGCCGGCGATTTCACCACGATCGTGGTGCTGGCGGGCAGTTTTCTGCGCCCCGTGGGGGGGTGGCTCTCAGATAAAATCGGCGGATACCGCCTGTTGCTCGGACTCTTTACGGGGGTGGCGATCAGCCTGGTGGCGCTCAGCAGCCTGCCTCCGATTGCTGTTGTCGTACCCATGCTCTTTCTGGTGATGGGCATGTTGGGTATGGGCAATGGCGCCGTCTTCCAGATGGCGCCTCAGCGCTTCCCGGCAGATATTGAATTGCTTACCGGCATCGTCGGCGCAGCAGGCGGATTGGGTGGATTTTTCCTTCCCTCCATCCTGGGTGCTCTCAAAGACAACTTTGCCAGTTATGGCACAGGCTTGCTGTGCTTCGCCGCTTTAATCACGGTCACCGTCCTGCTGTTGTTGGAGTTCGGCGTTCGCTGGCAATCAGCCTGGACTCCGGCCGCCCTGACCCGAGCTCAGATCTTTGCATATCGTAAAGGCGCTCGACGGAGTCTCTTGCCGGGTGCTTTGGTGACTGAAAGCGAAGCCGCGGGAGATTAGCAGCCCGCGGTGCAATTGCACCTTTTTCACCGCAGTAAACACTGAGCAGCTTTGTATTGAGTTCGTTGCTTGCTGCTGCTGTAGCCGGCTTCTTTGTTGCAATGCCCGACAAAAATGCATCCATCGATGACGGAACAACCATTCATCTGGCCAATGCAGAGTAGCCATGAGTGTTGAGAAGAGCGTTCAAACAAAAGATTTGCGGATCAAGCCGAATGGATCGGGGGGAGCCGCGGTTCTAGCCGGCGGAATCGGCTCGATTCTGCTGGCGATCTTCAGCGCGGCAGCGGACAAATATGCTGCACTCTGAAACTAGCTTTCCATCTACAACCCGACGTGACCGCTCTCAGGAGTTACCGCTGCGGGCTTTCTCGGATGGCTGGCTGCCGGGGTGCTGCCAGGGATATTGTGGCGCAGGGAGGCAATCTCTCTGACCAACTTCAACGTGATTGCCTTTGTTCTGCTGCTGTTGAGCCTGTTGGCTAGCTTTCCGCCGATTGGGGATCTGTTAAACGACCACAGCTTCAGCATGTCCGAGAGAAAGGCACAGCCACAGGCGCCCGCTGAACGCCTGCGGCCACTTGGCTGCTCCAACTCCCTCCCAAACTCCTTCGTGCCGCCGCCTGCCCTCTTGCGCCCCAGCCGAACTCCAGCCTTCTTCGCTAAAATGCGGTATTGGACGGCGCGGCTCTCTCGCATCCCTGAAAGCCGCTAGCGGAGCCGTCTTCGAGCGTTCGGCCAGGCCGCTGAAAGTTCCTGCTTTCCCGAGGAGGGCATCATCGAAGCACGTATGCGTTTGGGCGACCTGCTGGTCCGCGCCAGGCTGGTCACGGAAGAAGAGGTGGCCGAAGCTCTGCGCCGTCAAGCCGGGCTGGGCGGGAGGCTGGGCGACACCCTGGTAGCCATGGGGGTTATTGCCCGCGGCGTTCTGGACGCCTTTCTGCGCCGCATTCCCACCGAACCCGCCAATCTCGCCGCCACCGGGCTGGAAGACAACGATCTCCTCGGCCTGCTAATGAAGTTGATTTATACCAATCATTTAGAGTCTATCCGCCAGTTCTCAGAAGCGATCAAGCTGCCCTACTCCATCGTCCAGGAACTGGTCCGCATGGCGGTCGACCGGGCGCTGCTCATCACTTTGGGCACGCGCCAATCCGACAACCTCTTCGACATGAGCTACATGCTCACCGAAAAGGGACGGAACTGGGTGCTCGACGCGGTACAGCGGCTCAGCTATGTCGGCCCCGCCCCGGTAACCCTCAAGGAATTCACCGATCAGGTCAACGTGCAGAAGCTCACTAACGAGCGCATCACCTACGAGCGCATCCGCAAGGCCTTCGCCGATCTCGACGTCGAAGACAGCATCATCGAGCAAAGCGGCCCGGCCCTGACCTCCGGCCGGGCGATGCTCCTCTATGGCCCGCCGGGCAATGGAAAGACCTCCCTGGCGCTGCGTTTCGCCAGTGTCTTCAACGATGTCATCTACGTCCCCTACGCCGTCAGCGTGGATAGCCAGATCATCTGCGTCTTCGACCCCAGCCTGCACATCCCGCTCAACCCTACCGACCTGAGCGAAGAAGACGCCATCGCCATCTTCCGCCGCGAGGAGTACGACGCCCGCTGGGTGGCCTGCCGCAGGCCCTTCGTAATGGCTGGCGGCGAACTCACCCTGGGCATGCTCGACCTGCGCTACGACCCCAACGGCCATTTCTACGAAGCGCCCCTGCATGTGAAGGCCCTGGGCGGATGTTTCATCATCGACGACTTCGGTCGCCAGTTGGTCAGTCCCACCGACTTGCTCAACCGCTGGATCGTGCCCCTGGAGAGCCGCGTCGATTACCTCAAGCTGCACACCGGCAAGACCTTCAGCATCCCCTTCGAGGAGTTGGTCATCTTCTCCACCAACATCGAGCCGGAAGACCTCATGGATCCCGCCTTTCTGCGCCGTCTGCCCTACAAGATCGAGGTCGGGGCTCCCAGCCTGGAGATCTTCCGCAAGATCTTTGAAAAAGAGAGCGCGCGCCAGGGCTTGACCCTCACCAAGGAGATCTTCGACGCCATCGCCTACACCATCAAGCGAGAAAAAGGGATCGATTTCGCGGCTTTTCAACCCAAGTTCATCATCGATCAGGTGATCGCCAGTTGCCGATTCATGGGCCAGGCGCCCCATTTCGAGCCCCGTTACATCGACTACGCGGTCAACAACCTGCAGGTGCGCCGCAGTTCCCGCCCCAAGCCCGCCGCGCCCGCCCGGCCCGGGGCGGATTAGAGTTTTTCTCTCCATAATGTCCAGGCGGGTGCCCCATCCTTGATGCGAGATTTGCGGCAAGGGTGGGACGGAAGAAAATCCCGGTCTGCACCATTTCAGAGAACGCTCAAGCCGGATTTCTCTGCGCGGAGCCTGATCCCTTCGCAGATCGCAAGAGCGTGGCCGCTTAAATCGCCAGCCAGGCGATCGTCGCCACCACCACGCCAATGGCTTGACTCATGCGGTCGGTCAGGGCGAAGAGCACCGGGTCTTCGTTGAGTTCCCCGCGCGAGGCCAACAGCCACACCCGGCTCAGCCAGAGAATCATCAGCGGAGCAATCCCCCACAGCAGCGGCGGATTGCGGTAGAGCGCGGTCACGTCGCGTCCGTTGATGTAGAGAGCGAAGACCACCACCGCGGCGTAGGCGCTGGCCGTGCCGAAGGCCCGCAACTGCTCGATGTCGGCCACCAGGTAGCCGCGCCCGTTCTTGGGCGGATTGCCGCTGGCGCGCAGGTTCTCCAACTCGGCAAAGCGCTTGACGAAGGCCAGGGAGAGAAACAGAAAAATGGAAAAACCGGCCAGCCAGTGGGAGATCGGCGTCTGCGTGGCAGCGCCGCCGGCTTGCAGGCGCAGCGTGTAGAGTCCACTCAGCACCAGAACATCCACCAGCGCCATGCGTTTGAGATAGAGCGTATAGGCCAGGGTGGAAGCCAGATAGGCCAGCAGCCAGAGATAAAAGCCGACCGGCAGCAAGCGCGCCCCGGCCAGCGCCGTCAGCAGGCAGGCCGCCACCACCCCCACGCCGGCGATGGGCGGAAGATCGCCCGCCGCAAAGGGCCGCTGGCGCTTGCGGGGATGCCGCCGGTCGGCATCGATGTCCAGCATATCGTTGAGGATGTAGGTAGCCGACGCGGTCAGGCTGAAGCACAGAAAGGCCAGCAGCGCGGTCATCAGCGCCCCGGCGCTTAACTGGTGCGACATCAGCAGGGGCACGAAGATGAGCAGATTCTTGGCCCACTGGTGCAGGCGGATGGCTTTCAGCAGCGCCGGCGCCAGCGGCCGCCGCTCGACGAACTCATGCGTAGGATGTATGCCGCGCGCCCGCAGCCCCCAGCGCAGTCCCAGCGTGGGGTTGGCCACCATCGGCTCCGCCGCATGGGCCAGCAGGGGCAGATCCGGCCGGGCATTGCCGATGTAGCTGAAGCCCTCCGTGCCCATCTGCGCCCGCATCCGGTCCAGCTTGTTCTTGCCAATCAAGTTGGTGGCGCCATCCGAGGCCAGAACCCCGGTGAAGAGATTCAGATGGGTGGCCACTCGCCGCGCCAGCGCGCTGTCTGCCCCGGTGGCCAGATAAATCATGCGGCCCGCCGCCCGCTCCTTTTGCAGATAGTTCAGCAGCGGACGGTTGTAGGGAAGGTGGGGCACATCCAACTGGATCGACTCGGTGACAAAGGCCTTAAAGGCCGCTTTGCCGTGCCGCAGCCGGCCGGGCAGTTGCAGCAGCAGCGCCGGACGCTTGCGCGCCAGCACCAACAGAGAATCCACCAGCGTATCCGACTTGACCAGCGTGCCATCCAGATCCACGCACAGCGGCAGCGCTGCGTGACCGCCTTGCGCCGGCCCGGGAGTCGTCTGCGGCAAGCCTTCCGCGCGTGCATTCTCGTTCATCGCAAACTCCTGCCGCACAGCCGGGGCCGTCTGGATTGGCTTTAATTAAACAGATCCTTCATCTTCTCAATCAAGCTGGGGGAAGTAGGTTTGTTCTCCACGGTGAGGGTCTCGGCCAGCCGCGCCACCAACTCGCGTTGCGGCCGGGTCAGCTTGCGCGGAATCTGCACCACCACCTGCACCACCAGATCGCCCGTGCCGCGTTCGTTGAGGAAGGGAACGCCCTTGCCGCGGATGCGCAACTGCTTGCCGCTCTGCGTCCCTTCGGGAATCTTCAGCGTCACCTCGCCGCCGATCGCCGGGATGGCAATCTCCGCCCCCAGCGCCGCCTGGGGAAAGCTGATGGGAACCACACAGTGCAGATCGTGGCCCTCGCGCTCGAAGAAATCGTGCGGCCGAATCGATAGCACCACATACAAATCGCCCCGCGGGCCATTGTTGCGCCCGGCGTCGCCCTCGCCCGAGTAGCGGATGCGCGTGCCATCCTCCACCCCCGGCGGAACCTTGACGTTGAGCTTCAGTTCCCTGACGGCGCGGCCCTCGCCGCGGCAGTTGGTGCAGGGATCGCTGATCATCGCGCCGGTGCCGCCGCAGGCGCCGCAACTGCGCGCCACCGAGAAGAAGCCCTGCTGATAGCGTACTTGGCCCCGTCCCTGACAATGCGTGCAGGTGCTGGGACCGCGGCCGGAGACGCTGCCCACGCCCTTGCAACTCTCGCAGATCTCCCGGCGCCGGATCTTGACCTCGGTCTCAGCGCCAAAGATGGCGTCTTCAAAGGCGATGCCCAGGTCGAAGCGCAGATCGTCGCCACGCTGCTGGCGGCTGGCCCGCTGCGCGCCGCCGACGCTGCCGCCCACATTGAACATCTCGCCAAAGAGATCGCCAAAGAGATCGCTGATGTCCACTCCGCCGGCAAAGGGCGAACCGCCGAAACCCTGGCTGGCCGAACCCACCCCGGCGTGGCCGTAGCGATCGTAGGCGGCGCGCTTGTCGGAGTCGCTCAGCACCTGGTAGGCCTCGCTGGCCTGCTTGAACTTCTCTTCCGCCCCGTGATCTCCCGGATTGCGGTCAGGATGGTACTTCAGCGCCTGCTTGCGGTAGGCGCTCTTCAAATCCTGGTCGCTGGCGTCCTTGCTGACGCCCAGCACCTCATAAAAGTCTGCTTTGCTCACGTTTACTCACTTGCCTGTTTGGGGTTGGAAGCCACACGCACCAGGGCCGGGCGCAATAACCGCTCGCGCAGGCGGTAGCCGCGGCGAATCTCCTCCGCCACTTGCTGATCGGGCAGATCCAGCCGCTCCACCGTACCCAGCGCCTCGTGGTGCCGGGGGTCGAACTCCACACCCAGCGCCGGCACCGCTTGCACCTGCAACTGGCGCAGCGCATCTTCCATCTGTTTGACGATCAGCTCCACCCCGGAGCGCATCTGCTCCAGTGTCCCCACCGATTTCAGCGCCAGCTCAAAGTTGTCCAGCACCGGCAAAAAGACCTCCACCACGTTTCCTGTGGCGTACTCGCGAAATTCCTGCCGTTCCCGTTCCGTGCGCTTGCGGGCATTCTCGAAATCCGCCTGCAGGCGCGCCAGGCGGTCCATCAACTGATCCCGCTCGGTCTTCAGGCGGTCATACTCGGCGCGGCTCACTATCTCGTCGCCCTCCGCCTGCTCCGCTACGGGAACAGTCTGCTCTGCCGCCATCTCTGCCTCTGCTGCTGCTTCCGCCGCCGCCTCTGCCGCCGCCGCTTCCGCGATGGCCGCAGCCGCCTCTGGGGAGATGGTCAATTCCGCTCCCAACATGCTCGACTCCATTTCCTGCTCTGCCATCTTCCTTCGCAATCTCCACCCTATTAGCTTTCTTGTTCCATGATAATTTCCCGGCGCGGGATCCTCCCACCGATGCTCCTGATGCAACCCAGCCGCGTTGCATTTTTGCCGTTGCGGCCAGATAAAAAGGAAGCCGGGATAGATTCTGCTGCTTCTCGACGCAATCCCCAATTCACGCAGCGTCTCACTCACTCCGCCGGCACTTCCAGAATCCGCTCCGAGAGCCGGGCGATGTAGCGCACCGCCTGAATCATCTCCTGATATTGGATGCGGGTGGGCGCAATCACCGCTACCGTGCCCAGGTTGCCTTGACCCAGCCGCGCCGGGGCGCCGATCAGCACCAGATCCTGCATGGCCGGAGTGGCCTCGTCCAGACCCACCACCACCCGCACTTCCTGCTGCCGGCCATCCACGTAAGCGGTAAGCAGTTCCACCAGCCGCTGCTTGGCTTCCAGGGCCAGCAGCATCTGCCGCAGCCGCTCCCGGTCCGCTTCGGCGGAGATCAGGTTGGCCATCCCGTCCACAAAGATCGCCGGAGCGCTTTCGCCGCCTTCCAACGCGCCCTTGCGGCACAGTTCCTCAACCGACGTCAGCATCTGCCGGTAGGCCTCGCGCTCCGCCTCCACCCGCCGCGCCACCTCGGCGCGTATCCGTTCCACCAGCCAGCCACGGAAGTTCTCGTTCAGGTAACGCGCTGCCGTCTCCAGTTCCAGATGGCTCAATTCGCGGTCCAGGGCCAGCACCCGATCCTGCACCGCTCCTGCCTGTGTGACCAGCACCGCCAGTACCCGCCCGGTGGAGAGCCGGGAAAAGTGAATGTGCTCCAACACCTGCCCAGTGGTCGAACTGGCCAGCGCCACGCCCAAACCGCTGGAGATCAGCGCCAGCACGTGCGAGGTGCGTTCCAGGTAATCGGTGCTGCTGGCCACCCCGGTGAAGCTCTCTTCGATCTGTCCCCGCCGCGCCGCGCTCAGCGAGGACTGCCCGTCCAGCGAAGGCTCCGCACCCGGCAGGCGGTTCTGCGTATCCAGGGCAAAGCCCGTGCCACGATTCGTCCCACCCGCCGGGCGCGTCAGTTGCTCGACGTAATAGCGAAAGGCCGCCGCCGTCGGAACCCGCCCCGCCGAGGTGTGCGGCTGCTCCAGCAATCCGTCTTCGGCCAGCGACACCATCACGTTACGGATGGTGGCCGAGCTGAGGCCCTCGCGATGGACAAAGTGATCCGCAACCGCCTGCGAAGCTACTGGCTCGCCGGTGGCGATATACAACTCGATAATCGCCGTGAGCACCAGCCGTTCCCGCGGGCTGATCTGCGCCTCCAGCATCGCTGCCTTCTCTCTCCACTTCTCCCGTTTCCGGAAGAAACCGTCCAACCCTTCTCTTATCTATCGCTTAGAACAGAAAAAATGCACAGTACTCCTGTTTAATTCTAGGCAGAGCCAGAGGGGCTGTCAACGCACCTTCCGCACCTCTGCTGGCAATCTGTGTACCTCGCGCGGCTGAGCCCCGCAAATCCACCCCGCGCAGCCCCTACAATGGGCTGTGGATCGGTCGGCACGGCTTCATCCAGGAGTTCATTCCCCATGAAATTGCATTTGGCTTGGTTCTTATCCCTGACGGCGGCCATCTCCCCGCTGGCTTTGCTTCCGGCCCTGAGCGCCCAAAGCACACCTTCCCCCCTGGGCAGCGCCTTGGCCGAGGCGCAATGGCGCCAGGATCTCTCCGATTGGCGCGCCCAGCGGGAGAAGGAGATCTCCGCCCCCGACGGCTGGCTGACCCTGGCCGGCCTGGACTGGCTCAAGCCCGGCATCAACTCCGTTGGCGCCGCCGAGGGCAGCCAGATCAAGCTGCCTGCCCCCGCCCCCGCCCATCTCGGCCTTTTCACCCTCAGCGGCAAGATCGTGCAACTGCTCTCACCTGCCGGCGGCTTTCCCGCCGATCTGACCATCGATGGCCAGCCCGCCCGCGAGGGCCGGATTCGCATCGGCGGTGTCGACGGCGCGCAACCCTCCGCCATCGTCTGGCACAATCTGACCCTGATCGTGCTGGAGCGCGGCGGCCGCTATGTGGTGCGTCTCAAGGACGTCAATTCTCCCACCCGCGCCGCCTTCCACGGCCTGCACTGGTTCGCTCCCGACCCGCGCCTGCGTGTCGAGGCGCTGTGGATTCCCTATGACCAGCCACACATCGAGAAGATTCCCACCGTCCTTGGCACCACCCTCGACCTGCCCGCTCCCGGCGTTGCCGAATTCACCCTCGACGGCAAGATCCTGCGCCTGTATCCAGTCATCGAGGCAGGCGAGAAAGATACCCTCTTCTTCATCCTCAAGGACGAGACCAGCAGCTCCGTCACCTACCAGGCCGCCCGCTTCCTGCACACCGGCCTGCCCAACCATGGCCTCAACCAGGAAGGGATGTTGATCCTCGACTTCAACCGCCTGGAGAACCCGCCCTGCGCCTATACCCCCTTCGCCACCTGTCCCCTGCCCCCCGAGGCGAACCGCCTGCCGGTCGCCCTCCAAGCCGGCGAGATGCGCTACGAGTACTGAGAGAGAAGGACTGTGCCGGTTCTTGGAGGTTATAACTCCCCGCCCCATCCTGACGCGTTCTTGACGCCAGGGTGGGAAATCACGCAATCCAGGAGCCGGATTGACAGGCATCTGGAATCCATTCCGCAAATTTCTTGGAAGGACTTACCACCCACGCGGCGGCCGTGCTTTTGCGTCTCGGGTGGAATCTCGGCTTACACTCCAGGCCGCCATTCGTCATAATAGAAACAGACTTTGTGATTCTTCCCGGGAGAGATACCATGTCCTTTCATTTTTCGATTTTCCCTGGTCTGCGCCGCACCGGCGGAGCCCTTTTGCTCGCCCTGCTGGCCGTGGCCGCGGCGGCGCAAGATACCCTGGTGCATGACGCCTCCGCCCTGCACCCACCCGCCGGAGCCCGCGTAGCCATCGTCGAATTCGCCGACATGGAATGCCCGCAATGCGCGCACGACAACCCCATTTTGCAGCAGGCCGTGGCCCAATACCACATTCCCTGGGTGCGCCACGACTTCCCCCTTCACCAGCACATCTGGAGCAATCAGGCCGCCATCAACGCCCGCTGGTTCGACGCAGCCCGCAAGGGTCTCGGCGATGAGTATCGCAACGCCGTCTTCGCCAGCCAGATATCCATCTACAACTTGAACGTGCTCAATACCTTCACCCAGAGCTTCGCCAAAAGCCACGGGGTCACGCTGCCCTTCGCCGTCGATCCTCAGGGCAAGTTCAGTGCGTTGGTCAAGGCCGACTACGATCTGGGCGTGCGTATCGGCATCGATCACACCCCCACCGTCTGGGTAGTCACCGAGCACAGCAAGGGAGCACCCTACATCGAGGTTCCCACCGACCTGCACAACCTCTACCAGGTCATTGACCAGGCTCTGGCCGATACCAAAGCCGCCGCGCCCGCTGCCGCTGCCAAAAAGCCGCTCAAGAAGTAGTTTTTCCCGCTCCAAGCATCTTCCGGGCGTTCCGACTTCAAACAGGAGCGCCCGATTTGCCTTTATAACGCTGCTCTGATCATCTTGCGATAGTTAGCCAACGCATCCCGGCCGCTCGCCGTCAGCCGGCACAGGGTGAGCGGATACTTGCCGCGAAAGGTCTTCTCGATGGCCACGTAGCCCGCCTCTTCCAGCCGCGACAGATGCACCGAGAGATTCCCCTTGGTCAGCCCCGTAGCCTGATGCAGGTATTGAAAGTCGGCCTCCTCGACGGCGGCCAACAGCGCCGCGATCATCAGCCTCCCCGGCTCGTGGATGACGCGATCGATCTCCGCCAAGCGCTGGATCTTCTCGCTCATCTCACTCCCCTGGCTCAACTGGCTGCAATAGCAGCCGCACGAAAACCATGCTGCCGGCTATCAGCGACCACGCGCCTAAAACGCCGAAGAAGAGCGCCATACCGCGATCCAGTGAAATGCCGCTCAGCGCCAGCGCCACCCCCAGCACCGCCGACACCCCGGTGATCGTCAGCAGACGTGGGTGCCGGCCCACAACCACCAGAAACCCTCCCAGCGTCGCTCCCAGCACGGCTAGCAGCCAACGCTCCGGAAACAGGTAAAACTCCGGGGACAGGCGAGGAAAAACGAAGGCTGCGGCAATCGCGAACGAGCAAATGACAAGCAGAGTGACCAGCGCCAGACGAGCCAGCCTGCGCCGGTTCGCCCGGCACTCCACGTAGCCCACCTTGGCAATCAGATAGCGGCGGCGAATCCACGGGATGCCCGGCCCGGCGCCAATACACAACGTCATCAGCAGCACCGGAAATACCCAGTCCAGTGCTTTCATGCCCATCGAGCCTTCCGCCAGCGACGCGCGCGCCAGAAAATCCCCCGTAACCAGCAGAAAGGTTAACCCCACCAGGATCTCCGGCAAGCCGTCGCTCAGATGCGCGCGTTGCATCATCTGCTTGGCCAGGACATCGGGACTCGAGGTGATTGCGCCAGAATTGGAATCGCTCATATTCGTCCTCCACAAACCAGTTTGTACTACAAACCAAATGTGCAACCATAATCCCTCTCCCTGAATTGCATGTCAAGAAAAATTCCCAGATGGATAAAAGGAGGGGAGGTTTTTTGTATCAGGGCACGACCTCACAGGCTGCGGAAAAACCCGCAGCGGAGGGAGGCGGGGGGTTTACCCCCGCATAAAGTCAATAGAATGAACATAGTACTTATCCGCGAGGGCTTATCATCTTGAATTTTCCCATTATTCAACCCTTTTTCCGCAGCCTCTAAAGCCAGAATCTCGATCGGCCATTGGCGGCACGACTAAAGTCGTCCCCTGTTACAAAACCTTATCCCAAAATACTCTGTAATCAACATCAGACTCGGGACGTTAGCCCCGCTCACACGTTGAACTTGAAGAATAGGATGTCGCCGTCCTTGACGCTGTACTCCTTGCCTTCGGAGCGCAGCAAGCCTTTTTCCTTGACCGCCTGTTCGCTGCCGTAGGTGAAGAGGTGTTCGCAGTGGTAGGCGTCGGCCTTGATGAAACCGCGCTCGAAGTCGGAATGGATGACACCGGCGGCCTGCGGCGCCTTGGCCCCGTTGGGGATGGTCCAGGCGCGCACCTCCTGCACGCCGGCGGTGAAATATGTGCTCAGCCCCAGCAGCCGGTAGGCGGAGTGAATCAACCGGTTCAACCCAGGCTCGGCGAGTCCCAGTTCGGCCAGGAATTCGCTGCGCTCGGCCGGTTCCAGCAAGGCAATTTCGGCCTCCATGGCGCCGCAGATGCGCACCACTTGCGCCCCTTCTTCGGCGGCGCGCTGCTCCACGGCCGTCACCCAGGGATTACTATCCTTGAGGCCGGATTCGTCCACATTGGCCACGTACAGCACCGGCTTGTCGGTAATCAGGTGCAGATCGTAAGCGGCAGCCTTTTCTTCGTCACCAAGTTCGACCACGCGTGCCGGCCGGCCCGCCTGCAAGGCGTCGAGCAGCTTCTTCAGCGCTTCGGCCTCGGACTTGATCTTGTTGTCGGTGGTGTTTTTCACCGCCTTTTCGACCTTGGCCCAGCGCTTTTCCACCGTCTCCAGATCGGCCAGCAGCAATTCCGTATTGATGATGTCGATGTCGTGCAGTGGATTGACCCCGCCCGCCACGTGGATCACGTTGTCGTCGGCAAAGCAGCGCACCACGTGGCACACCGCATCGGTGGAGCGGATGTGGCCGAGAAACTGATTGCCCAGTCCCTCGCCCTTGCTGGCCCCCTCCACCAGCCCGGCAATATCGATGAACTCCATCGTGGTGGGCACGGTGCGGTTGGGTTTGACGAACTGGGTAATGCGATCCAGGCGCTCGTCGGGGACGCTGACAATGCCCACGTTGGGATCGATAGTGCAAAAGGGATAGTTGGCCGCCTGGGCCTTGGCCGCGGTGAGCGCGTTGAAGATGGTGCTCTTGCCCACGTTGGGCAGGCCGACAATTCCGCAATTCAGTGGCATGAAAAAGATCCTTGGGATCGGGCCGCATGAAGCGTCGAAGAATCTCCCCTGAACCCGATGGGCCCGGTTTGCTCTGGCCTGATGGCTATGGGGAAAGATTCTCGCGGGACCGCTGCTGCGGCAAATGTCCTGGTTCCATTATAAAGACAGGGATTAGGGATTAGGGCTACGCCCTGCAGTTGCGTCCTTTCCCTCGCTTGCTCCGTGCCCCATCCTTGCGCCTTTTTCTGAAACATGAGTGGGAGACCTCAAAACTGTTTGCGGCCGGATTGATAGTCTGATCGTTGCGCTCCGCGAGGTCTGCATCCACAGTCGCTCCTGCCGCGAGTCCGTCTCCTCTTCCATCCAGTGCGGCACACCCGTCCGGCCTTTCTCGGCTACTCTTCCAGCTTGCCGGTTCCGGCAGACAGAAATCGGCCTCCACAGAGAGCGGAAACAAGAATGAAGAAAGGCAGAAACACGGGCAGCTTCTTCAAAAAAAGGGCCGCGGCGCGGGCGGCGAGTGGGGGGTGGGGGAGGGATGCTGCCATGGTTGCTGCTTCCTTTCAATCTTTCGGGCCGAGATCTCCCATTTATAAAAACGTCCCTGGCGGACAGATTCCTTTTCTTCAGCGCGGGAATTCTCCGTCAACAACCGGATCGAACCAGCGGGCCGCTTGGTCCGGTGCCGGTTCCCGGACCGCCCACGACTTGGAAGTATCTGTAAAATGGAAGAGAAAGCGTTTCGATCGCATCTGCCGGGGCTCTTCCTCGGAGCGGGATCTGCGGCGCGAGGAGGCCATCGATGTTTCACACGACCGACGATGTTCGCATCCAATGGACCAAGGTGGTTCTGCCCCCGGTCTTTCTCGAAGAAGAACGTCCACTCACCGAGAGCGCCTCGGGCGTGATCTACGACGCCCGCAGCGAGATCACCGCCATCCTCAACCGCCAGGACGACCGCCTGCTGGTGCTGGCTGGCCCCTGCTCGATTCACGACACCAAAGCCGCCCGCGAGTACGCTGCCCTGCTCCGGACCGCCATCGCCGAGTTCTCCGCCGACCTGCGCCTGGTCATGCGCGTCTACTTCGAGAAGCCCCGCACCACCATCGGCTGGAAGGGGCTCATCAACGATCCCTACCTGGACGAGTCCTACAAGATCAACGACGGCCTCCGCCTGGCCCGTACCCTGCTGCTCGACTTGGCGGAGATGGGAGTGCCCTCTGGAACCGAGTTCCTGGACATGATCTCCCCCCAGTACATCGCCGGCTTGGTCAGTTGGGGAGCCATCGGCGCTCGCACCACCGAGAGCCAGGTCCATCGCCAGTTGGTCAGCGGCATCAGTTGCCCGGTGGGCTTCAAGAACGCCACCTCCGGCGACGTGCAGGTGGCCGTGGATGCCATTCTCTCCGCCGCCCACTCGCACACCTTTTTGGGCCACACCAAGTTTGGCCAGTCGGCTATCTTTGTCACCAGCGGCAATCCCGATTGCCACATCATCCTGCGCGGCGGCAAGAAGCTCACCAACTTCGACGCCCTGAGCGTCGCCGAGACCGCCCGCAAGATGGAAAAGGCCGGCATCCGGCCCAACATCATGATCGATTTCAGCCACGCCAACAGCAACAAGGACTACCAGCGCCAGACGCTGGTTTGCCACGACGTGGCCCAGCAGATCGCGAGCGGTGACAAGCGCATCATCGGGGCGATGATCGAGAGCAACCTGGTGGCCGGCGCGCAGCCCCTGGTTCCCGGCCAGCCGCTGCTCTACGGCCAGAGCATCACCGATGCCTGCCTGGACTGGAAGCAGACCTATGCGCTGCTCCAGGAACTGGCCGAGGCCGTCCGCACCCGCCGCCAAGCCCGCTGATCCGGTCCGTGGAGACGGGCGCTCCCTGCCCCGCCCTTGGCGCAGCACGCTGTCAATCGCAACCGCTGCTTCCCATTTCTCCCCAATCAACCTCACTGGCTTCTCCAGGGCTATAATCGTGGCGAAGAGCTCCAGCGGAAGCGGCCAGTGTTTCCGTAAGCACGCGGCGAAAGCTGGCCTCACTTCAAATGCGGTTCCATCGAGGCCGGAAGTTTCGCGGCAATCGACCGGAGCCTGCCGACCCGTCCGCTGCAACCCAGCAGCCGGTGAAACGATGCGCAAGGGAAAGGACGTTGCGATGCCGCTCCTGATCTGGAACGAACAGTACTCGGTGGGTGTAACGGAACTCGACGATCAGCACCGGAAGATGATCGATGCGTTGAACCATTTGCAGGAAGGCCTGTTGACCAAGCAACCGCCCAGCGTGATTGGCCCCCTGCTGGCCCGGCTGGGAGATCTGACCGGCCGCCACTTTTCTCAGGAAGAGCGGCTCATGGCTGCCGCCGGCTACCCCGATTTACAGCCGCATCGCACCGAGCACGGCGTGCTGCTGCAACAGATCGAGCGTTTCAAGCGGCTGAACCAGAGCGGCGACATCGCGCTCAGCGGGGACGTGCTGGACTTTTTGAAAGACTGGCTGGCCAACCACATCCTCCAGGTCGATCTGCAGTACAAGCCTTGGCTCAGTTCGCCCCTGGTCGGCGCCGGCACGGCGGATAACCCCTCGGCCTAGAGCGCGCCCCTCCCTGGAGCGGCTCTCCCGGCGGGTCGCTTCAGCCCCCATCTTCCGAAAGTTTGCCCCGCTCCACATCGCCCCTCGATACATCGATGGGCGATGTGAAAAACTAAACCAATGAACCTCCAAGAGCCCGCGCACTCCCATCCGGTGGACCCCGCTTCCGTTTCCGACGGAGAGGTTCGCTACATCGCGCGCCAACCCATTCTCGATCAGCGCGGCGCGGTGCACGGCTACGCGCTGCTCTTCGACACGGCTTCCAACGGCATCATCGACGGCCGCAGCCGCGATGCCGCCCGCGCCATCCTCGACGATGCGGTGATGATCGGCCTCGACCGCCTCACCAGCCGCCTGCCCGCCTTTTTGCGCTGCACCTCCGAAGCGCTGATCGACCAGTTCGTCACCGTGCTGCCGGCGGCCACCACCGTGCTCGGCGTTCCCGAAAGCGTCAAGGTCTCCTCCCACGTCGTCGATGCATGCCGCGGCCTCAAGGACGCCGGCTTCCGCATTGCCCTGTCCGATTTCACCGCCCCCGCCCAGCCCCATCCCCTGCTCGAACTTGCCGATTACATCAAAATCGACTTTGCCCATCTGGATGAACCCGCCCGCCAGCGCCTGCGCCTGCAACACCGCAATTCAAAGGTCGCCATGATCGCGGAAAAGGTCGACACCCAGGAGGATTACCGCTCCGCCGTGGCCGAGGGATTCAGCTACTTCCAGGGCCTCTATTTCTGCTATCCGGAACTCATCCAGAGCGCCAAGATCCCCGCCAACCACGCATTCCATATCGAGATCCTGCGCCTCTTGCAGAGCGAAACCATGGACCTGCGCAAGGTCAGTCAGGCGGTCATGCGCGACGCCGCTTTGGTGCTCCGCCTGCTGCGCCTGGTCAACTCCCCCATATGCGCCATCCGCCAAGAGGTCAACTCCATCGAGACGGCCATCATGATCCTGGGCGAAAACACCTTCCGCCGCATCGCCAACCTGGCCATCCTGCGTGAACTCAATGCCGACCAGCCCTCCGAGATCCTGCACACCGCCCTGGTCCGCGCCCGCTTCTGCGAACTCGCCGCCGACCAAGGCGAACAGGATCCCAGCGAACAGTACCTGCTGGGCCTGCTCAGCCTGCTCCCCGCCATGCTGCGCTGCCCCATGAAGAACTTGGTCCCCGAATTGCCCCTGCGCGCCGAGATCCGCCAGGCGCTGCTCGGCGCCGACATCCCTGCCCGCGCCCTGCTCGGCTGGATCGAACACCACGAACGCAACCAGCACAACGACTGCATCGCCCACTCCAAAGCCTGGGCCCTCAACGAGCAGAAGCTCAACCAGTTTTACGTGGACGCGCTGATGTGGGATGCGGCGGTGCCGCGCAACTTCGCCTGATCCCCTTGTCGGTGGCGGATTCCCCTCCTTTCCGCGTGTTGCACGGGAAGGAGGGGAATCCGCGACACTCTTTGGGTTCACTTCTAATTGCCGATGCGGCCCCGAACTATTCCGTCAGAAATGCCTTCATCCTCAACCTCAATCACCTGTCATCCTGAACCAAGCGAAGGATCTGCGGTGGAATTTCTTTGCCCTTCATGAACTGCATGTTGGAGGAGAAACGAGCACCGTTGCTCAAACGATCTCCACCCGGTCACGCCCATTCTCCTTGGCTTTGTAAAGCATCCGGTCGGCACGCCGCATCAGCCCTCCCAAATCCCCTTCCGCACCCTGGTAGACGCCGATGCTGGCGCTTACCGGCAACTTCTTGCCGTTAAAGAAGATCTTTTCGGCGGCGATGGCCACACGTAGGCGCTCGAAGAAGGCCGCCACGCTCTCCCGGTCCATATTGACAGCCAGAATCGCAAACTCCTCGCCACCGATGCGGGCCACAATGTCGGTTTGGCGCGCCATGGTGCGGATCAGATTGGCCACCCGTTTCAGCACCAAATCCCCGCCGTCATGCCCAAAGGTGTCATTGATCTGCTTGAAGAAGTCCATGTCGATCATGGCGGTGGTCAGGGTCAGGTGGTTGCGCTGGGCGCTGGCCACCAGCACTTCGCCGGCATCGTAGAAGAAGCGCCGGTTATGAATCCCGGTCAGCGCGTCCCGGGTGGCCATATCCGTTAGCCGCTCGATCATCTCGATCATGCGGATATTCTGCGTCACCCGGCAGAAAAACTCCTCGCGCAGGAAGGGCTTGTTGATGAAGTCGTTGGCCCCGTTCTTGATGAACTGCGCCGACAGCGCGCTGCCCCCCCCCGAGGAAACTCCAATGATCGAGAGGCGGTCGGGGTTCTGCGTCAACCGCACCCGCTTGACCATCTCCACCCCGTCCATCCCCGGCATGTGATAGTCGGTGATGATCATGCGAATATCGGGGGTCGCTTCCAGTACCTCCAGCCCCTGTTTGCCGTTGACCGCCTCCAGCACCTGAAACTGGTAGCTGGTCAGCAGATCGGAGATGTATTTGCGCGAGGGCTTGGAGTCGTCCACGATCAGGATCTTGTACTCCCGGTTGCGGTGCAGACGCTCCACCAACCCCATCAGGTAGTCCAGACTCGAAGGCGTGTCTTTGACCACGTAGTCGATGACCTTCTGCGAGAGCAGCCGCTCGCGCAGGTCTTCGGAGAACATCCCGGTGAAGACCACGCAGGGAATGCTGCGTTCGGCCAGCCAATCCACCGCCTCGCCGTGATGGGCGTCGGGCAGGTCCACATCCACCAGCGCCAGATTGAAGGGCTCCTTGGCCTGCTCGACGGCGTCTTTGGTCTCGGCAAAGGTGAATGCGGTGGTCACATCCGCCCCGATTCGTTCATTGACCGCTTTATATACCAGATGACTGAAGAACTTCGAGTCTTCAACCACCAGGACCCGAGTCTTCGCGTCCACAATTCCCCCTTGTTTCCTTTCTCTTATCGGCTGCCCTAGGGAATATCTGAGCCCTCCATACCAAATAGGGAAGCTCATTTGTCAACCTCCCAACTACCCGCCCACAAAACCCTCCTATTGGCCGATCCGCCCACCTGCGCACCAGCGCGCAGCCGTCTTCCGCCCACCGTCTATGATGGGAACGGAGCGGTCTGCCCGGCAACGCGAGGATTCCAGGCCACTGACAACTGAAATCTGATAACGGAATCATGTCCACGACCATCTTCATCTCGGCCGGCGAGGCCAGCGGCGAGCACTACGGCGCCCTGTTGGTGGCGGAGTTGCGCAAACAGCTCGAAGGTTCCCGCCAAACGGCCAGTTTCTTCGGCATGGGTGGGGCGCGCATGGAAGCCGCCGGTCTCACCCGCATCGTCCGCGCCGAAGACATGGCGGTGATGGGCCTGACCGAAGTTCTGCGCCACCTGCCCCGCATCTGGCGGGAGTTGCAGCGCCTCAAGCAGGCCATTCGCGAGCGCCGCCCCGCCGTCGCCATCCTTATCGATTTTCCCGGCCTGCACTTCCGCCTGGCCAAAGAGCTGCATCGCCTGGGCATTCCCGTAATCTTCTTTGTCAGTCCTCAGCTCTGGGCCTGGAAGCAGCACCGCATCCAACTGGTCCGCAAATATGTGGACCGCATGTTGGTGATCTTCCCCTTCGAAGAGCCGTACTACCGCCAGCGCGGCGTGCCGGCCGAGTTCGTCGGCCATCCCCTGGCCGAGTTGCCCCCGCCTTCCATGACCCGCGAAGCATTCGCCGCCGCCCACGGACTCGACCCCGCCAGAATCTGGATCGGCCTCCTCCCCGGCAGCCGCGCCAAGGAGATTCGCGATCTATTGCCGGAGATGCTCCGCGCGACGCGGGGATTGGCCGCGCCACCGAGCATGGGCATCGAACTTGATTCTCGGGCTTTGAAGGGGCACGGCTTTAGCCGTGCCGTTGAAGCACCCCATATGAATGCGGCTTTAGCCGCTGAGGCAAAACTCGGTGCTGAATGCACGTCCCCTCAGGGGCTAAAGCCCGATCTTCTTTCTGGCGATTCGGCGGCCCGGCTAAAGCCGTGCCCTTTTAAAACATCGGACTCTGACGAATCCGCCAAGCCCGAGGCTTCCGGATTCGAATTCCTGCTTCCTCTCGCCCCCACGCTTACCCCGGCGCAGCGCGCCGAAACCCGCCGCATGGTCGAGCAATCTGGCGCCGGTCTCTCCATTCATCTGGTCGAAGACGCTCGCGCCACGCTCCATCTTTCGCGCGCCTCCATTGTCGCCAGCGGCACGGCCACGCTGGAAGCGGCGCTGATCGGCAATCCTTTTGTCGTCGTCTACCGCGTCTCCCGCCTCACCTACGCCATCGCCAAGCGCATGGTCAAGGTGCCGCACGTGGCTATGGTCAACCTGATCGCCGACAAACGCGTGGTTCCCGAGTTGATTCAGGATGACTTTACCGCCTCCAATATCGTCCAACAAATAGGGCCGCTGCTGGTTGACAGCCCCGCCCGCCAGACAATGATGGAAGAGTTGGCGCGCATCCGCGGATTGCTGCATACTGGGCGGGCGGCCAGCGGCGCCATCGAACGTGTCGCCCAAGTGGCGCGGAAGCTGATGAACTGACTGCTTGTGTTCGGTGTCGGAAGTTTGTGAAAGATGGAGTTGTCATCCTATGCGGAGCGAAGGATTTGCGGTTCTTCTGCCCTTTACGAAACGCAGGTTCTTCGCTCCGCTCCTCATGAACGGCCCCTCATGCTGCGTTTCGCCGCGCCACCTACGCGGCGCGAGATCGATTTTGGTTGTTTACCCAGGCTGCGCTGCGCTTGTCCTGGGCTATTATCCCTGCCTCCCTCCGGGAGGCTCTGCAATCCGTTCGTTGCTGCCGTGACTCGGCGGGGCGAATCGGGTTGCTCTGGACGACGGTGGAGATGAAATACGCGGCATTTGGGCGCAGCTTGATGCAACCTGCCGCCCCGCCGCGGCGGAACGAAAATAGCCCTGGGCAAGCGCAGCGCCGCCCTGGGATGACGCGGTAAGGATGTCTGCGCCCCGTAAGGGCGCTGCGAAAGGCTGCAAGCATGAACTTGTTGCGAAAGTTTCCCCTCATGGCCGCGTTGCTGCTCTGCGCTCTTCCTCTGGGCGCGCAGCGCCCCGAGCGCCCCGCGCTGGCCATTACCGGCTACCACATCGACGCCGAACTGGACCCCGCAACCCACCATCTCACGGCCACCACCACCGTCGACTTCACCGCCCCCGAGACCCTGGAAGTCGTCAGCTTCGGCTTTCATCCCGCTCTGCGCATCGCCAAGATCAACGACGAGAACGGCACCCTGCTCACCGGCGAGCGCTCCGCCGACGGCACCGTCCGCGTCACGCCCCCCGCGCCCTTTGTCCGCGGCCAGCTCTACCACTGGACCTTCGTCTATGACGGCCTCATCACCGGCAACGAGGACGGCCCCATCGAGGGTCTCAAGCTCGCCGCCCTGCAGGAACCCGTCAGCTATCTGCTCTACGCCGCCCGCTGGTTCCCTACCACCGGCTACATGACCAACCGTTTCACCACCGAGATGCATATCCGCGTGCCGCAAGGCATGCGCGTCTTTGCCAGCGGCGGCCAGGGCGCCGCCAAGCCGCTCACACTGGCCAACGGCAAGCCCGGCGACCAGTACGACTTCAACTGGACCAAGCCCGGCTTTCCCGGAACCGTCATCGCTGGCCGCTTTGTCGATCCCGTCACCGCCGGCCCCGGCAACGTCAAGGTCTATCTCACCGTCGCCCACCAGGCCTCCGGCAACGATCTGGCTCAGACCGCGGCCAAGGAATACGACTTCTTTACCGGCAGCTTTGGCGCCCTCGAAACCAGCCGCCTGAACGTGGTCGAGCTGCCCGACGACACCCTGCCCGCCGCCTGGGCTCCCGAACTGGCCGCCATCCAGGGCTCCCATGTGGGCGACAAATCCGGCATTCGCCTGCTGGCCAACACCCTCGCCCACCAGTGGTGGGGTTCCGAGATCAGCCCCAAGACCCTCAACGACGCCTGGATCACCAACGGCATGGCCAGCTATGCCGAGTTGATGTACCTGGAAGACGAAAACGGCAAGAGCGCCCTCAAGGCCGCCCTGCAAGATGTCTCCGCCGGCGCCCTGGCCTACGACACCATCCCCCTGGCCACCGTCAGCCGCCTCAGCCCCTTCTCTCCCGAGTTCCAGTCCATGACCATGTGGAAGGGGGCGATGATCTTCCACATGCTGCGCTGGGAAGTGGGCGACAAGGCCTTTCTCGACATCCTCAAGGGCGTGCTCAGCCAGTACACCGACAGCGGCCTGCGCGCACAAGACCTGGTCAAGGTCGCCGAGGCGCAGAGCCAGCAGGAGTTGACCGCCTTCTTTGCGCAATGGGTCGACGGCACCGGCGCGCCCCAGTTCAACAACAAGTACGCCGTCTATCGCTTGGGCAACAACAAGGGATTCCGGACCATAGGAGAAATTGGCCAGGACCTGGACCTCTTCCGTATGCCCATAGAACTGCGCGTCGAAACCGATGGCAAGACCGAAATCAAGAAGATCGAAGTGGTCGGCACCAGCACCCAGTTTGTCGTAGACACCTTTGGCCGCCCTCGCCGCATCAGCATCGATCCCGGCAACTGGGTGCTCAAGTCCACCCCCGACCTGCAAGTGCGCATCGCCATTCTCAAGGGCCAGCAAATGGTTGCCCAGGGCGACCTGACCGGCGCCTTGGCCCAGTATCAGAAGGCTCTCGAAATCAACTCCCAGAGTTCGCTGGCCAACTACCGCATCGGCGAAGTGCTCTTCAGCCAACGCAACTATCAGGCCGCCGTCAACGCCTATCGCGACGCCCTGCGCGGCGACGGCGAACCCCGATGGACCGAGGTCTGGAGCCATATCGCCATCGGCAAGATTTTCGACGTCACCGGACAGCGCGACCGCGCCGTCAACGAGTACCGCCTGGCCGTGCAGACCAACGACAATACCCAAGGCGCGGTGAACGAAGCCCGCCTCTACCTGCAAAAGCCCTTCGTCCGCCCGGAGAGCGAGTAGCGATCAACCGCTGCCCGAGCCGAGCTAGCGCTCATCCTTCCGCCCCGGAGGGGCGACACGAAAGTAGCCCAGGGTGAACCCTGAGCGGAGCGAAGGGGAAACCCTGGGGAGACGGTCCCAATAATCTCTTCCGCCCCGGAGGGGCGGTGCGAATCAACTTGCAGTTATTTATTCATTCCATTTGCGCTAAAGACAAAATCGCATACATTCAGCGGATCTTCTGATGGAAAATGTCGGCCATCGAACGTCTTGCTGAATTCCTCCCTGCTCTTTTCGAATCTTCTACGGACTTCACCGGAAATGACCACAACATGCAAATCGGGTATTGATCCTTCAATCTGCCCCATGAATTCCGCGAATTCCCCATAGGTGAACTCGGAATCGACCATGACGTAGACAATTCTTTCCGCCCGAGTCTCCATGATCTCGGCAATCTTCGATGCGATTCGATCTCTGGGAATCTCCGTCGCGTTGATCCATGTTTTCTCGTCGCGGGTCAGCCTGACAAATTCAGGTCGGCCATCGCAATCGTACGGTTGGTTTGGATCGTGATGAATTCGAACCACCGGAACGCGAAATCCCACCGCCGCCGGCCTGCGCACCGCCATCGTGCACAGCAGCAGAATCAGAAACAGGCTGGCGAAGGGAACCGCCACCATCGAGCGCAGGCGTTCGAAGTCCATATCTCTACGGACACCGCGGGAGGCAAAATGGTTCCCGCCCGGCTGAATCCCCCATTTCCCGCGCTCGACCCGGTCCATCCGGCTCTTCACCCCCGCGCCCGCAGGTTTTATCATGGACCTTGGGGAGCCTCATTCATGCCGAAACGCGAATTCCAGACCGAAGTCAATCAACTGCTGCAACTGATCGTCCACTCGCTCTACTCCCACCCGGAGATCTTCCTGCGCGAGCTGGTCTCCAACGCCTCCGATGCGTTGGACAAACTGCGCCACCTCACCCTGGTGGACGAGGCCTACAAATCGCTGCCCTTCGATCCGCGCATCGATCTGGAGCTGGACGAGGAGAAGCAGACCCTCACCATCGCCGACACCGGCATCGGCATGAACGAAGAGGATCTCATCTCCCAACTGGGCACCATCGCCCGCTCCGGGACCAAGAGCTTCCTCAACCAGCTCTCCGGCGACGCCAAGCGCGACTCCAATCTCATCGGCCAGTTCGGCGTCGGCTTCTATAGCGTCTTCATGGTCAGTGACCGCGTCGAGGTCACCAGCCGCAAAGCCGGCGAAGAGAAGGCCTGGCGATGGATCAGCGACGGCACCACCGGCTTCGAGATCGAGCCCGCCGAGCGCGCCGTGGCCGGAACCACCGTCCTCATCCACTTCAACGAAGAGGGCAAGCAGTACGCCAACGGCTATCGCCTGCAGGAAGTGGTCAAGAAATACTCCAACCACATCGCCTTTCCCATCTTCCTGACTCATGACAAGAGCGAGTGGAACGAGGCCGAGAAGAAGTCCATCAAGACCCGCGTCACCGAGCAGGTCAATGCCGCCAGCGCCCTCTGGCGCCGCCCCAAGAGCGAGTTGAAGGACGAGGACTACAAGGAACTCTACAAGTCCATCTCCGGCGATTGGGAAGACCCGCTCTTCTGGTTCCACACCAAGGCCGAGGGCACACTGGAGTACACCACCCTCTTCTACATCCCGTCCAAAGCCCCGCTCGATCTCTATCAGGCCGAGTACAAGGTGGGCGTCAAGCTCTACGTCAAGCGCGTCTTCATCATGGACGACGCCAAGGAACTGCTGCCCCAGTATCTGCGCTTCGTGCGCGGCATCATCGACAGCGAAGACCTGCCGCTCAACGTCAGCCGCGAGATCTTGCAGCAGAATCGCGTCTTGCAGAGCATCCGCACCGCCAGCGTGAAGAAGATTCTCACCGAGTTGAAGAACGTGGCCGCCACGCAGCCCGAGCAGTATCTGAAGTTCATCGCCGAGTTCAACCGCCCGCTCAAGGAGGGCCTCTACGGCGATTTCGCCAATCGCGAGTTGCTGCTCGATCTGGTGCGCTTCAAGTCCACCAAGGTCGAAGGACTTACCAGCTTGGCTGAAGTCATGGCCCGCATGAAGGAAGGGCAAAAGAGCATCTACTACCTCACCGGCGGCGCGGAATCGCTGCTGCGCACTTCACCTCTGCTTGAGATTTATAAGAAGAAAGACCTGGAGGTCCTCATTCTCGATGACGACATCGACGAGATTGTCTTCTCCATGGTCAACAAATACGGCGAGATCGATCTCAAGGCCGTCAACAAGGCCTCGACCAGCGAAGATCTGAAGGACGAAGCCGAACCCGAAAAGTCCGATGACCTTCAGCCGCTCCTCGAAAAAATCAAAAAAACGCTCGGCGAGCGGGTCAAGGATGTGCGCGCCTCGGTGCGCCTGGCCGACAGCCCCTCGTGCATCGTCAGCGACGAGGAAGAGCCTTCGCTGCAGATGCAACAGATGCTCAAGGCCATGGGCCAGACCAACATTCCCGCGCCCAAGCCCACGCTGGAGATCAACCCGCAGCACGAGATCGTGAAGAAGCTGCTGGCCCGCGCCGACGATGCGGTTTCAGCCGACGCCGCGTGGCTCCTGCTCGATCAGGCCCTGCTCATGGAAGGCGTACCGCTCGCCGACCCCGCCACCTTCGTGCAGCGCCTCAACCGCATCCTCAACCTCTCCATCTAGTTTGGTGAGCCAAAGTTTGATTCAAAAAAGCGCCGTCATCCTGAGCGAAGTTGGGCGCGTGGCCGGGATCCCCGCCGGGCGATTTGTGTCCGCTGGGGTAGCTGAGCGCCCAACGCAGTCGAAGGACCTGCATTTGCTCTTCGCAATGCTATTTTTGGACGGAGCATCTTGACTCGCTTCTGCTGGTTACGGCTGAAATGAACGGTGCAATACGCCTCCCGCAGGGAGGCGGTGATAGTAGCCCGGGGTGGAGCGAAGCGCAACCCCGGGTAGCAGCCAAATTGGAATGCGCGCCCCGCGGGGCCGCGCTGAAACGCAGCTTGATCAGCCCCGTTGATGATGAACGGATCGCAGCGGAGCCGAAGAACCTATATTTACCCGCACCCCATCCTTCCCACGTTCTTTGCGTGAAGGGCGGGAGAGCATTTTTTCATCCATCGAGTGTTACTAACGATTCGGAGCAAAGACAACGTTGATGGTGGTCTCGACTTCGATCGGCATACTGTTCAACTGGTACGGCCTATAGGTCCATTGCCGAACGGCATCCAGCGCGGCTTGCTGTAACAAGGCGGGTCCGCAGAGGACGCGAAGAGTTTTTACGGAGCCCTTGTTACTGATCCTGGCTTCAAGAACGACCGTGCCAGAGACACGGTTTTTGAGCGCCTCGGCTGGATAGACAGGATCGATCTTGGTCTTCAGCAGATTAGCGGCTATCCCTGCGGAGATCGCGACTTTCTTCGTTGCAGAGACGGAGCAGGATGAGGGCTGCATCCCGATAGCTTGACCTTCTTTTCTTTCTATCAACTCGTCTATCGTACGTTGCACCTCAATTTCAATGGGAAGCCCCTCGTCCCATGCCTGATGAGTTCTGAGATGCTCGGCAATTATGCACTCGACATAATTCTTCGCATCCGTCACAATTCGGCCGGTGGGGTCCGTACCTGGTATCTTCTCAAACGCGGTGAGATATTGATCGCGAGTTGACCAATGTTCCTTTTGACCACGCTTCAGAACAAGGATGGCTCGATCCAATTCCAGCAAGAGCGACGCGTGGCTTGGCTCCACCACCGCAATCGGCGATTCTTGAGGAGCCGTCTGGGGACATTGAGAAAATCCTGTCTGGCAGACGAAGAGACCGGCAGAGAGAACAATTAAGTTAGCCAAAAGTATGTGCGGAAGCGTCATTGCTACCTCCCTAACTGAAAGCAAAGACGGATGTCCCCGGTCCCGCCTTTGGGACCGGGGAAACTCGAATCCACCCGCCGCCTACATCGCGTCCTTTTGCGCTTTGACCAGGGCGCGTACGAACTCCGGTGTGGAACCGCAGCAACCGCCCAGGAACGAAGCCCCCGCATCGCGCAGCGCTGCGTAGTGCGAGGCGAAGAATTCCGCGGTCGTCTCGTAATGAGTAGCCGTTCCCTCCAGCACCGGCAAGCCCGCATTGGGCTTCATCCACAGGGGCAGATCGGTGGCCGCGCGCAGGCGCTGGCAGATGGCTACGGATTGCGCCACGCCCACGCCGCAGTTGGCGCCCACCGCCGACGCGCCCGCCTCCACCATGGCCTTGGCTACGGCCTCCGGCGTCGCGCCCATCATGGTGCGGTCCTTGTTTTTGCCGGAGTCGAAGGCAAACGACGCGATCACCGGCAGGCCCGTCAACAGCGCGGCAGTTACCGCCAGCCGCGCCTCTTCGATCTCGCTCATGGTCTCGATCAGCAGCGCATCCGCGCCCGCCTCGGCCAGCGAGCGCGCCTGAGTGGCAAAGCCCGCGCTGGCCGCTTCCGCCGTCACTTCGCCCCCCACCAGCATCTTGCCCGTAGGCCCGATAGAAGCAAAGACCCGCGCCTGCCCGGCCGCGCGGCGCGACAGCTCGACCCCGGCGCGGTTGATGGCGTCCAGATCCGCTGCGGAACACTCTTTCATCGCCACAGCGTTGGCCCTGAAGGTGTTGGTCAGAATCACCTGGCTGCCGGCCTCGGCATAGGCCCGCGCCACCCCTTCCACCTCGGCGGGATGGGACAGGTTCCAGGTGTCGGGTGTGGTACCGGGCAGCAGCCCGCGCCGTTGCAACTCCGTACCCCATGCGCCATCGCTGATCAGCAGCCCTCCGTCCAACCATTCCCGCAAGCGATTCATTCAAATAACCCTCCCCGTGGCGCCAAGGATACACGCTTGCCCCCGCGGCTGGCCACTTCCTCTGCCCCATTGTTGCTTACGCAAACTATCCTGCCTTGCGTCCTATCGTGACTTCCCTGTGCTATCTTTTTGGGGGAGATTTTTGCCTCCTCTGGCGCAGTTCCATGCATCCTGTTTTGTCTGTTGGTAGCTCCGCCAGCGGTGTCGCGCTCGGCTTGCGGCTGTTTTTCGCATAGCCTCGTCCGGCCTTGCAATCGGGCCTGTCTTTCTGGATTTTGTTTGCCTGGCAAATCAATGGGGAACTTCATGCATGATCTAACCGCTTTGCGTACTGCCATCATCGAGGGAGAGGTCGCCGCTGCCACCGCCGCCGCCCGCCAAGCTTTGGAGAATGGCATTCCGCCCCTCGATCTGATCGCTTCGGGCATTGGCCCCGCCATGGCCGAAGTGGGCCGCCTCTTCGAAGAGGAAGAGTACTTTGTTCCCGAGCTGTTGATGGCCGCCCGCGCCACCAAGGAGATCTTCGTCATCCTGCGTCCCCTCCTCGCCCAGACCGGCGCCAAACCCGCTGCCCATGTGGTGCTGGGAACGGTGCAAGGCGACTTGCACGACATCGGCAAGAATCTGGTGGCGGCCATGCTCGAGGGCGGCGGCTTCGAGGTCACCGATCTGGGCGTCGATGTTCCCCCAGAGAAGTTCATCGCCGCCATGCAGGCCAAGCCGACGCAAATCGTCGGCCTCTCTGCCCTGCTCACCACCACCATGCCGATGATGAGAAGCACCATCGAGGCCTTTCGCGCTGCCGGCGTCCGCGACCGCATCAAGATCATGGTGGGAGGAGCGCCGGTCACCCAAAACTTCGCCCAGGCCATTGGCGCCGATGCTTACAGCGAAAGCGCCGCCGCCTCCGTCGATCTGGCCCGCCGCCTGCTCGGCGCCGCTTGAACCGACTCAAGGCTTCCGCGCCCTCATGAATCTGTCATCCTGAGCGAGCGCAGCGAGTCGAAGGATCTGCATCTTTGGTCGGATTCACAAAATGCAGACCCTTCGACTGCTTTGGACGCACACAACGCGTGCAACTCCGCTCAGGATGACAACTTTTTTGTTGAGGAACTTCAGACCCTGGATACCGGGCTGTAGCCGCGGTAAATTCAATCGGCCCAGTTCATCAAAGATCGAACGTCATAGCGAGGAAATATGAACGATCAACAATGGAATACGCTGGTCTCCGTGGTGCGCGGAGAGGCCCATCGCCCCGTCCCCACCGCATTCATCATCGACAGCCCCTGGCTGCCTAAGTGGGCTGGGCACTCGATTCTCGACTACTTCACCGACGAACGCATCTTTCTCGATGACAACCTGAAGGCCATTCGCACCTTCCCAGAGACCATGTTCTTGCCCGGCTTCTGGTCCGAGTACGGCATGTGCACCGAGCCCTCGGCCTTCGGCTCGGTCTGCATGTGGGGTGAAGACGAATTCCCCTTCGCCAAGAAAATCCTGCTCTCCCCCGCCGAGGTCGATCGCCTGGAGAAGCCCAATGTGCGCAAGCACGGCTTGCTCCCCTTCACCATCAAGCGCTTGCAGCACCTGCAACCGGAGATCGAGCAGGCCGGCCACAAGATCCGCTTCGCCGTGGCCCGCGGCCCGCTGAATATTGCCTCTTTTCTCATGGGCACGCCGGAGTTTCTCGAAGCCATCAAGACCGAACCCGAGCGGATGCATCAACTGCTCAACCTGGTCACTGATTTCCTGGTCGATTGGATCGCCTACCAGCGCGAGATCTTTCCTTCCATCGACGGCATCTTCCTGCTCGACGACATCGTCGGCTTCGTCAGCCGCCGCGATTGCGAGAAGTTCGCCATTCCCTACCTGCAACGCGCCTACGACACCGACGTCACCGTCAAGTTCTTTCACAACGACGCGCCCTGCAAGGCCTGCGCGCCGCTGCTCGAGTCTACCGGCATTAATCTGCTCAACTTCGGCGTCCAGCACACCCTCACCGACATGAAGACCTGGACCAATAACCGCATTGCGCTGCTGGGCAATCTGCCCCCCCGCGATGTGCTGGCCGAGGGAACTCCCGCCGAGGTGCGCCGCACGACCACGGAGATGCTCAACGCCGTGAACGACTGGTCGCGCCTGATCGTCTCTTGCGGCGGAGGCATGCCACCCAACGCGCCCACGGACAACATCCAGGCGCTGATCGAGACCGTGGCAGAAGTCACTCGGTAGAGCGTCAACCCTCGCGGGGTGCTTGCCTCCGCAAACCAAGCTCCGTGCCCCATCCTCGCGCCGTTTTCTGGCGCGAGAGTGGGAAGAGCACATATTCCGATAGCCCGGTTCATCGAGTCCGGGAATCCGTGTTTGTCTTTCCCCGCTCACAGCGAATACTCTTGGATTTCTTCCTAGTGTGAGGAAATTCGATGCCGGAAGCCGCCCATCCCAGCGCCGCCGAAATCTGCCCCACCCTCCCCATCCCCGCCCCCGGCGCGGAGCAGATCCATCGCGCCTTGGGCTATCCACGCGACGCGGCACCCGCACCCGCCATGGAGAAAAGGATTGCCGGCATCGCCGCCGAAGCTCTGCCCCTGCTCCAGCCCCGCGGAGTCTATGCCCTCTACCCCGTCTCCAGCAGCACCGCCCACGCCCTTCAGCTCGATGCCCTCACCGTCTCCGGCAACATCGGGGAATACCTCAGAGACGCCGAGCGGGTGGCCGTCTTCGTGGTGACCGTGGGCGAAGAGATCTCCCGCATGGCCGCCGCCGCCGGCAAGCATGGCGACGCCTTCTCGGCCTGGGTCGTCGACGCCCTGGGCTCCTGGGCGGCCGAAGCCGCGGCCCAGGCGCTGATGCTCCGCCTCCGTCCCCATCTCCAACCCCACCAGGCCCTGACCCTGCGCTATAGCCCCGGCTACTGCGGCATGGAGATGAGCCAGCAGCGCCAGCTCTTCCGCCTGGCGCCCGCCAAGGCCGTCGGCGTTACCCTGCTCCCTTCCCTGCTCATGCATCCCTTGAAGTCCATCTCCGGGCTGGTGGGTTTGGCCCCAGAGAGCGCCATCCAGCAATACCGCTCGCCCTGCGATCTCTGCCCCCGCTTCGGCTGCCCCATGCGGCGATGAGCGCCAGAGCAAACGGCGCACCACGCAAAAGCGGCTCATCTGATAAACAGATGAGCCGCTGGAATGGAAGATCTTCCGTTAGGGCTTCCCGTAAAACTCTCAGGCTGGCCGTTGCGGTGCTGAAGAGGGTTGGGAATCAATTGATGTTGCTGGGATGGCCCAAGGACAGAACCTGAAGATCGACGTGGGCCAGACCGTCTTTCACCATCGATAGCCGCTCGGCGGCGGCGAAAGAGAGGTCGATGATGCGCCCTTCATCCAGGTAGCCCCGGTCGGTAATGCGCACGATCACCGATTTCCTGTTGTCTCGATTCACCACCCGCACCAGCGAACCAAAGGGAAGTGTGGGGTGGCAGGCCGTAAGCGCGTACATATCGAAGCGCTCGCCGCTGGCGGTGCGGCGGCCATGAAAGACCTTACCGTACCAGGAGGCGATGCCGTGGAGTGCGTCCCGTCGCTTTTCAGCGGGAGACTCTTGCGGCGCAAGCGATGCAGGCGTCGCATGCGCTACCGGAGCCACGAGTGGCGCGATTGGACGGCTAAGAAACGCATCGGCCTCGACCGTGCGGGCGGTAAACGTCACCACCAGCCCTGCCAAAACAATCGACGTGCCTCCCGCCAACAACCATATCCGGAGCGGAGTATTCGAGCTCGTGCTGCTTGAAATTCTTCGTATCTCCATCTGGCTATCTTAGCAAAAAATACGCATAACTCCCTAATTTTCTTCATGAAATATGGCGCCTTTCTTCCGAAATCCCCAAATTCCACGCGCCTTTTCCTCGGTTTTTCTTATCTCTCACACTTGCTTTTTCACAAGGATTTGTGCATCCATCCACATCGTCCCGCGCCGAATGAGTTATGCACACTTTGTCGTTGGTACCGCATTGCGGTATTTTACTAACTGCCCGCGCGCCGCCAAAATACCGTAATAACTCCCCCGGCAAACGATTTACCCGCACCTGCAAGACATTTTCCCCACGTCGGGGTTTGCGTCTATAGAATGCAAATCGACCGGAGGAAACAGCCTTGAAATACCGCCTATCCTTGTCCGCCATCCTGCTGCTCTTCACTGCCGCCCTGGGTGCGCAACCGCCCGCACCGGCAGCCCCAGTTCCGGCTGCCTTGCTCAGCGCCCAAAAGATCTTCCTCTCCAATGGCGGATCCCCAATGGAGGGAAGCCTGTCCGGTTGGCCCAACCGCGCCTACAACGATTTCTACCTGGCCCTGAAGTCCGAAGGGAAATTCGCTTTGGTAGACGATCCATCCCTGGCCGATCTCGTGCTGACAGTCCAACCCTCCGATCAGTTGGAGTTCAAACTGACCATCGTCGACCGAAAAAGCCAATTCCTGCTTTGGACGCTCTTTCAGCCGGTCCAGATCTGCACACTACAAAAGACCTGCGACAAGAACTTCGATACGGCGATGGCCTCCCTGGTGAAGCAGTTCGATCAACTCACCGCCAAATCGACCGCCACCCAGTAAGCACGGCTGCGCCGCATCCATTCGTGCAATGCTCCCGGCTCTATCCTCGCGCCGTTTTCCAGGTGCGAGGATGGAAGAGCACAAAATCCCCGGCGCTGCTTGTGTTTGAAAAGGGGCTCGATTCTCATCTGCAAGTTAGAACCGCGCTGATCTGAAAGTTACACTCCCGGCGGGGAGACAGCGAGAATAGATCAAGGTGTAACGCAGCGGAACCCTGGGCCAGAAGCCAGAAGCTAGTGGTATGTCTCATGCAGATGGTCATTTATCCGTTTTGAAGGGTACGGGCGTTGAAGGGTACGGGCGTTGAAGGGTACGGGCGTTGAAGGGTAGGGGCGTTGAAGGGTACGGGCTTTGAAGGGTAGGGGCGTTGAAGGGTACGGGCTTTAGCCCGTACATAAAGCCTGCAAAATCAATACGGCTTTAGCCACTGAGGGAATCTTGGTTCAGCGAACTCTGCCCACTATAGCTCGCGGAGAATG
>Ga0326728_10001093_pt1 | contig 98318 bp, 73 predicted proteins | sample MB3enrmetagenome_FD_207602 | JGI IMG/M metagenome (GOLD analysis project Ga0326728, IMG submission 207602) | Lab enriched peat soil microbial communities from McLean, Ithaca, NY, United States - MB31MN | ecosystem: Environmental > Terrestrial > Soil > Wetlands > Peat | place: USA: New York...
CCTCCTCCTCCTTGGTCAGCCAGACTCGTTTCAGCGTGTATTGGGGTTCATCGGGAGGCACGGGCAGACAGTCCCGTTCGTCCACGGTTTCGCGATCGGCATCTCCGGAGCCGTGCGCCAGCCAAGTGCCCTGGCAGGTTCGCAGGATGGGTTCAATCGCCGTAACCAAACCGCTCGCCGGGACGGAGACTTCCACGTTTTTTCCCCGGTAAGTGTGCATGTAGGGTTCGCGATTGGAGACGACGAAAAACGGCCGGTCTCCCAGCTTGCTCCGCACGTGGACACGCAGGCGTTCTGGCGTCCAGTGTGATTCGGCGGTTTCGCGAAGGCGCGCTTCCTCCTCCGCCGCCGCCCGGGCAGCTTCCAGGCTCTTCGCCAAGTGCGTCACCTCTTGCGCCAAGGGTTTGAAAAAGTCCTCGTCTTCAAGGCCGGACCGCTCCGCACGCTTACCCGCACGGATTTCCTTGACCCATAGGGTGGCCCGGGAAATGGGCCCCACGATGCTCCAGCGGATGATCAGCAGCGTCACCAGGGCGATGAAGACCGCCTGTGCCAGCACATTCAGAAAAGTTTCCCACCAAAGTCGTGAGGTCTGTAATTTGATGAAGCTGGCATCATGAAAAATGGCCAGCGCTCCCAATAACTCCGATTCGTCATGCAGGGGAAGAATATAGATGTGCGTCAGCTTCCCGTTCAACATGGTGAAGCTCGCGTATCTCAATTGGCTTGCCAAAACCTGACTCACTTGGGGAAGCATGGCACGCCAGTAATCTTCCAGGCCGGGAGTTGTGGCCAGGCTTTCACCCGATTTATCGAATATGGCGATTCCTTTCAGGTGCGCGCTGCTTCCAAGGTCAGTTACCACCGCCTGCAAGTGTTTTTGCCGGCGTGGGTTGAGTAAGGGGTCCACTCTCTCTTGTAAATTTTCGCCCTCCATCGCCGCGCGGTTTTCCAGTTCTTTTTGCAGTCCGCGCTTCTCCGCCTTAACTTGGAATACCGCAAATAGAAATGAGAGGAGAGTGACGCCGACCACGAGCGAGAGGATCAAGCGAAGACTCATCCGCATGGATCTACCAGCCCTTCGATGCACCGCCACGGGATTGGAATCGCCATAAGTCCGGCCTCGGGCTAATGTTGCCACCGCCCTGCCCACTCTAAAGCGCCACCGCCGAGATGAGGGGGCGATCATGAAAATGCCCGAGCTCCATTTACTCTCGCGGGACAACCGGATTTGCGGCGCTCGCCCCGGCCCATAGCATGTAACGTAGGTAATGTGGCGGATCGAGGCAATCCAGGGAATACCTGATGAAACCATCCGGTGTTCCCCTGACAGTGACCCTTTGATGTGCCACGGCCATCTTGGCCGAGCCCGTTCACCGGCGGGACGCCCGTGGCACCTCAAAATGCGTCACTACCGTTTCCCTGGCTTTCGGGATTCCGGCATGCCCACCCGTTATCGTGTTTGCATGCGCCCGTCGGAGCATCAGATTGCTTCCCCGCCCGTCCGGGCCTCGGTGCGCCCGTCAGTCATCAATACTTTACAGAGGGGAGCGTCCCTGAATAATCCTGATGAGGATGGCAATAATCGCCAGAACCAGCAAGACGTGGACGTAAACTCCCAGCGCGTGAAAAGTGACCATGCCCAATAACCAACACACCAAAAGGATTGCCGCAATCGTCCAAAGCATAATCCTCTCCTCGCAAGATCAAACTCTACCGCGCATCCCCCCTTACCATTTCTGTCCGCCGAACGCCCCACAGCCGCAAAGGCAGCAATCCTTGGAAATAAGACTAGCAATCTGCCCGCCAACAGAACAACCCCAGCGAAACGAGCCACTTACATGAGAATTGAGGGACGAATTGCTCTCACCTGGGGCGACAAATATTCCTCGACCAAGTAGTTTTTGCGCCCTCGCCCCGGGAAGCCTTCTAACCCTTCGCTCTGGGGTTCGAACAAAAGGTGAGTTGAAACTGTTGCCTCCTCCGAGTGGCCATCGCGCTACGAAGTTTTTACCCGCCCCTTGAAATATTGGGAGCAGCGCCCGGCGGCGAGGTCTGATGCAGATCCCATTTAATCAATTCATCGCGCTAGAGTTAAGGGCGCAACAGACATTTTGGCGCACAAGTTGCCCCTCCTGGAGCGTGGGGCGTGGGCAATTTGTCTGTGATGTATCGGGGTTAAAGAGACACCCACCCCCACACGAAGTGAACTAAATCACGTATTAGGGGTTATTGGTGGTTTATCCACAATAGGAGGTAAGAATGAAAATCCTTAAGTCATTCGCGATACTGTTTTGCGTCAGCCTGTTTTTGCTTTCGTCCAGCCTCAAGGCTGACGAGTGGGATAAGAAAACCATAATCACTTTCAGCGGACCAGTGCAGGTTGCAAACACCCAACTCCCGGCCGGAACTTACGTCTTCAAGTTGGCGGAGTCATCAGGGGATCGCCACATCGTCCAAATCTTCAACCAGGATGAGACACAACTGATTACCACCATCCTGGCGAATCCGGACTACCGGCTGGAGCCGGCTGATGAAACCACAGTGAAATTTGCTGAAACCGGCAACGGCTCAGAGACGTCGGGGACTTTGCCCGGCAATGGCGTCGCGATTAAAGAGTGGTTTTATCCGGGGGACGAGTTTGGACAGGAATTCCGGGTTGTGCCGCAACAGCAGATCGGTGCAGTTCAGCCCGAGCCCACAGTAGAACCCGAGGCGGCACCCATACCACAAGCTGAATCGCCTCAGGCTGTGACGCCCGCCGCGCCATCCTCGATAGCGACGACTGCGGCGCTGGCCACACAAGAACAAACAGCGCCAGTGACTCCGCCCGCACCTGTACAGGTGGCGCAGACGGCCCCCGCCGCCGAACCACCAGCAGCGCCTTCGGAGTTGCCCCATACTGCCAGCCCGATGCCGTTGATAGGATTGATTGGGATCCTCTCATTGGCAGCGGCCGCATCACTACGGATCTTTTTGAAGATGTCGGCTTGATGCGCTTTCCGAAATTCGCGCCTGGCGTCTTCTATGGCCCCAGGCACAGCTTTTAACGCCGGCTTGTCAGTGGATGGGAACTGTAGAAGACACTCACTCAGGAAGGCTCGATGTTCCGACTCTGCGACTCTCGAATTGGCATACTCCTGAAAGCAGCCGCGCTCGCCCTGATGACTTTGCTAACGAGTTTTCCAATTCTCGAGCAAGGCTATGCCTCCGGCCCGCCGGGCGCTGACGAATACCAAATATCTGTTGACGTTGGCATGGTCGTCTTGCCGGTCATCGTAACCGACCGCAAGGGGCAAGTCGTATCCGGCTTGGGGGCGCATAGTTTCCACGTGTTTGATGACGGCCTTCCGCAGCAAATCGCCTTTTTTGAGCCCGAAGATGTGCCGGTGGCGATCGGATTGGTCATCGACAATAGCGGGAGCATGCGTAGCAAGCGTCAGGAGGTTGTCGCCGCGGCCGCGGAGTTTGCCAAATCGAGCAATTCCCAAGATCAAATGTTTGTGGTCAACTTCAACCAAACCGTTTCCATGGGGCTACCCAATGGTGTCCCCTTTACGAGCGACGTCCGTCAGCTCCTCGGCGCCGTTTCCAGAATACCGGCCTCTGGTAACACCGCCCTTTACGACGGACTCGCTGTGGCCCTGGACCATGTGAAGACAGGGACGACGAATCGCAAGGCTCTTATTCTCATTAGCGACGGCGGGGACAATTGCAGTCGGATAAGCTTCCGAGAGCTGCTGAAACGCGCGGGAGCGTCGAACACCCAGATTTACGCCCTCGGCGTTTTCGATGACATGTTCTCGGGCAAGGATTCGAGTGTGCTCAAGCTGTTGGCCAAGGCAACAGGGGGTAAAGCGTATTTCCCCGAGTCTCCCTCCCAAATCATTGGAATCTGCCAGCAGATTGCCCGTGACCTTCGCCATCAGTACACCATCGGATACTACCCCCACAACCCAAACCCGGGCAGCAAGTATCACGCCATCCGCGTCACGGCGAAAGGCCCTGCCGATAGCAGGCTGCATGTTTCAACTCGCGCCGGTTATCTGATGCCCGCTGAACCACAAACCCCGCTGCCCACGCCGGCCAAGGCCTCCTTATGAAGGGGCCTGTAGCGGAGCCGAATACTCACCCGGCAAAGGATGATTTCTCCTTGACTGGAAGCTCTCATGGTGAGGGTACGAGTGCACAAATGCGGTCTTGGCCCTTGAAGGTCTCCCACGCGAATGCCCGGCTGCTTCTCACGCTTGGCCAATACCTCTGTTTGTTCTTAGCTGGCGTGTGCTTCGGCAAAGATGGACTGGACTATGCCCGCGCCAGGATATTTCAGTCCTATCAACGCTGGCAGTTCGATCGGGCAATGCGACGCGAGCGGCCATCGCCGAGCTCGCCTTTGATGAGATGGGTCGACCAGGCGTTCTCCACAGAGATGGGCGAACAGCGGGCAAAGCCCGTCCCGGCGATCAGTAGTGATAATTTTCCTGGACCGGCACACCGCGGTTCAATGCCATCTGTGCCATTCCCTCCCCTCGGTTCACTGATCGGACGACTGGACATACCCAGGGTCGGGATTTCCGTCATGGTATTGGAAGGCGATGGCGATGAGATCCTGGGGAAGGCGGCGGGGCACGTTCCCGCCACAGCGTTGCCGGGCGGAGCTGGCAACGTCGTGATTGCGGGTCACCGCGACACGTTCTTCCGCCCCCTCAGGAAGATTCGCAACGATGATGCAATCATTTTCACTACCACTCAGGGCATCTATCACTATAAGGTTGGGTCAATTAAAAAAGTTGGGCCCCAGGATGTCCAAGTCCTCCAGGCATCGGATCACCCCGAGCTGACCCTGATCACATGCTATCCGTTCGATTACCTTGGGCCGGCACCCATGAGGTTCGTTGTCCAAGCAGCGGAGATCCCATCCTCTCCCGTCGAGGAGCGGGATCAAAGCCTTGCTCGCGCACGGCCAACCCCGAATACACATGTAGAAGCGACGAAGATCTGTAAGGCCCTTTAAGTTGGAATGGCCCCAGCTTTTCCTGACGTGCTGAATCGACTTACCTCAAAGTTTTTTAAGCGCCTTGCCAATGCCTTTGCCGATCTTGCCCACTCCCTTGGCGGAGCCGACGGCGGCATTTTTACCCATCCCGCCCACTCCCTTGGCAAAAGACGCTCCGGCGCTACCAAAATTGCCCGTCGCGAGGTGTCCAACCGCCCCTGCCGTACCTTTGGCCAAATCTCCCGCACCCTTGGCGGCGCCTACCCCAATGTCTTCCCCGCCCTTTCCCATTTCCTTCCCAGGTCCCACTTCCTTTTCTTTCGGGTGAGCAATCTTCTGCGAATCCTCTGTGGCCGGCTTCTGTGTGTCCGCTGAGCCAGTCTTCGGCGCCTCCGCTGAGGCCGCCTTCTCCGGGCCCGCTGTACCCGGCCCCTCCGTCGATTGGCTCCAGCCATAAATGCCAAAGGCCCCGGCGACCACAAGCAAAAAGACCATACGCATTGTGAGTCTCATTGATTGGCTCCTTCTTACCAGTGCTTGCCATTTTGGCAGGGGAGTCCCCTGCAACCTTCGACAGCACTAATCTTTTAGATGCACCCCGGAGTTGGAATGTCATCGCCGTTTTCGCTGGAATCACAATATCCTTCTTGCCGGTCGAAGCCGCCCCGATAACGCCCGCACCGGCGCCGATAGGAGCGCCGATCAAAGCGCCTTTGCCACCTCTCGCAGGGCCCCCAGCAAGGCGCCGCCCACGCTCCCGCCGCCAATGATCTCCCAATTCCGTTTCCTATCATTGTGGCCAAAGCGTGTGAGGGTGCTGCTGTGAACGTCATAGTAGTTTCCCTCGCTCTGCACCGAATCAAGCGCCAGTCGAAGTTCTGCCACACCTTTTAACGGTCCCGCCTCATGCTCCCAAGATGCTTACCGCCGTCACTGCCAATGGAAAGGCTATCCAAAAGGCTTTGCCATTCAGTCTTGGCATAATAGACCTACTTAGTTGGGACACCGAACTCCCGCAAGGACCGCGTTCTCACTTTTATGGCGTGGCGTATCAAACCAGGAAACCAACTTCCTTTTCAAACTGCGATGGACTGGCTCTTCGAAACTCTTGAATACGATCGATGAGAAGGCGATCACCACCATTACGTAGAGGGCAGTGACGCCCAGGCCTTCCAGCTTCGTGGAAAACAACCGCTTGGCGATGTCAGACATCCATTCTGCGATGACCGCATGAAAAATGTACATCGAGTAGCTTGCGTTCCCCAAAAAGACCAACGGGCGAAGGGAGAGAAATCGCGCGATAATGCCGCCCTCCAGGGCGAATCCGAGGATCACCAGGGAATGAAGTGGCAAGAGGAGACCATTGTGCAAGAAGGGATAGAATTTCGATTGTCCCGCCACGATGGCCAATACTTCCAGGAGTATCCCCGGAAGATAAAACCAGTATCCCCGACCCAACAACGCCGAGTTCCGGCTGCGCAACAGGTAATAGACCCGGCCCATCACGACACCCATACAGAACTGCGGAATCTGAAGCAGGGGAGTGAATTTTATGAAATTCACCCAGAGACCGGCACTTGTTCGCGTCCACATGATGCCCGGGACACCGTGCGCGTCGATCAGCGGTAGCGATACGGCGAGCAAAGGGGTAACGATCGATGCCGCCCATATCACCAAGCCTGCGGTGAGAAGGCTCCGGGGACGGGAAATTCGCCAGAGAGCCACGCCCAGGAAAGGGAAGCAACAATAAAAGAATGCTTCAACGGATAAGGACCAACCCGGAGCATTCCAAGCCTCCGCGGCCGGTGGAAACCACGCTTGGAGAAGCGTCCAGGCCAGACCAGCCCGGATCAACGCCGCGCACGTTCTGATTGGCGTGAAGTCTCTCGCCAGAGCGGCAGCAACCCAGGGCGCAGACAGCACCAGACCCAGGGAATAGGCCGGATAAATCCTCGAAAATCTCGCGACGGCATAGCTCTTTACGTACCCCAATGACCAGGGCTTATCCAGTGGGTAGTTGTACGAGAGAACGAATCCTGACAGCGTAAAGAATACGCCAACCGCCAGGTACCCTGTGTTGAACAGGCTGGGGAGCGGCATGGGAAACGCCGACATCCATGAATAGCCGTGAAGGAACGGTTGGTGAAAAACCACCACCCAGAGCGCAAGGAAAAACCGCATTCCGGTAAGAGGCAATAACTGTTTCTTCGGTTCGGCCATCTCATCCCTCTCGGCGGGTCGCAGGCGCGGTCATCCGGAAACCCCATGAGCTCGAACTTCAGCCGTGGCCTTTAATGATTTGGACATGGAGCATTCGAGCGCCCGGACCAAATCGGCGACGAGCTGCTGCGTTGACCGGAGCCGCGAAAGGTCAGGCCGCGGGAGTTCACCCGCAATCGCTTTTCGCAGTTTGACGGCAAATTCCTCAAAATTCTCGGGATCGAAAATGCAATCAGGATCGAATAATTCCGCGGCGCAGCCGGCGTATTTCGAGCACAGCGCCGAAAGTCCAGAACAAATGGCCTCATTGGCGACGAGTCCCCAGACATCTTCGAGTGTCGGGAAAATCAGAACGTCGGCACTGCGATAGACGGAAGGCATATCGACCGGCTTGCGCGACGGTTGAAAGAACACGTTCGCAAGTCCCAGTTCTCTGACTAGCTCGACCGCCGCGGGTTTTTCCGGTCCGCTGCCGACCAACAGCAGTGAGAATCGTGCACCCTCTTTTTGGAGAGCGGCAGCCCCCCGCAGCAGCAACTCGACTCCTTTGCGCCGGGTGAATTGGCCAACGTGCAGCAATACCGGCCGTTGGGGAAACTGGAATGCCGCCTCCGATATACTCAAGAAGCGGCGCTCATCCACGGCATTCTGAATTTCGAGGATACGGTCGCTGCTGATCCCGAGGCTGGACAAGTATTCGGTCGAAGATCGCCCGTAGCTGATCCAGTGTTTCGCCCAACCAGCAATAATCCCGCGCACGAAGCGCTTGGCGCGTCCAATGCCGCGCTCCGTATGAAGTGTTCCGCCCCACCAGACCCACACGGGTTTGTGAAACATCGCGCCATAGGCAAGGGCCATCAGAGTGCGCAGCCCCATCTCGTTGCTGACCACAAGGTTGGGGCGAAATCGGAGCAAATGCCAAAGATAACCGGGCGTGATATGAAGGTACCGATGGTCAAACGCCAGGCCATTTACTTTTCGCGCGAGCCGAATCTGCCACCCCCAGGCTTTGACGACCCTTGCTTCCGGCAGCGCCCTGCCCATGTCGCGCCAGGAATCGCGATTGCTTTCGCTTCCTCCATGAAGCACCAATAAATCAAAGTGCCTCGCGAGTCCGCGGTAGATCGGAATCCTCGCAGGCGCGACAATGTTCACGAGCAGAGCGAGCTTCGGCAGCCGTGGGGCGCCACTAGCGGCTCTGGAGTTTGCCGGGGATTGCATGCCTTCCCTGTTTTGAGTCAGACACCCCCCGCAAAGCGGGTGGATTGATGAGTGGGGCCGCCTCGAAGGCGGTTCCCCATAACCTTCGATTTGCCTCTGTGCCGGCCGCCGTCCGAACCCCGAAGGGGTTAAACTTGAGTAGCCGTGGGCAAGGGCACGTTTTTTGTGCTCGCCGCCCACGGATCGTGTCGCTACCGGTTTGACCGACCCTGAATGGGTCGAACGGTTCGGCCCCGCGAGGGCCGAGAGGTTTTTACAATCACCAATACCGTAGGTTTCACCTGCGGCTACTCACGGTGTTCCCCTTGCGGGGAGACTGGCGACGGTCAAACCTCTTCGAGTCTCCCTGGTCAAACCAGGGGCTTGCCTCTGGGACAGTTAACTCCTGTCCGGATGATTGTGCGTGTTCTGGAGGCGGCGGTTCCGGGCCAGCGTAAGCGCAAAGGAGTCGGGAGTGTACGAGTTTTGGTGTGTCTCCACACCATCGAGCAATTGTTCTGAAGGCTAGGGTTCCGTGGAACTGATGAGCTCAGGGATTTCACTGACTTGAAGACTCGGGCTCGCCATTCGTCGCATCACGCCCAACAATGGGGTCACGCTTTTGGCCCCGCGCTTCTCCGACAAATCCATTGATTTCGCGCCTTGCGGATTCCAAACGATCCACCGTGTCTCACTGCCGCGTTCGAGATGGCAACTCCAGGTGTGGGCGGCATCTTCTTTACATTCATCCAGGCGCGCTCCGACAAGCCAATCATGGATGATCCCGTAGGCGCGTCCTGCGGGCGTGAGGGTGTGGTTGTCTGCTTCCGTGGTTTGGACGCTTACCCAGGTATGGTTATCCCAGGAATACCAGTAGAGCCGTTGGACGCCGGAGCTCCATGCCAAAAGATACGCCCGCACGAGGTATGCGGCGGCCAACTCCTGAGACGGAAATGGTTTGGGGCCTGCCCAGCCGGTCTCAGTATCCCAGAGTGGCTTCTCGCCAGCGCCATTCTCCTCCATCACGCGCTTCACCCGGCGAATCAAAGGCACCATCATCTCCGGCGGCTGCGGGGTTACATAAAAGTGATAGCCGATGACGTCTACGTATTGCCCCCCGCCTTTGGCGAGAAACTCGCGTAACCAATCCACGCCATTGGGGCCGGTGGCGGATGGAGAAACGACGATGGCGCCCGGATCAATGCCATGGATAATTTGCGATGCTTCACGCGTTAGACCGACCATCTGATCGACGTCGCCGGTCCAGAACTCCTTCAGGTTCGGCTCATTCCAGATTTCGTAGTCGTGAATTCGGCCCTTATAACGCGTCGCGACCGACCTTACGTAATTGTGCCAATCCTCCAGGTCCTTTGGCTCTGCCGCGTTTCCGGGATGATAGGCTGACTTTTCCTCCGGCCGCGACGAGGCCCAATCGGGGGAGAGTCCCAAGGGAAGCAGCAGACCTACGCCGTGGTGGTTGGCAAGCTCCCAGTCCTTGTCCAAAGTCTCGAATCGCCACTTCCCTTTTCGCGGCTCGAGATTAGGCCAGGCAACGTAGGCGTCCCATAACCGCCATTGGGCGAACGGAACCTCCGGCCAAGGAGTGGTGTCGGCGGCGTGATGAATGTGCAGGCCAAAGAAATTTGGAATAACGGGCTCTTCAGCTTGCGAAGCCTTCCCAACGCTCGGCGATGGTCCGCCGGCGCATAGGACAGCCAAAAGCAGAAAATAGAAAGCAGCGCGTAGTGCCGGGACAGGAATTCGATGAAGCAAGGAAAAATCCCTTCAGAAATCAAATGGAAATGCGCTCGGTCAAGGAGGCGGGTTGTTTGATCGGCGTTGTTCCTGCGGACTCATACGCCAGGTACCGGCGGCCGAAGAGTCCTGCGAGCATACCCGCTCCCCACCACGCTTTTCGCAGGGATTTGGCAAAAGCCACCTTTCCAAAAAGGAGACTCGCCGGGGCAGTCGCAAGACCGTTCAATAGATACGCCGCCGCTTTACAGAACCGAGCTACGCGAACCCGCCGTCGTCCATCCAAAAACAGTTCACACATCACCCAGCTATTGCCGCTCTGAAACCCTCGATGAAGAATCCATCGTAGATTGGCTCGATCGACCGTAACCGCTTCGTGTGCGACCGCGGCTTGCGACCATACGATGCTGAAACCTGCCTTGCGAACCCTAAGAAAGAAGTGTGTGTCTTCGCCACCGGTCAATTGGAATCGCTCGTCGAACCCGGGAACCCGCGTGAAGACTCGATGAGAAACCAGGGCGTTGCCCGCACCGCACTTCTCCAGCAACGTGCCAGAGGGGGATTCAGGCCGGTCAAAAAAACCACCTCTCTTGATCCAAATTGGAACCTCTCCGACGTATTCTGGCTGTACGGGCCCCGCCACAACATCGGAGTGGTATTCATGTTGGACCCAGAGCAGTTCATCGAGCCAGGCGGGACAGGGAATCTCATCGTCATCAATGAAAGCCAAAAACGTGGAGGCCCCGGCTTCTTGCACGGCACGGTTACGTACGTGCGCGATTCCGCGTCGGGGCTCGATTGCGTACTTCACGGCGAAGGGCAACTGTGCGGTTTGGCAGATCTCCCGCGCGCTTCCGAGTGAATCATTGTCCACGACAATGACCTCGATCTCTGGCGTCGGCGTCTTTTGAAAGGCCAACCGGGAAAGACCGATCAACAGCTCGCGAAGAAGGTCAGGCCGGCGAAAGGTTCCAATACAGATAGCTACGCGCATGGGTTGATTAAGCGATCAGTTCCTCGGCGGCATCGGGTAACGGATCTTCGATTTCTTCGGGGGGATCGAACATGGTCCGCACCCATGGATCGCACCCAGCTATGGTTGCTATACAGGCGGACCATTCAAGGCAATTCTGCCAAGCAATCGAGCACTCCGCCAGGTTGTGGATCGCGATAAACATCAATAGTGCTAAAGGCCAGTAGTCCAGCGGAGAATCTCCAGAGCTGCATGCGGCCCACGCGCGCTTGAAGCCCACGGCCAATAACAAGATAGCAAGAGACAGCCCGACGAGACCGAGGCTGAGCGAAATTTCCAAATAGCCGTTGTGAGAGTACATCGGCGCCCACTGAAGTTGACCGGCAATGGCATCGGAGCCGGCCGTGGCGCCCCGCCAAAAGCCCGAGAAGCCATATCCCAAAAGGGGTTTCTGTTGAATGGCATCCACCACGCCACTCCACAATTCCGTTCGACCGGTAATGTCCGGCGAGCGTCCTACGACGCCCATAAGGTCGCCGGGACCGATACCAATCGCCGTTACGGCCAACACGGCAATAGCTGCAAAGACGGCAACGGCGGATAACGGCACGCCACGGCGAACACAAAGCGCTCGAATCATCCACACCCCACCCAATGTGGCGACCAGAGTGACGGCGGAAGTCATGGAATTTGAAATTACGAGCAGACCGGCGAAGGCGGACAGCGAGAGCCATTTCAGTGCTTTGGCGCTGAGGCTTGCGTCACGGAGGTACCACTCCACCAGAAACGCGAGCGCCATCGCGGCGCCTAAGCCGTTTTTGTGGGTGAAAACTCCCCTTATACCCATGTCGCCGTCCGGCATATGGGCTCGGCTTGGTGATGCCATTATAACGGCCAGCGTTCCGGCCGCGGCGATTCGGAATGCCCAGCGGAGCACCTTGAGCTGTTCGTCAAATGAATAGCGCGATGCCAGGACGACACCGAACAACGTCGCTCCGCCCATCCCCAGAGTGCGGCGAAACACCAGGTCGGGCGAATCCGACCAGAGGGATGAAAGGCAGGCCAGCGCCAGCAAGGCGACTAACGCCGGGTTGCGCCATAAAATCCCCACCGTGCGACGGAATTCGGCCACCGCCAGGATGGCGACGGCAGAATAAATGATGACAAGAACTACTTCAATTCGCGAATCCCCATCATTAGTGACGCTGCTGCCCCCCCCGAAAAGGCGCCAGAGGGCTCCCGACAAGACGAGTGCTGCCGCGACCATGAAGACCCATTCGACCGCTCTTCGCAAACTTTACCTCCATCACCAGAAACTGTTGAACGATTGCGTCCGCTCGCCCTCTGCCTCCTACCCGCAGAGCGGAGCGACGATCACGCTGCCCACGGCTTGCGAGGATCGACGGGAGAAGAAGAACACAGCCGCGCCCACGCCGAGCACCAACGCCCCATCCGACATAATGCTCGACCATGCCGCTCCTCTCCATGAATAGGCGGGTATGATCCACAGATTCACCAGCACATTGAAAACCGCCACGCCCGCCTGCATGGATGTGCGCGCCAATTGGTGCCCCGAACCGCTCAACGTATCGGAGAGAAAATAGTGCGTGGACTTAAGAATCGGAAGAACTGCCAACCAACGCAAAGCCTCGGCGGTCGGCTCGAATTCTTTCCCGAGAAAATAAGGGACAGCACCTGCCGAGACGAGCAGAGCCGCACAGACCAAAGCCGCATAAAGCAGCGCGCGCCGGAGCAGCGGTTTCGCGTAGACCAAGGTGGCGGAGATCCCTTTGGCCCCATGGCGAAACATACTGGGATAGGCGGACCAGAGCAGCGCTGAAATGGGAACAAAGCTCACGTCGACAATCCGGTACGCGGCGCCATAGATTCCGGTAGCTTCCAATGTGCTGAGGCGCGCAAGCATCGTTTTGTCGATATCGTTGTAAACCGTCTGGGCCGTTTGGCTGGCCGCAAAATAGACTCCCTCGCGCATCTCGGCCAGAGAATGGGGCCATTCAAATTCCGGAAGACCTAGCCTGGTGCAAACCAAAAGGGAGGCCACGAGGGTGATCACCGCCGTACTGCCGAAGTACAGGAATCCCCAATTAAGGGCCGAAGGGTGGGGATGAAGAACGATCAGTAAAAGCGCGCCAATCAGCCGGCCACTGCTTAGCAACACGTAAATCGAAGCCGTCCAGTTCAAGCGCTCAAACGCCTGAAACGCCTGCGCCGAAATGGTGACGACATTCAGCCCAAGGATATCCGCTGCCCCCACCAAAACCACGAGGCGTAGCGGAATCGCCGCAGGCAATACCCAATGAGCAACATAGGATACGCCAACGATAAGGAGTGTGCCGAAACAAGCCGTGAGGGCGAGAGCCCTGCCCCAATACGCGGCAAATAGTCGCCTGTCCCGCGCGACATTCTTGATGAGTAAGTTCCCCCCCCCCAGCGATCCAAACGGATAGATCATGGCTACGAGCGCAACGACACCGACGAACGCTCCGTAGTTCCGAACGCCGAGCGATCGCGCGATCTCGATGAAATATAGCGCTTGGATGACCAGCCGGAGCCCTTGGCCAGCAATCATCCAGCCCGTATTCCGTGCGAACGCTGTTTTAAAGAGGCCCTTGAGCATTATGGGGAAGAACCAAAATTCGGATGGCCAAAGACCGGAGTCTCACCAACATGCGGCCTCACCCAAACAAGCACTCCATGCGCGGCGATTGTCCCTCCGGCGAAAACCGGGAGATGCCTAGGGCCTGTAGAACGACAAGGATCACGTACGCGGGATTGAGCAGCAGGTAACGCCGCCATAGGCGCCGAGGCTCGCGGAGCAAACGGTATAACCACTCGAGGCCCGCGTTTTGCATCCACCCCGGCGCTTGCGGAAGAGCCCCGGCGATAAACGGAAACGCCGCGCCTACGGCAAGAATAGGCATTCGCAGAATTTCACGAAATTCGTAAGCGAAGGCTTCCTGGCGGGGACATCCAAGCCCAACAAAGACTATCGCTGCTCCCGAAGCGCGTATGCGCACTGCGAGCTCGGTTTTTTCTTCCCGGTCAAGCCGGCGGAATTTCGAAGGCTCCATGCCGGCAATGGCCAGCCCGGGAAATTTGTTTCTGAGAGATTTCCGCAGAGAGTCGATAATTTCTGACGTGCTTCCATAGAAAAACACCGGGAGGCCCTCTTCTGCGGCGAGGGCGCACACTCGAAGAGTAAGGTTCGGTCCATACACTCGGTCCGGCAAGTGAGCTCCATACAACCCGTTGAGCACCCACCGAACCGGATGGCCATCCGGAACGAGGAGGTCGAGATGGTTGAGGCGGAACTTATGTTCGCGATCGAGGGCTCCGGTCATCACACCATGCACGGCCAGCGCCGAAACCGATAGCGGCCTTTTTTCTCTTGCAGCGCGAGCGACTTGGTCAACAGCGCCTTCGTAATCTACGGCGTCGATCAAGACGCCCAGGATATTGCTCTTGCCGTGGTTGCGCATTCGTCCTTCCAGCGCTCGACATTGAGTTCGAAGATTTCGCGTAGGATTTGAGGCACGTCATATCGGAGCTTCCAGCGCGGATAGTGTTGCTGGAAGCGCGAAACGTCGCTGATCCACCAGATGTGATCGCCCCGCCGATTTTCGTCGATGTACTTGGCATGAAACCTCATGCCGGTGATTTCCTCGCAGATCGAGATTGCCTCCAGCATCGAACAGTTGCTGTGACGGCTGCCCCCCATGTTGTAGACTTCCCCGGAGCGCGGCTGCTTGAAAAACTCATCAAACGCCCGGATCAGGTCGGCGCTATGAATGTTGTCGCGAACCTGCTTTTTCTTGTAACCGAAGATCGTATACGGCGTTTCGGTGACGGCGCATTTCATTAAATAGGAGAGAAATCCATGAAGCCGTGTGCCCGAATGATTGGGGCCCGTAAGGCAACCTCCACGAAAGCACGCGGTCTTCATGCCAAAATAGCGCCCATATTCTTGCACCAACACGTCGGCGGCGATTTTGGACACCCCAAACAGGCTGTGCAGGGTGGCGTCGATCGACATCGTCTCGGGAATGCCGCGCTCGGCATAGGCATGAGTCGGGTCGATTTCCCAACGCGTATCGAGTTCGACGAGCGGCAACTGGTTGGGCCGGTCGCCATACACCTTGTTGGTCGAGGTAAAAATGAACACGGCCTGGGAGGCGAACTTTCGCGTAGCCTCAAGGACTACAGAGGTCCCCTCGGCATTGACGGTAAAATCCGTTGCGGGATCGCTGGCGGCCCAGTCATGGGAGGGCTGAGCGGCCGTATGGATGACCAGCGCCACGTCCCGGCTGTACCGCGAAAAGATAGATTCCACTCCGCTCGTGTCGCGGATATCCACCTCGTAATGGCGATAGCCCGGCACGCCCCTGCGATGACGCTCCTGTACCCACCGTGTCGAGGCTTCTTGCCCAAAGAACGTGCCACGCATGTCGTTGTCGATTCCAACAATATCCATCCCTTGCGCCGAAAAGTATTCCACTGCCTCGGAACCAACGAGTCCGGCAGAACCGGTGATAAGGGCAACGCTCATTCGCTCTTTCTCCTTACTTAGTGATTATTGATTTCACGGCATTCTTGCGAAAAGACCGGAAGGAACCTGTGGATGTTATGGGCGTGAACAATCGGCGATCGTCTGCTGGTAGATTTGCATGAGCGCGGAGTAATTCTTTTCGGGGGTGTACAGGTCTTCGTATTCCTGACGCGCCGCGCGGCCCATTTCAACAAGCCGCCCGGGTTGAGCGCATACCCACTCGACCTTTGCCGCCAGGTCTGCCGAATCTCCGGGTGTGAAATGCAGGCCGGTATGTTGGTCTTTTACGATTTCCTGCATCCCACCCAGTCGCGAGCAAATCACTGGGGTGCCGCACGCAAATGCTTCGACCATTGTCATCGGAAAACCCTCGTACCAGACGCTCGGCGTGATGAGGAAGGTGGCCTCCTTCATGGCGGCCAAGATGTGGCTTCTGGGGAGCCAGCCTCGCAACGTCACGTTGAAGAGACCGCGCGACGCAATTTCCTGGCCGACCGTTTCACTAAGCGGTCCATCACCGATGATAACTAGGGGCAGCGAATTCTTGAGCATCGCCCACGCCGAAAGAAGAATATCCACGCCCTTTTCCCTCGACAGCCTTCCCACGAAGAGTGCGTAGCTCCCCACCTCGCGCTTTGCCCCCGGATCCGACCCTACAAAATTGGGCTTTACATAGATTTTGCGCGCGGGCAGACCACCTTGGACGAACTTGCCACGGGCAAATTCGGTAAGCGCCACATAGCCGTTCACGGAATCCTTCCACGTTCCCCTCATCCGATGAACCTTTAACATGAGTGCCACCGCGGCGGTCATCGCGTGAGACTTTCGGTAGCAACCGTGCCGGATTCCGCTCCAGAGGCTGTCATCGAGGCACTCCTCGCAAACCCTTCCATCGCGGCTGAGAGTCCAACAAGGACACAGCAAACGGTAGTTGTGTAGCGTCTGCAAGACGGCAACCCCCTCATCCCGGCAGGCTTCAAATACGGACGGTGATATCATCATGAAGGTGTTGTGTACGTGAACGATGTCCGGTTTCTCCCTCCGAAGGATCTTCCCGATCTCACGCTTGCTGTCATCACAGTACACGATGTCCTTCACTGCCCATAATTGGCGCAGCTTGGACATTCGTTCGAGATCCTGGTTGCTGCGCTGATAGGAAACCACCGAATGCCCATGGCTTTGGAGCAAACGCGTCTCCTCCACCACGACAACATCCTCGCCACCGGGGTGTTGATACGTGTTGTGAATGACCGCAATTTTCATTGTCGCCTCGGGCAGTTCATCCTTGAGTGCCGCAGCCCTGCTCACGCGACTGTGGCCGCTTGCGCCACACTGGGAGGATCAAGAAGAGAGGTATATGCCTGGATTTCATCACCGCGGCGGCTCACCAGGGAGGCCATATTCTTCGGGACTCCTACGCCACGGCCAATGCTGAAATAGATCAGTCCCGCTTCGGCCATCTGATGCGGTTCGTAGAGATTTCTGCCGTCAATGACAAATGGGTATTTCAAAAGATTGCGGAGTTGCTCCAGATCGAGGGTGGCAAACTCTTTCCACTCAGTAAGAATCAGTAAAGCGTCCGAGCCGGCGGCAGCTTCGTACGGATCGCTTGCGTATTCGACACCGTTCGCAGGCAGCACCGCCTGTGCCCTGGCAGTAGCTGCGGGATCGTAGACGCAGACCTTGGCGCCGTCTTGAAGCAATGCTTCAATCACTTCGACCGCGGGAGACTCTCGAATGTCGTCTGTGTCTCCTTTGAAAGCGAGGCCCAAAACGGCTAGCCTTTTACCGCGCAATGTCCATAGTGCGCTCCGAACCTTTCTAAGGAAGCGCTGTCGTTGTTCGGCGTTGATCCGCATGACTTCTGATAGCAGACCGAATTCATAGCCGCAATGCTTGGCGACCGCCTGGAAGGCTTGAACGTCCTTGGGGAAGCATGAGCCGCCATATCCAAGTCCGGCGTTAAGAAATCCTGGGCCGATTCGCGAATCCGCGCCCATTCCGGCACACACCTGACTAATGTCCGCGCCGACACACTCTGCAATGTTTGCTACCGCATTGACGAAAGAAATCTTCATGGCCAGGAAGGCGTTCGACGCATGCTTGATCAGTTCGGCGCTCTTGGCATTTGTCATGATGATTCTGGCCCTGGCGGGTGGCACACCCGGAGCCGGCACCACACCGGGTTGCTGGTAGTATTTTCCCGACGTGAGCGGGTCATAGATCGCTTGCAAAGTTCCGGCACTGATTTCGTCGTCCGCGCCAACAAGAATGCGGTCGGGATAAAGGAAATCTGTTACGGCCGTGCCTTCGCGCAAGAACTCCGGATTCGAAGCGACCGAAAAAGATCCCGGCCTTGCCCCGTTGAGCAAGAGAGACTTGCGCAGCCACTCACAGGTGCGCACGGGAACAGTGCTCTTTTCAACGATTACTTTGCCTCCCTCGACCGCTGAAGCAATTTCGCTCGAGACGGCTTCGACGAATGAAAGGTCCGCCTCACCGGTTGCGGATGGCGGCGTTCCCACGGTGATGAATACGGCCTCGGCATCCTGAATTGCTTCGGTATTAGACATCGAGAACCGGATACCGCGGCCCAGATGCCGCTTCAGCAACTCCGGAAGATACTGTTCGTGAATAGGGACCTCCCCGTGTTCCAGCATGGTAATCTTTGCGGCGTCGTTATCTACTGCGATTACGTCATGACCGATCTCCGCAAAGCAAGCCGCAGAAACCAGACCCACATAACCTGAACCTATGACGGCAATACGCATGTGCCTCCTTATGGTTTTGAGGATGGGTGTTTTGTGCTTATTCGCATTAGGGAAGAGCGAAAGGCAATTTGGCCTGTGGATACGAACCTAAGCTGCGCCCGTGCCCTTCAAGACGGCTGGAATGGTCCGCGCAAGAATCTTGAGATCTAGCCAGAGCGACCATTGATCGAGGTACTGCAAGTCGAGCTTCATCCACTGCTCGAATCCGATCGAACTGCGCCCTTGAACTTGCCAAAGACAAGTAATTCCAGGCCGTACGCAGAAACGGCGGCGCTGCCAATCTTTCCCGAATCCCTGATAGTCGTGCACCGGGAGCGGTCTCGGACCGACCAGACTCATGTCTCCCATTAATACGTTCAGGAGTTGAGGCAGTTCGTCGACACTTGCCCTCCTCAGCCAAATCCCGATCGGCGTAATCCGCGGGTCCTTCTTTATCTTGAACACCGGCCCAGAAACTTCATTGAATCTCTCGAGGCTGGCAAGCATGCGTTCCGCTCCCGGAACCATGGTTCGAAATTTGAAAATCCGGAATCGGCGCTTATTGAGTCCGATGCGTTCCTGGCGGAAGAACACGGGCCCCTTGGAAGTCACCTTAATGAGCAAGGCAACGAGGGCAAGCAACGGCGACAGAAGGATCAACAAAGTCAAGGCGCAGGCGATGTCCAGCACCCGTTTGACCACTAGCGACAAGCCATCATGTGGTGCGGAGAGCGTGGCCACCACGTGTTCCTCATCAATGTCCGCGCGCCAGGTGCGAGCCGCGTGTATCCCGAAGATGTCGGACTCGCAGCGGACGGTGATTCCATGTTGTTCGCACAGCGAGGCCACTTGCGCGGCATTTTCATAACAAGAGCGCAGCGGTAAATAGATCGCGACCTCATCGACCACGTTGTCTCTGAGGAATTCGGCGAGCCGCCTGCGATTGGTGACCATCGCAAAACCGGATTTCTTAAACCGCTCCGAACCGGCCCAGTCTTCATCCACAAAACCCAGGTTGTTATATCCCCACTCGGGAGTGGCCGCGATCCTCCGCGCAAAGGCGACCGCACGCGAGTTTGTTCCCACGATCAACACGTGCCGCAGGTCACGCCCTTTGCGCCGAACGTGTCCCAGAAATCCCCGCAATAGGAATCGACTGCCGACCATTCCCATCGAACTGATGCCCCAGAACAGAATCAAAAAGGAAGGCGTCACCATCTGAATCGAAAACGAAATTGCCACCAAGAGCAGGCAGATCGTCGCAAAGATGATCGCCTTCAATTCGCCAACCATCTTTTCCTTTCGCGTCGAGAGCCTCTTCGATTCGTATAGCCTGCACAGCAACAAAATCACATGCCAGGCGAGGAGGATTCCTGCGAAGATCAGGCAGTTCGACAGCTTGACTCGGATCGAGAGGAAATGGGCAAAGGATGCACTGCCGCCGACCCGGAAGGTAAGAACGGTCGCCATGGCATAGGATATGGTCAGCAGCGCCAGGTCATAAACCTTGAGGGATGCAAGAAGAATTCGACGATTCGTTACGTTCACGGTTTTCGGATCCCATGAAGTCAGTGTGTGACTAAATTCTGCGATAAACCGATTCCGGGATTGGAAACGTCCACTTATTGAGAACCGCCCCCAGAATGTTCATATTCGTTTCGCGCATGCGCTCGGCAACCCGCGCAGCAACTTCCCGCCGAGTGACATTGGCTTCCAGGACCAGCACGAGTCCATCGCCAAGCTGGCCCATGCGGAGAGTATCAGCGTAGGCGCCGATGGGCGGCGCGTCGATGAGCACTAAGTCAAACTCCTGCCGCAGTTCACCCACCAGCGTCGCCATTTTTGCCGAGCTGAGGAGACTGACCGACGCCCCTGGCACCGAACCACACGAGAGCAGCCACACATTTGAAGGTTGAAGGCGCTTGACGAAATCTCGAACCGGACGCTCCTCGCGAAGCGCATCGCTCAGCCCGTAGTGATTCGTCGTGCCGAATACTTGGGACAAACAGGGCGTTCGGAAATTCGCATCGACCAGGCAGACCGACTTGGCCATGCTGCGGGCGAGGATTTCCGCCGTTTTCGAGCAAATCCAACTACACCCGCTGCCCGAAGAAATCGCCGTGAAGACCACTGCGTGCCGCTCCTGGCCCGGTGTGTGGAAAACCGAGTGGATCAGCCGCAAAACCTCTTCGCACGCCATCTGGTCAAGGCCGATGTTCATGGGCAACGGAACGGCATCGGTCGTTCGCATCTTCGCTTGTGAGGCCCGCGCCGGCCGTTTCGAGGACTCACTTATGGGTGCGCCCGTCAGGCTGGCGGCGGCTTTTTGCATCATTTCAAAATTCCTGCTCATGTTTGTTTCCTTTAGGCCAGGAGATTGAGGAGCGTTTTCGGCTGTTAGATTTATGGTACCGGGCAAATCATGCTCGCCGAATTGCCTTTGGATGAGAGTATTGTCCTGAGCGAATTCGGGAACCGCCATTTCCTACCCGAGAGTAGAGCCGTCGTTCCCGTTTTGGGGTGGGCGATCAGGGCCATAAGTCTGCACTTCTTTATTACGCCGCGCAAAAGGTTCGCCACTGCTTCCTCGTGCGTCCAGATCAAAAAGCGATGGCGCAAGTGCAGAGCTGCCCCGAATGTCCGCGCTTTCATGGGGTAGCAAGGCGAATACTTTCCTGCCGGCTAGCTGCCTTGGGATTGCTGCCAGCACGGGGAGACTAAGTGTCTGCATTACCTCGGCGGACGTCCGGAAGGTGGGATCCATCCGATCTGCGAAGAAGGCCGCGGCTATTCCCGCAAGAATGGCCAGGATCAATCCGCCCAAACCCACCAGAAACGGGTTGAACGCCGGCAACGCGGCAGGAACCGCGGGGACAGCAATCATCACGTCCGCGATCCTCTTTTCATCCAAGGCATTCGAGGTCCGTTCTTGTTCCCGCTTGTTCAGATAGAGCAAATAGTTCGCCTCGTCAGCCTTCTCTTCGCGCAAGAGCGCTGCTTGTTTTACGGATTTTCCGTCCAGATCCACCATTTGCAGCTTCATGGTCTTGATGCTATTGGCAATCGCGGCGGCGTTCGCCTTTTGTGTCGCCAGATCGAGGCGGGTCCGCGCACTGTCCTGCTGCAGCAACTGGTAAGTCGGGTTAAGGTCGGTGGTCTGGTTTGCGTAGTTCATTTGCTTGGCATTGTCGATGGCGGCTTGCGTCTTGGCAATTTCCTCGTCTGCCTCCCGAACCAGCGGATAAGACGGATCGTACTTCACCAGCAACTGCTGCCTTTTCAGCTCCGCCGTAAGCAGATCGCTTTGGAGTTGCTGCAAAAGAAGATTCGCGGCGTTGGAAGACTGCTGCGTCTGGATTCTGTCCGGCGTCTTCTGCAACTGTTCAGCGTCAATTCTGAGCCGTTGTTCATCGCCGGCAATTTGTTGCTGGGCTTGATGCAAAGCGCCCATGGAAACCGCCACCTGCTGAGCGACGTCCGTCTGGAGAATGTCGGGAGAAGCAACCCCTTCGGCACGACTGAAGTCAGCCAGGCGAGTCTCCACGTCCGCAAGTTGTTGCCGGTATTGTTCTGTCTGCTCCACAAAAAACTTGAAGGCGCCCGGGGGACGGCGCAATTGCAGACGTTTTTCCAAATACAGCTTGCCGATATTTTGCAGGACGCACGCTGGCATGTTCGGATCGCCGAGGGCCCCGTACTTCACCGTGATGACGTCGGAAACTTTTTCGGCATCGACTTTCACGCCCTTGCCCAGACGGTGCGCAGCATTTTCAATTCGCGCCGCCTTGATCCGCTCTGGGTCATTGGGAAGCAAGAGCTCCGAGGCAGTCCAGCGGTCGCCGAGCCCACAGGTTTCCGCGACTCTCCGGAGAATGTCCTGCCCTTTGATTAAGGCAACTTCAGAGTTGATCTGGTCTTGGGTAATTCCCCTGTTGCTCATGACCGCCGCATTCTGCGCGGCGGTGATCGCGGGATCCGACCGATCCGGCACGACAACAATCTGCATCTCAGAAACATAATAGCGAGAAGCCAAGAACCATGAGAAGAAGATTGCCAACAGGAATACGCACGAGAACACGCCGATGACCGTCCGTTTTTGACGGAAGAGAGGTGTCAGCAAATCGCGGAGAGTTCGCTCCTGCGTAATCCCGTTCAGCTTTATATTAGAACTTGGCTTGTTCATAATTCGATATTTCCCCTTTTCCCGTTACGGTTGTCCGGTCCCCCGAACCTAGTAGTAGACGCCCGAGCCTAATCCCAGGCCGTAAGGGATGTACTTACGAATCTTGGTGATCGTTTTTTCCGGGACAAAGATCATGTCGCCCGGGCGGACTCCCACATCCTCAGCCACGTTTTTCCCGCGCAGGAAGTCGGAAAGATTGAGTTCCTTCGCTTCAACCCAACCTTTATCTGAGCGGTGGTAAAGGTAAACTCGCGACTTTGCAGTCGGCATGAACCCCCCCGCAAGGGCGATCGCCTCGCTAACCGTAAGGTTATATCGAAGGTCATACTGGCCAGGCTTAGTAACTTGTCCCGTCACGACAAAATAGGCCCTTTGAAAATCCACCAGGTCGACGGTTATGATCGGATCATGCAAGGTCGTCGCGTACGCCCGCTTGATGGCATCAACCGTCTGTGGCACCGTTAGGCCCAGGACATAAATGTTGTCCGCGCTTTGGAGGCCGATGTACCCGTCGGGCGCCACCGTTACCTTTTGATTGAACTCCGGGGAGAGCGCGAAGGTGATCATCAACACGTCGCTCATATTAATGCGGTATCGAGGATTTCTTTCCGCGAATCCGGGATGCTCGGGACCCTCACTGCCGGGTGGAGTTGTATTCTCCGCAGTCATCGCTGCGCCCATTCGTACTTGCGGAGTATTTTGGGTAGCAAAACTGCTATACGAGAATGCTGCGAGCACTGCAGAGTAAAAGGCGAGCCTAGAGATTTTCATAGCTATTTAACTCCCTGTCGAAATCACATTGAAACTTCGGATCTCACACCGGCAACTTGGAACATAGGATGTTTGGGTGAGGCAGGCGTGCCGAACTTCAATTGGGGCAAAGCTCCGCCCCTTGAGTCACAGAGGACAGAAGTTCAAAACTCGAAGGCTTTCTTTGGCAGCGTGTCTTTCTTCCACCTCATTACAAAGACAGCGCGTGCTTCTCGAGTCATGCCGGATGCAACTTCGCTCGAAGACCTCGATGGCCCCTGATCACGGTCACCTCGCTCGGGGTGCTGAGCGCCTGTGAGTCATGGGTCGCGAGTTGGGACTAACCTATTAATGGCCACAACGACGGTCTGTTTTTGGACGATCTCAATCACTGCAAAAAACTGACGAGTCGTGCCTAAATCGGAGAAGTCGATAATTTCCCCTTCAATCTCTTCGTCGCCAGGGTTTACGCGCAAGACGTCCGGCGGGTTAGCCAAGAACACGTCTGAAATGCGAAACCTTACCCTGGCGCCCTTCCGCGTTTGGCTCTCCACAGCTCTCGAATTCATGAGCCTGCTGGCCCCAGCAATGTCAGACTGGTGCAAGTTTCGCGCCATTTCGGGAATACCGCGGGTAAAAAAGATTCGCCTCAAAATCCCCAGGGAAATCTCTCAGCACAGGCAACTTAGGCTGGGAAGATCTTGGTTGCCGTCACAGACCGGCGCCTTCTGTTCGCTCCCTGTTCTGTCAGAAACGGCAGTTTCCGTACAGGCGGTGGCAGGAATGTGAACAAACGGGAGAATCGAAGAGGCCAGAAAACCCAGTATTTACAGGAGATAAAAATAACATCGTGGATAACGCCAGAAATCGAATCCGCACTGTCAATTTTGGCAGGCTTCTCCCTCAGAATCTCGTTGATTTTGCTGGCAGGCCCGCATTTTCCGGTAGACCGTCCGTTCACTCGTCTGAAGGAATTCCGCAATCTTGCGGACGGAACTCTGCCCATTCCCGGCCGCCTGCAAAACCACTTCCTCGACCCGCTGCAATGCCAAGCCATAAGGAATCTGATGCCGTGAGACAGCTTCCAAGAGGCTGGCCGCGGCGTCGGCTATCGGATCCTTTTTCGATAAGGGCTCTCCTTCCGTAGACTGGGAAGACCAGTCCGCCAACCCGAGCGTTACTCCCTGACCCTTCAGAAAAAGCATCCTTTTCACGCAATTTTCGAGCTCTCGGATATTTCCGGGGAATGACAGCGACTCGAGGTAGTGAACCAACTCCGCGTCAACCCTCTCAATCGGACGATGGTATAGATCCGCGTGGCGCTTTGCCAGGGCCATCAGCAACGCGGACAGATCTTGGGGACGCTCCCGGAGCGGCGGCAACCGCAGGCGGACCACATCGAGTCGCTGATACAAATCGAGCCGGAAATGGCCTTGATTCACCAATTCCCTCAAGGGCCGGTTACTAGCGGCTATAACTCGAACATCAATGGGCATCTCCCGATCAGATCCCACCGGCCGCACCATGTGTCTTTGCAAAACATCTAAGAGGCTGGACTGCGATTTGGGCGAGAGGTCGGTGATGTCGTCCAAGAACAGGGTTCCACCGGCGGCTGAGCGGAAGAGGCCCTTGCGATCCGAAACCGCTCCCGAAAAAGCTCCCCGTTGGTGGCCGAAGAGCTCGCTTTCGACCAGGGCGTCGCTAATTGTGCCGGCTTGCGCGGTAACAAACGGAAACGAACTGCGCTTGGAGTCGAGGCAGTGAATTGCAGAGGCGAGCACTTGTTTGCCGGTGCCCGTTTCGCCCTCAATCAGGATGTTAATATCGCTCGCCTTGGCAGCCCGGTACGCCATGCGCAGCAGAGGCAATAACAAGTCCGAACCCGTCAGGAAACCTAAATCGCAAAAGTACTGACGCAAATCGCCATCAGAGAGATCTGCCGACATATCCATATAGCCGCTCCTCGAGCAGAGTAATCAAAATCTCCCATCCCCTTCTTGCCGCCATGCGGGCTGTGCGCTTAGACATGCCAGACGCTAGCGGAAAGGTGCAAAATCAAACCAGTTCTAAGTCATATCCATTGATGCGGACTGCCAATGACCTCCTCAATAATTCGATGGAGACTATCAAGGTGTAATCAGGGTTCTTAGACACCAGCGTCCCCTCGATGCCGTCGAGGCACCCGCCTCGCACCCTCACGCGCCGACCCTCCCGGAGGAACGGATAGGGGGTGAAGGGCAGTGGATTCGTTACGACCGTTCGAATGTCGAGGATCTGCTTCTCAGGTATGGGCAGCCCCGCCCCACGGGCGCCCACAAAGCCGCACACCCCCACGGTGCTAAGGATTGGCGGACGCGAAGGGGGGGAGGGGTGGATGTGAACGAAAACATAGCTAGGGAAAAGGGGCTGGTGCACTAGTTTCCGGCGGTCGCTCCAACAGTGAACTTCGCTGAGGAGCGGAAGAAAGGTTTCGATGCCTTTGGCCTCTAATTGTGAAGCCACCTTCTTCTCACTTCGAGAATGCGTTTGAATGGCGAACCAAGCCGCGTGATCCGCTTCCATGCACGGTAGCGCTATTTCGGGGGAGATGATTTCAGATTGGCATGGAGACATAGCTTCGCCCTTTCAGTCCCATATCGGGACTCATCATTTTGTTCGAGTCGCTTGTGCGTCTGCCCTGAAGGGCCGCAGACAATCCCCAGGATCAACTTCGGTCTTTCATGACCCGGAAATCGGATACGTCCTGTTATTGACCGCCATGCCCGGCAACACGGCGGCTGCTCCCTGGAAGCATGCCCTGGTCTTGCGGGGTGCTTTGCTTCCTGGCGAGCTCGCCGCATGCGCGAGGATGGGTCTGTCAGCGAATTGCCCCAAGGGGACTGCGCCGGAGTAGAAATTGATCTGAACAAGCTTCATCAATTTCTCGCAGGTTAGGACGTGCGCGTTCGGAACCGGCTTAATTACACCGGTCCGTTGGACTGGCGGCTGAGGGGCCAAACCGCCATGACACAGTTCTTCTTTGCAAAATCCCGGTAACAAGTTGAAATCCCTATTCAAGGCGGTCCCCCTGTGGCTTGGGAGATACGCCGAGCATGTCCGTGCTGTTTGGCTGGGACTTCGTGGTGGGAGAGCTGGAAATCGGCGTTGAGGTAAGACGGATCCTTCTTGTTAGAGCTTCTCCCGAATTCAGATGAAATTGGCGCACCAGCGGTTGAAGACCATTGCCTGGAATTACTGCACATACATGCCATCCAGCTCTCAGCACAGTCTCCATACGACTGGCTCCATACGGTTTGCCGTCAATGAAGACTTGCATCCCGGCGGGCTCGGTGTCTACCGTGAAGATGCCGCCTTCGGGATCGGAGGAAACAAGGTCAGCCATGGCCCACTTCTCCTGTCCTTCGTCGACGTGCAGGCGCTTGGTCCAAATTAAGTAACCTCCCTTGGAAACTGAAATGATGTAGGATCCGGCAACCAGCGAGAAAAGGTGCGGTGTGACCCAAGTGGGGTGGCTGCGGCCGTTAATACTGATGCTCGCTCCACTTTCACTGGACTGCACGATGAGTTTGCCTTGAACTCCTCGTGCCCCAGCGTCGTCGACGTCCCTGCCCGAAGGTGTGATAATCTGTCCGTTTACTTCGTGGGTTTTGGATGAGGGGAGGATGGTTTTTACGACTGCGCCCGCGTGCAGGTCAGCCCTGTCCCCAACATGAGGCGAGATCGCAGAGTTCTCAACGCTGCTTCCTTCCGCCGCAGCGTCAGCGACGATCCCTAGGGTGCTGCTTTTACTGGTGTTGGAGAGGTCAATCTTGTCGCCCGGAGTCGAGTCAGCGCCACGCTCCAAAACACGCGCACCCTGAGGGGGCGGTGTAGTTCCAGGACGATTGCCGATGGAGACACTGCCGGGTGCTTCGAGCTTGTCGGGCGCAATCCCAGCGGTTCGTTCCAGGTGCTTCAAGCCCGTCAGCAAAGAGGGGGCGGTCCACATACAAACTGCAACCACGGCGATTGCAATTAAGGCCAAAACCTCCGGACGGTGTATCAATTTACGGCCGCCGCTAGCCGCCCCACACGATGCGGATAGGGGGCGATCATTGGTTCGTCCCCTCCCCTCCGGCGCAAAATCGGAAATGTCGACCCTTCCCATGGGGCTGCCGACAGCCTCAAAAGGTGGCGAGCTAATATCCAGATCGGGGCCGTGCGTTTCTGGTCCTCCCAGTGATGCTGTCTCTATATTTTTGACATCCCGTAGCGCCGGCGCGGATTGAGTTGCCCCCCGCCGTGCGTGTTCAAGACGTTTCCCCAAAGATTCCAAGTTCAGACCGGCGATAACTTCTCTGAGAATAGACTCATCGATTTTCCTCTGGCCCTTCGCGTGACCCGACGATAGCGCGTTAAAGCAGAGATTATTAATGACCCTTGGAGCGCCTCCGCTGTGATCCGCGATAAGCGCCATGGCCGCATGGGTAAACAAACCGTCCCCTTGATATCCTGCAACGTGAAGCCTGTGATGGATATACTTTTTCACCTCGCTACCCTGAAAGGGGGTGAGCTGCGTGATAATCGATAACCGCTGGCGAAGCTGCGCCAAATGAGGGCGTACCAATTTATTAGCCAAAGCCGGTTGCCCGACCAAGATTATTTGCAGGAGTTTTGTCTGCGGAGTCTCGAAATTGGAAAGGGTCCGAATCATTTCCATGAGCGAATCATCAAGGTTCTGGGCCTCGTCGATCACCAGAACCACCCGCTTGCCAGACTGCGATCCCCGCATAAGTACCGCGTGGAGTTGTCCCTGGAGGTCGCTCATATCCTGCCCCGTGGGCTCGACATCCAGATCGCGCAGAAGGTTTTTGAGGAATTCCTGGGAACTAGTGTGAATCTGGAATAGAAAAGCCGTCAGAGCGGAGTCGCGAAGTTTTTCCATGAGCCGGAAGAGCATGGTCGTCTTGCCTAGGCCCGGGGCCGCGACGAGCACCATGAATCCGCAGCCCGTTTCGATTCCGTAGGTCAGCGACTGGAAGGCTTCGTGATGCGCCGTTCCCATATAGAGAAAGCGTGGATCAGGAGTGACGCCGAAGGGCTGTTCGCTGAGTCCATAAAACTGTAGAAACATAAGGAAAAGCTCCGCTGCCCAACCGCTAAACCAATGCAATCTAACGATCCGGTGTCACGATAATAGGCTACGATGCGGGCAGATGAAGCGCTGCTCGCGGCGAGGTCAAAAAGGAGGGGCCAGGAGGCTTTAGATGCTCAGATTTTGGTGTAGACTTTTTGACCGCCATGACGTTCTCTCCATCTCAAACCCTAGGCTCGACCGCGCGTGAGCCATCATCTCGCGTGCGGCCTATTGGTTTTTGCTTTCCGCGGTCTATGGTGAAAAGCACCGAATAATTCGGTTCTCTCAACCGCATTCCTATCGTCCAGTTAGCTTCCCCACCAAGGTCATTTTGTGCCCAAAGTCATTTTGAATCTGGATCAGTTCAACACGACCGACCCGCCCTAACAATTTTGCCCTGATCCTTTACACTTGGTCTGCACTTTAAATGCCTTTTTGGAAGAGGTATAGTTTAAATGATTCCACAATGATGACTTGGGTCAAAGGAGGGTCAATCTTGGATAGCAAGGGGAAAGAATTACATGGCCAATGGGGATTTGGCGTTCTAACTCGGCCCATGATGCAGGATGCCCAACAGCCTTGGTACAATCCGCTTACTCATGCGATATTAGCAACGAATTTATATTTGTAACAATGGACGTAGGTATGATGCAATCCTCCGCCGCTTGGGAACCTGCCTCACGGGGGAAGTGTGTATTTCAAGCATCAGCGAACGCAAATTCAGGTCGGATAGAACTTCACTAACTATTTTGACATCGATGGTTTGCGAGCTCATTTCGAATCCCTTCATCAGGGAGCTGAAGCATATGTCGTTGATTAAGCGCGGAATGCCGCGACTGCCCTTGGCGATTGATGTCATGGTCCCCGGGGGGAAGAGGGAATCCCCCAAATACCCCGCGACCTGTAAGCGGTGATTGACAAATCCCTCCACTTCGGCGGAGGTCAGTGGCTTGAGATGACAAAGGATTGAAATTCGTTGCAGCAATTGAGCCATACTGGATCGGCTCAGCTTGTCGGCTAACTGTGGCTGACCGGACAGGACAATCTGAAGGAGCTTACGATGTGGAGTCTCGAAGTTAGAGAGCATACGGACCATTTCGAGAACTGATTCGCTGAGATTCTGCGCTTCATCTATGACCAAGACAACCCGCCGCCCAGCCTCCGCCTCTTCGACTAGCAACTCATTCAACTTCGCGTGGATGGAAGCGACGTTTCCATTTGCATCGGCAATTCCGAGGTCTGCCGCAAGATATTGAAGGAATTCTCTTTCCGTGCATTTTGTTTGGAACAGGAAAGCCGTGCGAGCCGTGTCCTTCAGGTCTTGAAGTAATTGGGTTACGATACTCGTCTTGCCCATGCCGGGGCTAGCAATCAGTGCCAGAAAAGCACAACCTGAATTGATTCCCCGGATGAGCGCCGTAGCGGTTTCTCGATGTGAGGGGCTAGGGTATAAGTAGCGCGGGTCAGGAGTCGGCCCGAACGGCTGTTCGCGCAGGCCGTAGAATTCCAGCAGCGTGGTCTCCGCACGAGGAAATGTTCCTGCGGAACGACCACTCACGGAAGTTCGTTCCATTGCTTCCTCCTGCCACCGGGAGAAAGATCGTTTCATGAAGGACGTCCATGCCTTGATCGGCTGTCCAATGACATTCTGGAATCGTTGCATTTGGACTTCCGAACTCGCGAAATTTAAGTAACCGTAGCCAATTCAATCCATTACGTCCGACCGAAGAAGATTGGACCCCCGGACTTTGTCGGTAAGAATTTCCAAGTCTTGGAGCAAACGACCATTCCCTATGGGGCCAAGACTCCATCAGCTTGAGGGGAACTGCTTCAACTGCGATTCGATTACTATGACGTTGAGACTTGCGGTCTCCTGAGCGCATTATTGCACTTGTCTTCGTTTAACTTTTTGAGTACAAGATCGGTACAACTTGAGTGTTCTTACCGTGCTTTTGCAAGGTTTACAGTCGCCAACCGTGCCGCAAAATCATTGACTTAGAACATTTCGAAATGCTAGATTTTCAAAGGGCTCGGAAATCGTCCGCGGTTGGCCAGGGCCTGCTCCCACCACTCGCACCACGCGGTGACACTCTCCAGGTTCGCATTCTGCGCGGAACCGGCAAAATGAAGGTTTCATGACCGACGCTCGCTTCATCCGCAACTTTTCGATTGTCGCCCATATTGATCATGGTAAATCCACGCTGGCGGACCGCCTGCTCGAGCTTACCGGCGCACTCTCCAAACGCGAAATGTCGGAGCAGGTTCTCGACTCCATGGACTTGGAGCGCGAGCGCGGCATCACCATCAAGGCCCACGCCGTCCGCCTGCACTACCTGGCTCGCGACGGCAACGAATACCAGCTCAATATTATTGACACGCCCGGTCACGTGGATTTTTCCTACGAGGTTTCGCGCAGCCTCTCCGCCTGCGAGGGCGCGCTGTTGGTGATTGATGCCTCGCAAGGGGTGGAGGCCCAGACGCTTGCCAACGCCCAACTGGCCATGAACAATCATCTCACCATTGTGCCCGTCATCAACAAGATCGATCTTCCGGGCGCCGACATCGAATCCACCAAGCAGCAGATTGAGCATGCCTTGGCGCTCGACCCCAGCGAAGCGCTGCTCATCAGCGCCAAGGCCGGCTCCGGGGTTGAAGACGTGCTGGAAGCCATTGTCGCGCGCATCCCCCCGCCCGCAGGATCTCCTGAAGCGCCACTCCAGGCGCTGATTTTCGATTCCTGGTTCGATCCCTACCGCGGAGTCGTGGTTTTGGCGCGGGTCGTCCAGGGCACGCTCTCCACCGGAATGCGCATCAAGCTCTGGTCGAATAACCAGGTGTATAACGTCGAGGAGTTGGGGGTGCTAACACCCAAACCCCTCCGGGTAGAGCAACTGGGGGCGGGCGAAGTCGGATTCGTCATTGCCAACATCAAGCGCATTTCCGAGACGCGCATCGGCGACACGATCACCGATGACGCTCGGCCGGCTCCCGGTCCCTTGCCGGGCTTCGAAGAAGTCAAATCCATGGTCTTCGCGGGTCTCTATCCGGTTGATTCCAGCGGCTACGAGAATCTGCGCGATGCCATTGATAAGCTGCGCCTCAACGACGCCTCGCTCATGCACGAGCCCGAAACCTCCGAAGCTCTCGGCTTCGGATTCCGCTGCGGTTTCCTCGGGTTGCTCCACATGGAGATCGTGCAGGAGCGCTTGGAACGGGAATTCGGCATTGACCTCATCACCACCGCGCCCAGCGTCCGTTATCGCCTTACCACCAAGACGGGAGAAGTTCTGGAAGTTCACACCCCCACCAAGTTTCCGGCGTCTGGCGATATTGAGAAGGTCGAGGAACCCGTAATTCGCGCCCAAATTTTCACCCAGGATGAATACCTGGGTGGAATCCTGGCGCTGCTCGAGGAGAAGCGCGGAGTGCAGAAAGGCTTTGAATACGTCTCGGGCAAGCGCGTGCTGCTGACCTACGAGTTGCCACTGAACGAAATCGTCCTCGACTTCTATGACCGGCTCAAATCCGTCTCGCGCGGGTACGCCTCGCTCGATTACCACTTCGCGGGCTACTGGGTCTCGGACCTGGTCAAAGTGGATTTCCTGGTCGCGGGTGAGCCCGTGGACGCGCTCAGTTTTATCTGCCATCGCGACGCCGCCTTCGCGCGTGGCCGCTCCCTCTGCACCCGCATGCGCAAACTGATTCCCCGCCAGATGTTCGAGGTCGCCCTCCAGGCCTCCATCGGCTCGCGCGTCATCGCCCGCGAGAATGTCGCGGCCATTCGCAAGAATGTGCTCGCCAAGTGTTACGGCGGCGACGTTTCGCGCAAACGCAAGCTGCTGGAAAAGCAGAAGGAAGGCAAAAAGCGCATGAAACGCGTGGGCCGCGTCGACATCCCCCAGGAAGCTTTCCTCGCTGTCCTCAAGGTTTCGGAGGACTAGCGCTGCACGCGCCGGGACTCGCCCGGAATTGTCTCCGGTCGTGCGCGGCACGGTGGCGGCTTGTGCATCCGAACCACTACCCTCCGGGGCCCGCACGCGATAGAATCCTCACCACGTCATTTCGGGGAGCGAGGTATGGAACTGAAAACCGTCAAAATCGAAAAACCGGCCGACATGAATTTCATTCTCGGCCAATCGCACTTTATCAAGACCGTCGAAGATCTCTACGAAGCCATCGTACAAACGGCGCCGCAAATGAAGTTCGGCATCGGGTTCTGCGAATCCTCCGGGCCGGCGCTCGTGCGTTTTGCGGGAAATGATCCTCCGCTCGTCGAACTTGCGCAGAAAAATGCGCTGGCTCTTTCCTGTGGTCATGCCTTTATCATCTTCATGGAGGGCGGATTCCCCATCAATATTCTGAATACCGTGAAGAACGTTCCAGAGGTCTGCCAGATCTTCTGCGCCACCGCCAATCCCGTGGAAGTGATCGTGGCGGAATCCGAACAGGGTCGCGGCATCCTGGGCGTTATCGACGGTATGAAAACCCGTGGCATCGAAGGCGACGCGGACATCAAATTTCGCAAGGATTTCCTGCGCAAGATCGGATACAAACTCTAGGGGCTTGCAGAAAGCCACGTGCCAAACGGGGCAGCGGGGACTTTACCTCGCCACCTCTCAATGCCTATGGCGGACACCCATCCAGCACGGCCGGAGCCAGGACCGCGGCGGACAGTCAAGCAATTCGCCAAACAGGCGGGACTGTTTATCCTCTTCGGGACGGTCCTCATCATCCCGCGCATCCGGAGCCTTCGCCGTCGTGTAGCCGCATGGACTTTGGTCCGCTTGGCCACGGCAGGTTGCGGAAGTTGGCTCGTCTGGCGATTCGCACAGGCGGGGACAAACACCCCCCTTCTGTTTTGTGGGGTCGCGCTGCTGCTTTTTGGCCTGCTGGTCCGCTCCACCCCCGTGGCGAAATCCGTGGATACCCTGGCGCACGAGTTAAGCGCCCTGGTGGCGCTGAACGGCGGCGCCTTCCGACCAGCGCCCGATGCCGCGCCGCTCGGGCCCGTACAAATCTTCGTCCACCCGGAACGCCTCATGGTGATAGGCTCGCGCGAGATACGGCTCGTGGAAATACCTCTCGCCCGCGTTCGCAACCTCACCGTGCGCCCCATGGCGGACGAATCCTCCAACGGCAACGCGCCCTGGGAAGTGGAAATCGATTGGGAGGCCGGTGAACCTCGCACGGCGATCTTCCGTTACGAAGGCGCTTTCGCCGAGCACTTGGCGAGGGTCACGGAATCGACTGTGCGGAGCCAATGGAAGAAGGAACTTCCCGTCATCCCGAATTAAACCCCGACACACGCGAGACTTGGAAGGGTGCGCTCAGCGCAACGAATCTCCTGCCAATCCCCAGAAATCCTTCACATAATATGACGAGACGACATTCCCGAACAGATAACACACCGCTTTGCAATCGGGGATGTCCCCGTACAGCTTGCGCCCGCGCGCGAAGATCTTCTTGAATGAGCGCTCGGTCAGCAAGTTGCCGGCAATCTTTTTCAGGGGCTCGCAGGGATAGAAGACGTCGCCGTTCGGATAAACGCGCGGGAACATGGTAGGGAAACACTTGAAGTCGCCGAACTCCAAAACCGTGCGCAGGAGTTTGGGGGTGCCGTTGATGGGCTGCGCGCGGCTGCGCCGCCGCTCGACAATCTTTTCCACCAGCGCCTGGTAGCGGGGGTTCTTTTTCAGCCGCAAGTTGGGCATCTTTTCACGCAGCGCGGTCTGGGTGGTGAAGACAAAGCCCTGCTCGCCGCAGAAATCTAGGATGCGCTCGATCTCATGAATGTTCCACTCTTCGATCACCGTACTGATGGTGATGTCGCTGGGGCGCGGCAGGCGAGACCTGGCAAGCTGAAGGTTTTCGAGCACGCGCGGCAATACGCCGGGCTTGGACAGGGGGTTCGTCGGGTCCACAGTCAATGCATCCAGGCTTACGATCAGTCCATCGAGGCAATCAAAAAGACGAAGGCGTTTATGCAGCAGCGTGCCGTTGGTCACGAGCAGCACGGAGCGGAATTTGACTTCCCGCTTGGCGGCGTGCACTAAATCTTCCACATCCGCGCGCAGCAGCGGCTCGCCGCCGGTGAACAGGATGGAGTCCGTCTCGCGACGCATGATGCGGAAAAGCTCAATGGTACGGTCCGTGGACAGTTCATCGCTGAAGACATCCGGCTCCTTCTGGGTGCAATAGGTGCACTCCAGGTTGCATTTGTGGGTGGTGTAGAAGACGGCGGCGTAAGGTGCAACGATATCGGTTCTACAAATCTCGCGGCGGTAGAGGTTTTGAAAATAGTGTTTGAAATTCTTCAGGACAAACGGATAGTGGCGGAGGAGTCCGCGCAGAAGCCGGAGCCCGGAAGGTGCAGGTTGAGGATCGCCCATCCCCCTTTAACCTAACAAAGCCCTGCCGGGGGGACAAGCGCCCGCAAGCGAGCCTCTGCAATTGGGGGCTCAATGGCCCAAGATCGCGGGTGAATGGCGGAAGATTCCGGGAGGGCCTCAGTCGACCCGCATCAAACCAGGATGCTCAGCGATCGTCGCCAGGCGAAGCCGTGGGATGCAACCGGTCACGCGCGACATAAAATTCCGTCCCGCGCCAGCGGATGCGGTTCGAAAAATGGCTGGTCAGCCAGAAGACAAAGGCGAAGGCGTCCCAGAGCGGGACCAGCCACCCCTGCCACTTCAGCAGCCGGTCATGCAACCCTCGGACCCCGACCATCCACGCAACTCCCCCGCGCAAAAGCAAGTAGGCAGCGACATAGCCCAAAGCAACAACTCGCGAGGGCGCGAGCAGCACGGCGAGGAGGGTCCAAGGCAAGCCTAGGGTGAAGCCGTATCCCAGGTACCCGCCGGGCCGGGCCTGGCGGCCCATGACCACCCAGCGCAGATGGTGGTCGAAGAATTCGTGGAAACTCGCGGCGGAGCACATCGTCCTGACCGGGCCATCCACCAACTCCACCCGATAACCCCGCGCGGCGATTTTACGGCCGAGGTAATGATCGTCTGCGGCGACGTCGGCGAGCGCCTGGAAGCCGCCGATTTCGGCCAGAGCTTCGCGCCGGGCGGCCATGGTGGCGCCCAGCGCGAAGTGCACACCTTCCACTTGCCGGGCCAGCAGCACGGCCGGCATGAAATCGGCGCTCAGGTTAACGGCCTCGAGCTTCGACCACAGGCGGCGTGACGGAATTCCCGCATACAAACTCGTGACGGCCCCTACTTGCGCCTCGCGAAAGGGGGCCGCCACGGACCGCAGGTAGCCCGGGCCGACGCGGATGTCGCCGTCCGAAATAATCAGCAGGCCGTGCTGCGCGGCGGGGGCCAGACCGCACAACTTGCTCACCTTGTCGTTGGACCCGAAGCTCTCCGCGATCACCAGGAGGCGAATGGGAAGATGGGAAAAATCCGCGATCAGTTTCCGGATCACGGGCACGGCGGGGTCCTGATCGCTCGCCACGCCGAAAACGATCTCATATTGGGGATAGTCCTGCCGGCAAAAGCTGGCGTAGTTTTCGTAGGCGTCCAGGTCAAGCCCGCGCACCGGTTTGAGGATACTGACGGGCGGCGTAAAATCGCGGGGCGCCCGGTCTTGCTGGCGGAAGAAGCGGCGCGCCGCGAGCATGATACCCAGATAGTAAAATGAGGGGAACGCTGCCGCCGCCAGAACCGCCCACCTGAGCACCATCAGAACCAAGTTGCGCTCCTACTGCCCCAAGCACACCAGCAAGACACCCACGGAAACCAGCCCGATTCCCACCCAGCGCCGCCGCGTTAGCTGCTCGCCCAATAGATACTTACTGCCCAGCGCGCCGGTCACATAGCTGAGCGCCGTGGCGGGAATCACAAAGCTCACCGCTTCCCAGGAAAGCAAGGCCAGCAGGGAGCAGAAGGCGAGGGTCATCTGCCCGATGCCGATCCACATCCAACCCTCGCGCAAAACCCGGCCCAGTACCCTCAGCAGCCCCTTGGGGGTGAAGTCCTTAACTTCCCCGATCCGCTTCATGGCTTGCGCAACGCAAAGGTCGCCGCCCGTGCTGGAAAGCACCAGGATGATCAGAGTAATCGCGGTGCGCATCATCAATCTTTCCGGGTTGTGTTGGGCGGAGTTTGGCCCACCAATCCCACTCCCAGGCAAATCAACCCGACGCCCAGCCACCGCACGACCGTCACGGTCTCACCGAGAAAGTAATGCCCCAGCAAGGCAATTACGGCGTACATGGCAGCCGCGGACGGCAAAACGTAGCTGAAGTCCGCCCACGACAAAACCACGAGCAAGGCCGTGAAATAGAGCAGCATGCCGGCAATACCGAGCCAGATCCAGCGATTGAAGAAAATTTGGGCAATTAGGGCGTGCAGACCGGCGGCGGACCCGATCCGGACGGCGCCAATCTGCTTCATGCCCGCGCTAAAACACAGATTTCCCGCGGAACCAAACATGACCAGCAGAGTGACCAGGATCGAGGTTTTTGCCTTGGGGGTCTGCGGGAAGGTCATGAATGTGAGGCCGGGTTCGCGACGCGAACCTGCGGACCCTTGCGGACGTACCTCCAGCGCTCGGCGCGGACACGCAGGTACTCTACCGCCTCTTCGTACAGGCGCCGGCGCTCATGTGAATCCCACAAGGCCGTACGCACGATACGCCAAATCACCCGGGGGCGGAAGTAATATTCATCATAGAAGCGGTTCATCCCCGCCATCATGTCTTCCAGACTCAAGCCGGGATAGGTCAGATGCGGCAACTGGTAACCGCCCTCATCGGCGTTGGCCTCTTGCGCCAGGTAACCGTGCTTTTCCGCGTATGCAAACAACTCAGTCCCGGGGTAGGCGTGAGCGACCGATACCTGAATGGTTTCGGCGTCGATTTCCTTGGCGTATTCGATGGTGCGCGCGATGGTCTCCTTGGTCTCACCGGGAAGGCCGATGATAAAGTCCGCATGAAGCTCCAGCCCGGCTCGCTTGCAGTTCCTGGCAAAGGCCCGGCCCATCTCGGGGGTTGCGCCCTTCTTGATGTTCTTGAGGATTTGCGGATCGCCGGACTCGAAACCTACCGTCACCAGGTGCGCGCCGGCGTCCGCCATGGCTTGCAAGGTTTCGTAATCACCGATGGCGCGCATGTTGCAGGACCACCGGAATCCCAGGGGTTTGAACTTCCGGCAGAGCTCCAGGACTCTCTCCTTGCGGATGTTGAACGTGTCGTCGTCGAAGAAATACTCCTTCGCCTGCGGAAAGAGCTTGAGGGCTTGCCGGATTTCGGCGGCAACATTGTCGGACGAGCGCACGCGCCAGGCGTGGCCGGAAAGGGTCTGCGGCCAATGGCAAAAGGTGCACAGCGCCGGGCACCCTCGGCTGGTGTACAACGAAACATAGGGAAACTGCAAGTACGGTATGTTGTAGTTCTCGATGGTCAGATCGCGCTTGAACACCTCACTGGCGAAGGGGAGCCGATCCAATTCCTCGGTTTCGAGCATGGGACGCGCCGGGTTGTGAATGACCTCGCCATTCTTGCGAAAGCTGACCCCGCCAATGCCCGCGAGCGGCTTACCTTCCGCGAACTCCACGACCGGATAGTCAAATTCGCCGCGAACGATGAAATCAATGTCGGAGCTGGCCAGCAGGCTATGGGCGGGCCGCGTCTGGACATCGGGACCCACAAAAGCTACTTTCAGATCCGGCTTGGCCTCCTTCATGCGCCGCACCAAGTCAATGTCATTCTGGAACCCTACCGTTGAGGTAAACAAGACGAGAAAATCGTAGTCTCGGACAATTTGTATGGTCTCGGCCTGCGTGATGTTGTGAGGGGGAGCGTCCACCAGACGGCTGCCTGGTAACATGCCGGCGGGATAGCTGAGCCAAATGGGATACCAGAAGGATCTGACTTCACGCCTGGCGGGGTAGCGTGATCCCGCGCCACCGTCGAACTTTTCGAAGCTGGGCGGGTTCAGGAAAAGCGTCTTCATGACCGATGACATCACTTACCTCCGTTGGACCACGAACCGATTGCCCCACGACGTGCAGGCCAACTATCTCACTTATCTTACCCGAAATGTACGAATCTAGACAGTGCCGCGCAGGGTGGTCAGTGATTTTGCAGACTGCGCGCCAACGGGTTGCAAATCCCCATGCTGTTGATGGCGATTGCTTTGCAAACTCTGCGGCTCTTCGACGGTTCCGGACAATCCTCATTGCCCAGGAAAGTAGGGGCGGTTCGCGAACTGTCCCCACTCCCCTCCCGATGTTCTGTCTTGTATGTTTTGTCATGACACTTTATGTTTTTGCGTAGGCTTCAGCATGTAGGCTCGCTTTATATTTGACGCAGATAATAATCATCTGTATACTAATTTCTGAGGCCGACACCCGCTGGTGGGCGCGAAAAACGGCAGACTTTTATTCCGGGCCCGCACTACATTGGCGACTCGTGCTTCGCACTTTGGGTACCCGATACCGGCAGAATTTGAAGCAAGATCCTCATGCCCCTGGTCAACAGACCCTTAGAGATGTTAAAAATGAAGATCGACCCGACTATATGTATGAAAACACAAGGAAAGTAAAAATTGAAAACAATCTATCCGGCTATGTTGATGAAAATAAGCAAGTTATTAGATATTTGCAACAAATTGAATATCTTATTGAAAAAAAGGTAGTTATTGAAAGGAACGGCAGTTGTCGCGCAATCTGTGCCAAAAAAACATGGAATTTGCCGTTCTTCGGAGCCACCAAACGCGATCCTACGCGGATATGGCAACAAATGGGCCCATGATAACAGGACACGGGCAGAGGCGAACGAGCCGGCAGATAACTCCTTGTATTTTTTTCACATCCAAATGACTGACCGTGAGAAATTTACCTTCGCCCCGTACCGCTTGGCTAATTTAAGTGCTGACTGGTCAATATCATAACGAGTGGAGAGACTCTTGCACTACTTAAACGAGAACCGCATGAGGGGGATTGAAGGGGAGGTCCGAAGCATGTGCAAATGGGCGACGTATTGTCTGCTGCTCATATTAACTCTGGCCGTTGCGGCGCGGGCCGATTCGACTCGGAAGGACGACGTTCGACGCATTGAGGAATCTGCGCAAGTCTTTCAGGAAATCATGGACACTCCCGACAGAGCCATCCCGCAGGATTTGCTGGGATCGGCGAAGTGCATCGCAATTATTCCCGCGGAAATGAAGTTTGCCTTCCTGGTGGGCGGGAATTACGGAAAGGGAGTTGTCACCTGCCGGACCGAAAAGGGTTGGAGTGCCCCGCTATTCTTGATGGTGGGTGGCGGCAGTTTTGGATTTCAAATTGGTGGCTCCTCAACCGACCTCATCCTGGTGTTCCGCGGGCGGAGAGGGCTACAAAAGCTTCTGAGTGACAAATTCCAGATTGGGGGTGATGCTACGGCAGCGGCTGGGCCGGTAGGAAGACATGCCGCGGCGGGCACAGATATCGAATTGCGTGCCGAAATCCTCACCTACTCGCGCAGCCGTGGGGTCTTTGCCGGGATCAGCCTCAATGGCGCCGTCATGCAACCCGATGAAAGTGGCAATATTGCCCTGTACGGCCGCGAAGCGAACAAGGAGGACATTCTTAACGGAAAGGTTGCGATGCCTGCACCGGCTGCCCCGTTGGCTGAGGCGATCGCACGAGGAACTCATACACGGATCGTCACCAGTGAGCACCCCCCTAACGCAAAACCCATTTAGGGCGCTGCCTTAGCGCCGGACTTGCCGGGCTTGGTTCCTTTCGGGGCTCTTGCCGCGGCGAGCCCGTAGGTCGCGGCGAGATATTGAACGATCACCCTGGCGTCAGCTTCGCTGATGGGCGCTCCATAAACTCCGATCATCTTCTTCACTTCGCCCTCCCAACGCTTCGCGTCACTGCCCGGCTGGCGCACGATATAGTCGGTTGAATGGCAGGCGATGCAATTGGCACGCACTACTTCCACCCCCGGCCCCGCCTTGAGCTCCGCCATGGGGTTGTCACCCGGAAGTTCGATGGACCTGACCTGCGGGAAAACGCTGGCGCCGAGTCCCAGAACGATTCCGAGTCTTAGTAATAATCGGAATGCCGCGCGCATCATAAATCACCCTACGATCAGACGGCTGTGACTTGGATCTTCTCAATCACATTACGCCCGTAGCCACTGGGATTCCAGGTTGCTTCCAAAGGTTGGGATTCGCCTACTCGATTGACGGCACGGACGAGCAAGCTGAAGTTCCCTCGTTTCGCGGGCGTCCAAGGGGCCGACCACTCCCGAAACGAATAGGGTCCAAGGTCTCGACCCAGCCGGGCGCGCCGCCACGAATTGCCTTCGTCCGCAGATATCTCCACGCTGGCGATGCCATAACCGCCGTCGAAAGCGATCCCCTTCAGAACCACCGGGTGTCCAACCGCCAGGCGCGCGCCATCCTGGGGGGAGATGATGAACGACCGGACCTTCATGCGGTTGATCGGCACGGTGCGCGCCGGAGTAGCGCCGGGTTCCACACACTCACAGGGCGAAGCAGGAATGCGATAAGCTTTCTGCATCCAAAAGCTGTCCAACTCATGATCGAGGACGGTGATTTCGGCAAGGTGCTTCACCCAGTAGGTGGCAAACCAGCCGGGAACCACGAGCCGCGCCGGAAATCCATTCAACATAGGCAAAGGCTGCCCGTTCATCTCAAACGCCACCAAGATATCAGGAGAGTCCTCCACCATATTCACCGTGAGCGACTTGGCGAAATGAGGAATCGTCGGCGCCGCGGGTTCGTCAAAACCCGGAAGGCCATCTCCACTGCGCCCGCCTTTACCCCTGCCCGGCGAAGCAAATCCTGCAACCGCACGCCCGTCCATTCCGCGTTCCCCATGGCCCCGTCACCCCACTGACCTCCCAATACGCGTGGCTCAAAGCTCCCCCGGCTGTTGCCAGAGCATTGATTTACTGCCACCAGGCGTGCGGGGGAGAATTCACTCTTGAGGACATCCAGGGACAACTCCAGCGGATGTTCGACGTGCCCTGCCAAGCGCACCCGCCAGGTCGAGAGGTCGACATCGGTGGGGGGTGGAAAAGTGTGGTAACGAACATAGAAGGCTTCGTTGGGAGTGATCGCATGCTCGAAGTAATGCATCGGCGTCTCGAGCTGAGGCGGCCGCGAAGTCAGCAGGAGCAGGTCGGTCTTCTCCGGGTAACGGACCAGCGGCCTGCCTGCCAAGATCGGGTCCTCCTCGGCAAAGGCCCCGATGGTTCCAAAAAAGCCGGCGCTGGCCGCGGTGGTGGCTGTCCCGATTAGAGAAAGAAAGCGCCGGCGGCTCAAGGCTGCGGGTGCAACGTGCGAGCTCATGTCTTTATGAAGGGCTCCTGGTTATCTGGTGTTGAAAGTCTGATGCCGCGAGCGATTCAGAACTTGCATTTTATCATACGTACTTGTTCGCCCGTTGGGCAGGTCGTCCCGGGCTGCGACTCGTGGAGTGACGATCCGCGCTCATCGGAAACCGCGCATGTCTTCGCGCCGCGCAGGTTAGTAAACGTAAGGCAGCAGACGCCAGGTGCGGCGGCGATAGGACTCGAAATCACTGCCGAAGTGCTCGGCAAGCAGGCGTTCTTCCTGAACGATGCGCAGCAGCACGAAAATGACGTTCCAGATCAAAGCTGCAAACACCAGCCAACTGCGAAAGACCAACCCCATCCCGGTCATGGCGATGACTGCTCCCAGGTACATGGGATGCCGCAGGCGCGAGTAAAGTCCACTTTGCACGAGCTGGTGTTGGTCCTGGAGTGTCACGTGACCGCTGAACTGTTTGCCGAGCGACCAGAGCCCTGCCACGCGGATGGCCGTCCCCAACAGGCAGAGTGTGAAACCCGTCCACCGCAGCGCTTCCTGGTCCGGGAAGGTCAGGAGGCTGCGGCGGTCGTTGAATGGGAAAATGAGCAGGAAGAAATACCCGCTCACCATGTAGGCGCGCAGCAGGCCGCGGCCCACCACCTGTGAACCCTTGCCGAACGCTTGCACGCTCAGTCGGGGAACAAATCCCAGGAGTGAGCTGAGTACGATGAGGGCTACATACCCGGTGCGCGCGGGGTCACGAAAGAAGCCCCCTACATCGTCCAAGCCCCAGCCCAGCAACAGGGGGACAATGGTCGTCGCCAAGTACAGGACATACCGCCAGAGTGGTTTCAAGTACTTGCCCATCGCCGCCTCGCAGCGCACCGTCGAACGCGCCCGCCCAGGAATATACTTCCTTAGCCGAAGGCAATCAATCACCAGTTGTCGTGATGGGTCGGAAAGAACTCCACTGGGTGGCGGCCTCAGACGGTTTTGTGGCACGGGGTGAGCGGGAAGGGCGTCTCCACGGGCGCCGGCGCCAGACTGAACGGCAGCGCCATCTGAGGGTGACGGGCCGCCACGGGCACTACCCCACGGTTGCCTTCCAGGCCGTAGCGCGCGCGGATTTCTCCCAGCAGCTTGGTCATCTTTTCCTTGTACTCGCCTTGCAAGTACGCCGAGCGCGCGTAGAGTTTGCGGTAGCGCTTCACGAGCGGCGGAAATTCCTTCTCGAGGAATGGCATGAACTGCCTCATGGCGGAAGGCATCAGGAACAGGAGGTTGCCATAGAGAAATGCTGCGCCCGCTTCCGCCGCCCGGCTCGCCAACATTTCGAGCGAGCGTGGCGAGTCATTCAAACCCGGGAGAAGGGGCATGGCGTTCACACCAGCCCGGATCCCGGCCACCGCCAGGGCCCGCACCGCTTCCAGGCGCTTGGCCGGCGCGGGGGCCTTGGGCTCAAGCAGCCGCGCCAAGCGCTCGTCGAGCGTCGTCACCGTCATGTGCACGCTGAAGCGATGCCGCGAGGAAATCGTTTCAAGCAAATCAACATCGCGCAAAATCAAGACGGATTTTGTGGTGATGGAAAAATTCAGCCCCGTGAATTCCGCAAAGATCTCGAGCATGCGCCGGGTTATTTCAAACTGTTTCTCCGCCGGCTGGTAGGGGTCGGTCGCCGTCCCCAGCGCGATGGGCAAGCCCTTGTCGCGGGCTTCGCGCAGTTCCGCACGCAGCCGCTCGGGCGCGTCGACCTTGGCGTAGATTTTCCGTTCAAAGTCCCGGCCGTCCCACATCTCCATGAACTCGTGTGTGTAGCGGGCGTAGCAATACTTGCAGCCGAACTCGCAGCCGCGATAGGGGTTGATGGTCCAGGCAAAGGGCATGCGTCCACTCGACTCGCGGTTGAGGGTGGAGCGCACCGGCAAACGGAAGTACTCTACCTCCGCCCGCTCGCGAACCCGCGGGCTCTCAGCCGCGAGCCGCGCGATGCCCACCAATCCTGTTTTGGAAGCAGCTTCCCCGCCCAGCGTGCACCCCATAGGAAAATCCCCTCCCCCGGACGCTGGCCTTAGTTTCGCTTTTTATTCGCCTTATGTCAAGAGGAGAATTTTCAAGCAAGACGCTGGTTCCCGACTTGCGCCAGCCTCTTGGTTTCCGCAATTAAAAGGGGCACCACGCTCCCTGTGGTTGAGCGCCGTGCCCCCTTCAAACCATGCACCACTCTGGGGAGAGAGCTGGGTATGGCCTTTTTGCCTCGACTTCTGAGGCTTGAACTTGAGGGGTGGGTGGCAGCATCGATTGGCTATGCAATGATACCTAGTGCAGCTTTGCCAATTCCCATATCCGCCGGCTTCCCTAGGCGAGCGCCAGTTTAGATTGAGTTCAGTCAGGATCTACCGGCACCTGGCGCAACCCTCTGCGGCACGCAACTGCTCGATGGCATGGTGTACTGACTCCATTGCCGCTACCCTATGGCCGCAAAAATCATGGGCGGCGTCATGCAATTCCTGCTCCGCCGAACGGAGACCATCTAAGGCTGCATGGATGTTTGGACAACGACTGGGCATGGGTACCATTGAGGGCGCCGGTGCAGCCACGGCTACCGCCGTGTTCACCGGTTGCGCCCTGTGGCCTACGACAAGCATGGCGAGGCCTACAAACGCCAGTGTGGCTAATACCGTCACGATAGTTCGTTTCATTTTTCCTCCTAAGTTGAAAGTTTGTACTACCCCGAGATAAAGGTGAATTGATCTTAAAGCAGGTGCGTCCCCTTTTGCAAGTTTAAACACACGCAAAAATCTGAGAGGGGGAAGATTGCCATGGAAATTGCCGCTAACCTTGGTTGGTTCCTGCGCGCGACGCGGAATGCTGCTAAAATAGCGGCGGCTCATCCCCATCAAGGAGGCATTCATGAAGGTCGCGGCTGTGCAGATGGACATCAAAATCCTCGATAAGGAACGCAATCTGGAAAGCATCCTCGCGCATCTGGAGTCGGCAGCGCGTGCCGGCTCAAAGCTGGTCGTATTCCCCGAATGTGCGCTCACGGGGTACTGCTTCACCAGTCGGGAAGAGGCCCGTCCGATCATCGAAGAGGTGCCGGGCCCCTCTACGGAGAAGATTCTGTCGGCCACGCGAAGGCTTGACTGCACCGTCGTGGTTGGGTTGCTCGAGCGCGCTGGCGACCGGATCTTCAACTCGGCGGCAGTGGTCACCCCGCAGGGAATCCAGGGGACCTACCGCAAACTACACCTCCCTTGCGTGGGCTTTGACTGGCACGCCACCCCCGGGGATATACCGTTCCCCGTCTTCGCGGTACCGCACGCCAAAATCGGCATCAGCATCTGCTACGACTGCAGTTTTCCGGAATCCGGCCGGGTCCTTAAGCTGAAGGGCGCGCAGATTCTCATCATTCCCACCAACTGGCCGCTGGGCTCCGATTCCTGGCAGCACACACCCCCCGTCCGCGCCACGGAGAACCACCTGCACGTGATCGCCTGCGATCGAGTTGGCGAAGAGCGCGGCTTCCGCTTCTCGGGCCATTCGCAGATTGTGGATTTTACGGGGCAGAAACTTGCGGAAGCGGGCGAAACCGAGGAGACCATCATTTATGGAGAAGTCGACCCCGCCGCTGCCGATCACAACCACGTGGTCCGCCAGGCCGGCCTGTGGGAGTATGACCGCATCGCCGCCCGCCGCCCGGACATGTACGCCGCTCTTACGGCTCCCCCCGGCAGCCGATAGATTGCGCCCGTTGCCAACTTCGAGGGACCGGCGGACGAATCGGCGCCCGAAAGCCTTCTGGAAGGTCAGGATCGCCGCTGTTCCGGTGATGTTCTGTAATGGGTCAAGAGTCACGAACATTAGCGGTCCTCGCAATTTTGAGTACGCAGTAACAACCGCTATCTCACCGAGGGTCTGCGTCCCAGGGATATTCGTGCCCGCTCAAGGCAACAAGCCGTACACATCCACTTCCCCACTGGTGGAAACGTATACTTTCCCATTCGCGACGGTTGGGGCCACGAATTTCACCGCCGGGCCGGCCATATCGCGCAGATTCGGCGCCTGCCCCGTGTTGTAAAGTTCGGTGGCAACGTCGGCGCAATCGAAAGCTGGTAGCCACTGCAACGGGCTGGACACGAAGCGTGATGCTTGGCAGAATAGCCTCTGGAAGCCATTCGGGGCGTGGCGCAGCCTGGTAGCGCGCTTGCCTTGGGCGCAAGAGGTCCGCGGTTCGAATCCGCGCGCCCCGACCAGCCTTCCACAGTTTCAGCAAGGCGTGCCTCTCCCTCTGTAACAAGCCGTCGTCTTTCGCCCTAGGATTTCTGCCTTTCTCGATAGGACCCATTCTGCTATTTGAATTTGTCTTCCCTCAACAGGCTTCTGATTTCGTCATAATTATCGCCTAATCCGTGCATTTTCTGCCGAAAAGCGCGATGGATTTTCATCGATTTTTTCAATCTCGCCTTTGTTTTCATTCACATAGTCGGATCGACCTTCATTTTTAACATCTTTTTTGGTGAGCGCCCCATTTCTGACCTTGATCAGCGTGTTGGTAAGCCGCCACAATTGGCGCAGGCTGGAATCTTCCATTCTTTGCAGGAGCAGGGCATTTTCATCCCGGGGAGCCATGAGCGCGGCGCGATTCTCAGGCGATTCGATGGCCATGAATTGGTCCTGCAACTGGACCCTGGCGAGACCGAAGGAGTCAATCTGCTGTGCCACCAAGGCCTGAAGCTCTCGTCGGGCCCGTTCCGGTTTTTGCCCCTCCGCCTTGGCGCCCGGCTCTGTGCCTGGGCCTTGGCTCGGCGGCCCTGGCCGCTGTGGCGTCAATTTCCTGAGTGATTCGAGGAGGGTCAAGATGGTTTTCGATGCGTCCGAGGGGCTGGACTCAAAGACCTGGGCGATGCCCTGGATTTCGCCGGGTGTGGGGACATAATCCGGGCGCGCCAGCGCGGCAGCGAGGCTCTGCAAGCGTTTGACGGTTTGATCCACCCGGTCGTAGGCGAAGATCATCGTCGTTCCCTCGGATTGGATGCCGCGTTCGACGCGCTTCTTGGCCAGGCCGTTCTGGATGCGTTCGGCGCGCTTCATCCGCCACAAGGCACGCGCCATCCGCCCCACCAACTCGCTTTCCAAGCCCTCCCGAGGCTCTAAATCTTTCACCAGGGATTTCAGTAGCCGCACGTAATCCCTCGGGTCTTCCCCCAGGGCTGGCAACGCCTCGTCCCGCGCCTCCGCGTAGAAGCCGTGCCGCAAATTGGCCGCAGCGGATCTAGCCTTGCCCCTGGCTGTCACGGGACCCTGCGTCCGGCGCCCATTCGAGCGCTTCGCGGCCAAATTCTTTTCTGTCATTTCTTGCTTTTGGACTAAAGACATGGAAACCTCCTAAAGGCAGTAGTAAATGGATAGTGGATAATGGTCAGCCCGTCATTCCGGGTCCTACTATCTCGGACATGCCACTCGGGCTTAAGTTCTGGGGACCGGGCTCTTGGCGTCTTCCCCTAGTCCCTAGCCCCCCAAAGTTAGGTTATCATATGTCGCATGGGTTATTGCAATAGACATAAACACGGTTTGGGCTACCGGTAGGCAGAAAATGTAAAATCTTTCGGCGGGAATAGGCAAATTGTCCGAAATATCGGTAGTGGTGTCATTTGGAAGTGGCACGGGCGTCCCGCCTGTGAACGGTCACGGCCAAGATGGCCGTGCCACAGCAAATGACACCACTACCGAAATATCCGTGGCATAGGCAGCAAGATTACCGCCGAGCTGCTTGCATCTGATGCGATAACCACCCCGTCGCCTACGGCGCCACCCCTCCCTTCGACAGGCTCAGGGCAGGCTCCGAATCAGGCGGGGATAGGGCGAGCACCAGGACTCCGAGCCCCCTTCGAGAGACGGACAAAAAGACTGTTTTTGCTAACGATGTCTATATGTATCATCTACAAAAATTTCATCGGGCTATCCCGCTCCGGAGGCTGGCTTTGCGGAATATTACTCGGGTTTGCTCTACTTTTCGGGGTGATCCGGTGCGCCTTTGGTCGACAGTTGATTTGAGGAGGATGCTTGGGGGCAAAATAACCCAGAGGAGCTAATCATGCCGTACCAGACCAATATCGGACTCGCCAAAGACAAATGGGTGCAAGCGGAAAGTGTGCTGGAGAATTACTTCCGAAGCGCCGCGCACGATCCCGATCAGGAAAACCAACTTATAAATGCGGTGATAGTCGCCAGGTATAACTACATCAACCAGTCGGCCCTTCTATATCCAATCAGATAGCCAGGAATGTGTGAAAATGGGAAGGCATACAGCAAAACCTGCGAGACAGCCTGATGAGCAATTCGACACCCCAGGCTCACCTCTGACCCACCAGAGTCCTCGCGCGAGTCGCGAGGTGACTTTACCTCACGGGGAGGAGTCGGGCCATTCCGCGCGAGCCAATTGAGATTATATTAATTTCTCGCCCGTTGTGGAGTCGAATACCCAGGTACAGGCGGCCGGCAAGGTGGTTTCGATTCGCCGCCCATTGCGCAGCGCCAGGGCGCGAGGTCCGCCCGCAGCCGAGTGCACGATCAGCAGGCCGCTGCCGGCATAGATAACGTCGTCCTGATCGTCGTAAATGTGCACCCCGGCTTCATGCAGCAGATACCGCAGCAATTGGGGATTGCGCAGAGGCATGCTGGAGAACCACGCCGTGTGACTCGCCAGCCGCTTCCGCACCAGTCCCGCGTGCTCGCTCCCTTGAAGTTTCCCAAGTACGGTGGCGCCGGCGTCCGCGGCGGCAAAGAGCGGTTCGATCGCCCGCTCGAACCCGAAGGTGCAGGCCGGAGCGTCCGCGGCTTGAACCACTACGCTCGCTGGAGAGGTGTGGACGGAAACCACGTTGATCCCCATCAGGGCTGAAATTCCTTCCGCGTCCGAGGTGGCGCCGTCGATCAGTCCCGGAGCGCACGCCCAGAACAGGTGCCTCGCGTCTTGCGCCACTTGGGTTCTGATAAATTGCCGCTGGCGGGAATCGATGCAGAAAGTGTTGGCAAAAATCACGGCTTTGTAAGGCCGCAAATCGAGTTTCTCCAGGTCAAAGAGGTACACCATATCGAATGCTGCGCCGCTGCGGAAGAGGTCGGCCGTGGTGCCGTCCACCAGTTCCGTCGAGACGGGGTCGAGTTTGTCATTGTGGGCGGTGTAGTAGAACGACTCGGTGTCGAAGACCAGCAGGACATCGGCTCCCGACACGAAGGGGCGGCGGTAGCGTTCAGCTTGCAGTTTCTCAAGCTGCGAGATCTCCGCCTGCATCTCCCGCGAGTCCCAACCACCGGCGGCTCCCCAAGTGGGCTGAACTTCATGCTCGCAAACCAGGTCGTAATACCAGAGCCCCATCCCCCGGCTGAACGGCCCGAGCACATTGCGGCGGAGAATGGCCACGCTCCGGGCGCGAGCCTGCTGCCGGTCGGCGATCCTCAGATCCCAGACATCCGGCAGAGTATCCATTTCATCGAGCCACAACTTGCCGTGCAGCCGCCCCGAGTCGGTCACGCCTCGCGACATGCCCGGCATCCCCAACTCCAGGTGATGGTACGATTGCGGCGCGCAAAGCACGTCTACGTAGGAGGACTCCAGCGCCCGCCGGATTTCCAGGTGCCCTCCCATGCCCATGCGCCCGAACATGGTGAACCAGTAGCCATGAAAGCCGCCGGTCACGATGGGTCGTGGCCAGCCCTCCTTCACGGTTCGGCAGAAATGGATGAAGGCGTCGGTGACCGCCTGGTGCTGGCATTGCAGATAGTCAATCACTTTGCGGTCGCGCCGCGGATTGCGAAGATATCCGTCGGAACGCATCCGTTCTTCTACGCCGGGAACGGTGGCCGTGGCCAGAGAAGCGTCGGGGTCATTCCAGGCCGTTTGGAGCGCCTGGTCGGTAAGGTACTTCGCTCGCAGCCACTCGCGAAAGTGGCTGGTCATGGCCGGACCGGTATCAGGCTCGTTGTCAATGAAACCGTAGTAGTGCCATTCGCCGTAAACCCCCGCGGCTACCTGCACGCAGAAGAGCGCCTCACCCTCCGGCGTCGCGGCCAAGGCCCGGCAGAACTCGCGCGTTTTCGCGCCGCACTCGTCGAGCCATCGCCGGGAAGCCAGGCTGTGAAGCGGCACTCGCTGGAGGTCAAATTCCATCGGCACCCAGGAAGGAATTCCCCAGCCTTGCGGATGTTCCAGAGGGCCGTTCGCCCACTCGACGCATTCTTCCGGATGCGCCTGGTTCCACCAGGGCGGTGAATTGACCTGCAACCGCAGCATGACCGCAGCGTCCGGACAGGCGTCCAGAATGCCGCGGATCTGCTTCCTGGCGGGTTCGATGCTGAACTCCCGCTCGGAGGTCCAGAGCTGTTCCAACCACACCTCCGCCTGGAAAAGCCGCACCCCCGCGCGGGCGAATTCGGCCAGGCTGTATTGCGCTCTCTCTTCCCAGGCGAAGCGGAAACCCGGGCAATGTCCCAGCGCATAAATCACGGGCAGCGCCGGCCGGCCGGCCAGAAACAAGGTGGGACGCCCCAGATGCATGGCGACGTGAGCGCCTGGGGGTTCCCGCGCGGGCTGCTCCCCCCCATACGCCACACTCCGAGCAAGAAGCGGAAGGGCGCCGATCGCGAGAAATTCACGGCGGTTGATTCGATTCATTTCCGCTCCTTGGCGGGCAAGGCGTGATGCAGGTTTGGGCTCGCGAGTCATTTTGCAAAAGCGGCCCTGGCCGCTTGCATGAAGGCATCCCGGCTCTTCGCGCCGTCATCGGGGAAGCCCGCGTGCTGGACCATCCAGATGAAGACCAGGCGGTGCTGGGGATCGATGGTCATGTTCGTCGCGTAGGCGCCCCCGTGGCCGAACTCTCCGTTACCTACGCTCCAGCCGAAGCCGTAACTTGTGGGGAGGGCCTCAGGAGTTTGCCGGCTGGTCATTTGCTTAACGGCCTCCGCGGAGAGGTAACGCTTGCCGTTAAGCGTGCCGCCATTGAGAACCATCTGGCAAAACCGGGCGACGTCCGAGGCGGTTGAAAACAGGCCCCCGGCGGGCATCGGCTGGCGGGTCCGGTCGGTTAGCGGGTAGCGGAGTTGCGTCACCGTCGTCTCTTCCAGACCGGTCTTACTCGCGTTCGGTTTGTAAGACTTCGCCAGGCGCCGGACTTGCCCGGGGGTGGGCCAGAAGGTGGTGTCCTTCATCCCCAGCGGGTGGAACAGGCGCTGCTCCATAAACTGTTCGTACGGCATGCCGCTCACCACCTCGATGATGCGGCCGGCGGTATTGATCCCGGCGTTGGAATACGAGTACTTGCTATCCGGTTCGAACTCGAGCGCCATCATCGCGTAGCTCCGCACGCGCGCGGCGAGGGGCAGCAGGTCGAGGGTCGGCTCCTCCAGCGGTGAGCTGAACGGCAGTCCGCTGGTGTGGCTTAGCACATTCTTGACGGTGATGGGGTGCGCCGGCCTTTTCAACAAGATGTGTTCCGTGTCTTGCTCCGCCGTCACCCACTGGCCTTTGAACTCCGGCAGATATTTCTCCACGGGATCGTCCACTTTCACCTTGCCCTCGTCCACCAGCATCATCAAGGCGGCGGCGGTCATCGCTTTGGACTGGGAGGCGATCCAGAACAGTGCATCCGTCCGCATCGGTTTCTTCGCGGCAATGTCCATGAACCCGACGGCCTCCAGGCTGAGCACCCGGTCAGGCGACGCCACCAGCGTCACGGCGCCCGCCAGCGTGTGGTTGTCCACGTAGGGCTGCAAGGCGGCAGCAATCGTCTTGGGCGATTCCGCCGCAGAAAGACGGGCGGGCGTCGCCAAGGTGATTGCACTGAAGCACGCAAGCAGCAACCCGATGAGGCGGATGCGACGAACCATTGTTGACCCTCCTCCCGCGGCTCTTGAGCGCGCCATCCCATAATTCGCACTAGAGTTCATCGTCGGCCCCCTTCGCAGAATAGCGAGCCTCGGCACGCACAATGTGGTCAGCGCCCGCATTCCCAATGGTTATTGAAGGACATTTCCGTTTTTCAAATCACGATCGGTCAAGAATATTCCGGCGAAACACACGGGCTAAATCTTGTAAGCGCTCCGATACGGAGGATCAACATAGGCGTTCAATTTCTCAGAATTCGTGACGCGCATGTTGGCGGTGTCCCATTCCAGAAATTCCCCGGGAAAGCGTTGTGCCATGCAACCGAGTAGAAAGGCTTCCGTGACCGGACACTGGAGCTCAAAGTTGGCGAGCGGCGCCTCCGCTCCTCCCTTACATGCGGCGAGCCATTGGTCGATGGCCGCGTCGGTGCGCGGCGCGCCCGGCTCGCGGGGCGGCGCCTGGTACTGGTATCGGGAAGATTCCGGGTAAACCCGAGGGTTGTTGCCATTAAATCCGGCAAGGAGGAGGCCTTTGTCGCCGACGTACATGATGCCCTCGTTCTCCTCACCTCCCGTGAACATGCGCTGATCTGTCTCTTTGAGACCGGCTGGGCGTGGAGGCCGCAGGCCGCCGTCATACCACGACAGGCGTAACGCCGGGCGGCTGCCGTTCGCCGGGAAATTCAGGTGGACCATGGACGCTTTCGGGAAGGTCTCGTCCCAGCTTTCGCTGGAACTGGCCTCCACCGACACGGGCGGCGTGAGATTGAGAATCTTGAACACGCCGGCGAAGCTATAACAGCCCATGTCGCCGAACGACCCGCAGCCGAAGTCATGCCAACCGCGCCAGACGAAAGGAAGATACGCTTTGCTGAATGGACGCTCCGGCGCCGGCCCCAGCCACATGTCCCAATCGAAACCTTCGGGGATGGGGTCGGGGTTATCCGGCCGGCCGACGCCCTGCGGCCAGAAGGGGCGGCTCGACCAATTGTGGACCTCGCGCACCGCCCCAACTGCGCCGTCGGCAAGCCACTCCGCAATAATCCGCGTAGGTTCGGTGGAAGGGTTGTTGACGGTCACCGACGTCGCCACTTTCATCTCGCGGGCCGTGGCGGCCATCCGGCGCGCTTCGCCGATGGTGCGTGTCATGGGTTTCTGACCGAGGACGTGCTTGTGCCTGCGCATCGCCGCAAGCGCGATGGCGGCGTGCCAGTGGTCCGGCGTCGCCACGTAAACCGCGTCCAAGTCCTTCTCCTTGTCGAGGAGTTCGCGCCAATCGCTATACGCCGTGCAGCCCCGGTACGAACCGGTGGCGGTACCGTTTCTCGAACCGTAATAGGCTTCCACCAGACGCTTGGCCGGCTCGCGTCCGCCGATGCCGATACTCGTCCGGAACGTGTGCGTGAGTTGGACCTCGCCGGGCGATGCCAGGTCGGCGCCCCAGCTTTCGTAACCTGGGCCCAGCAGCTTGCGCGCCGAGGTCAGGACAGCATTGTCCGAGTACTCGACGTAGTCCATGCTGCTCTTGTTGCAGTCGCAGACCGCGATCACCTGAACGTCCGGACGGGCCAGGAGACCCATCGTGACCTCGAACCCCTGGTGTCCCATGCCAATCGCCGCCACCGTGATGCGGTCGCTGGGCGGAACAAAACCCGGCCCCCCGAGAACATGACGCGGAACAATCATCCATGCGGACGCCGTGGTCACAAATTGGCGGCGGGTCAGCAGCTTGGCTTTCCTCTTGCTCATAGAATGGCTCCCTTCGCGCGACCGTTCCACGGCCTGTCCGGAAACCGGACGGCCCCACGTGGAAGGCTCAGTCGATTCCGATGGTCCTGCGGATTGGAGTCCCGCTTGAGTGGATCAACCAGAAAGGTATACAACCATCGACGGCGGAAATCAACGCGCCCGATGCCGTTCGTTCATAGTCTCGGAATCGTGAGATAATGCCGCCGTTTGGCCCAACATGCTCCAGGCCTATTCAATACCTAGGGAGGCGAGAATGTCCAAAATTTCGAGAAGAGAGTTTTTCAAGAATGCGGCGACGAATGCCGCGGTGGCCGGATTCCTGTCCGCAGGCGCACCGGTACTTCGTGCCAATCCGCTGGGATTGCCCATTGGCTGTCAGACGTGGCCGGTCAGGAAGATGATCGCCAAGGATTTTCCGGGCACGATCAAGCTGCTTGCCGGGGCAGGATTTCAGACGGTCGAGTTGTGCTCGCCGGTGGGTTACGCCGATTCGGGCTTCGCCGGTCTCGCCCGATACACCGGGGCCGAGTTGCGGAAAGTTTTGGCCGATGCCGGCGTCAAATGCATAAGCTCTCACTTCGGCATCAAGGAACTCAGGGAAAATCAGGCGGGAAGAATTGCCTGGGCAAAAGACATCGGCCTGACGCAAATGCTCGTGCCCAGCCTCGAAGGGCCGCGGCACCCGACGATGGAAGACGTGAAGCGGGCGGCCGACGAATACAACAAAATGGGGGAACAGGCGGCCAAGGCCGGCATCCAGCAGGGCCTTCACAATGAAGACTTTGAGCTCACCATGGTCGACGGCCAGCGGACCTATGACTTGTTGTTTAAATTTCTTGATCCAAAGCTGGTGAAGTTCCAGTTCCAGGTCTCCACGATCAGCCAAGGTTACGACGCGGCCGAGTACTTCACCAAATACCCGGGTCGCTTCATTTCGATGCACGTGCAGGGTTGGTCGGCGAAAACCAGGAAAATAGCCCCGGTGGGCCAGGACACCCTCGACTGGAAAAAAATCTTTACCGCGGCGAAAATCGGCGGCATCAAGAATTACTTCGTCGAGATGGACCTGGACATGATGAAGGCCAGCGTTCCCTACCTTCGCAATCTCCAGGTCTGAGGCTGGTATCGCTGCCGGCATTCTCCTGACGGTGGATCTTGCTGTGGGTGAGGTGCGCTCGACCGGTTTCCGGCATCGGGGCGAGGCCAGAAGCATATCAGTCAAACGATGTATTCCAACGCCCGATTGCAGAACATCTGACTTAATCCGATCTCCCCGCTTTTCCCACCAGGGTAAAGACGGCCTCCTTGGGCAGATCGAATTCCGCAAGCCCATCACGCACGGCTACTGTCGATACCTTCTGGCAATCCAGCTCACGAGTGGTGGCGTAGAGGTCCCAACTTCCCGGTGCGAGCGCTGTCCTGGGAATGGCAATCGTCAGGTGATTGGGTCCATCCACCTTCACACCCACAATCACCGGCAGGTTGGTGGATCCATCCAAGAATGCCGAAATCGTCAGCCCGGGAGCCTCGGTGACTGAGCCGATTCTGCGCGAACCGGGCCGCACGAAATGGAAAAGCTGCTTGGTTGCGTAGTAACTCTTCTTGGGGGAGTAGACGTGACTGGCGCTTTTGAACAGGCCATAATAGCAGAGCCGTTTGGCACACTCCTCGTAATCGTCGAAGGCGTCGAAGTAGAAGACCGCAGCGGCCCCTTGATTGAGAGCGGTCAGCGCACGCCGGTTGGAAGCGAGAGAGAATTTCTTCCATTGATTCTCAAAGGTCTTGTCTTGATCGTTCAGGTCGCCGTATTCGGTGAGCCAGACGGGAATGTGGGCATAGGGGCTGGCTCTGACGCGAGCGACTTGCGGGCCCACGGAATCCTCCCCGTAAGTGTGGTAGGTGAAAGCGCCCACCTGTTTCATCAACTCCTCGTCTTTCAGAATGGGGGTGGTGTAGTCGGTCGAGATGACGGCCTGATCAGCGACCGTAAGCCTTACGTCCCCCAGTCCTTCTATCTTCAGCCGGCGGGCGACGGCATCCAAAACCTGCGGCGCTTCGTCAGGATCGATGCGCGGGCCCTCCGCAGGGTAGCAATCGGTTTCGTTGAAAGGGCTGAAATACTCGAAGTCGACGTGCGCCTGAGTGCGCGCGTACTCAACCATGGAAACCACTTCTTCCGCGAATTCACCGTACATCGCCGGATTCAAGTGGCCCTGCCGGCTGGGTGGGACGTTTGGCTGGCACACTCGGTGCTGCGGCGGGGGCGCTTTGTCATCCGTCATCCAAGCCGGGACCGGGCCCATCAGAGCAACCACGGGGCGGATGCCTTGGGAATTCAGGTAGCGGAGCCCCTTCCAGGTCGCCTCGAAAATTGGCGTGGAATAACGGTCGTTGTAATATTCCCAGTTCATGACGTTGGGGTCGTCATTGTCATTGGTTTCCTCCCAGTTGCTGTAGACCAGGTAGGGAACCACGCGGAACATCGTTGCTCCCAGATCGTGGATCAGCATTTCGAACATCAGCTTTTGATCGTCGCGAAAGTACGGCCCGGTAAAATTCAGGCCGAATCCTTCGATGACCTGAAACTGCTGATCGGGATTTACCGTGATGCGGCTTGTGGCGGGGTTCCCCTGCGCGAACAGGGGCGTGCCCATCATCAGTAAAACAATGAACACGGTTGCGGCGAGATAGGTTTTCATCTGCGGCCCTCACGCTGGATGGCGATGGTGTATGCTCTCCCCCGAAGGGCAGAGTTGTGTCCTTCCGAAAATACTCCTGAGCGGACTCCGGATTTCTGCAGCCGGTTTCGGTCCTGGCGATCCTTCCGATAGGGTCTGCTTCATGCGGCAACGAAAAGACGCTTGACAGACCGGCATATTCGCCGCTCATTATATGCGCCTCTGAGCATGGAAATGCCCGGAAAACGGAGGTGACGCGCTCGCGAGGTATCTCCACCGCCGCAGCCGGTACCGTCAAGGCCACCTGGGAGGTTGGCAATTTATGAAGATCACGAACGTGGAAGGAATCATCCTGCGCCTTCCGGTGAGGCAGGCGGTCGCGGATGGAACCCAGGATGACCTGCTCATCCGCATCGAAACGGACGAGGGCATCGTCGGCTACGGCGAGGTCGATACTTCGCCGGGGGTCGGCAAAGGGGTGATTGATGCGGAGATGTCGCACGGTACTTGTTACGGCCTGCGAGAAATCTTGATCGGGAAGGACCCCTTCGATATCGAACAAATCTGGGAGCTCATGTATCGGAAGACAAATTATTACGGCCGCCTGGGAGTTGTTGTGCACGCTATGAGCGGCGTAGACATGGCCTTGTGGGACATCCTGGGTAAGGCCACCGGGAAGCCCGTCCACAAGTTGCTGGGAGGAAGTTTCTGCGCAGACGTCCGCGCCTACGCCAGCATGTTGATGCCCGAGACCGCCGAGGAAGTCCGGGAATCGGTCCGCCGCTACGTCGAGCAGGGTTTCACGGCAGTTAAGCTGGGCTACGGCCCGCTGGGCAAAGACGTGCCAAGGGATGTGGAACTCGCCGCCGCGGCGAAGGAAGCGGCTGGGCGCAGCGTGGAGGTGATGATCGACATCGGCCACGGATACACCTTGAAAATGGGCATGCAAGCTGCCAAAGAATTTGAGCGCCTCGGTATCTATTGGATGGAAGAACCCTTTCCGCCGGAGGCCCTTGATGGCTATCAGCGTCTCTCGGATTCCACCTCCCTGCGGATTGCGGCCGGCGAACAGGATGTGGGCCGTTGGGCGTTCCGCCGGCTGATCTGGGAAGCCCACCTCGACGTACTCCAACCCGATATCTCCAGAGTGGGCGGGCTTACGGAAGCCAAGCGCATCGCTTATATGGCCCACGAGGCGAACCGCCTGTGCGTTCCGCACGCGTTCCGAACCGGCGTTCTGGTAGCCGCTTGTCTGCATTTGATTGCGGCCATCCCCAACTCTGCTTTTCTGGAGTTTTCGGTGACCGACTCGGCGCTCCGCCGCGAACTCTTGCTCGAACCTTTCAAAGTTGTGAACGGCCGTGTGGCCGTACCGACGAAGCCAGGGCTGGGAATCGAGATCAATCCGCAGACGGTGAAGAAATACGGAATCCGTACCGGAGCGTAACCATGGGCAGGTTACACGATCAGATATATCTTCAGTACATCTCTTGAGAGACGAGGTATAGCATGAAACTGGGGGGACGAGTTGCGGTGATTACCGGATCCGCTTCCGGCATCGGCCGTGCGAGCGCCAAGGAGTTTGCGAAGGAAGGCGCCCAGGTGGTCGTTGCCGACATCAACATGGCTGGGGCTGAGGAGACGGTCAAGCAGATTGAAGCGGCTGGGGGCGTGGCCGTCGCGGTCAAGACTGACGTGGCTAGAGCGGAATCGGTCGAAGCTCTGGTTGAGCAAACACTCCAATCCTTTGGACGGATCAACGTGCTGTTTAACAATGCCGCGATTCAGGTCAACAAAACCGTCGAAGATACCACGGTGGAGGAGTGGAACCGCGAGATCGGTATCAATCTGGGAGGAGTCTTTTTGTGTTCAAAGCTGTTTATGCCCCATTTGCGGAATACAAGAGGTTGTATTGTTAACATGGCGTCGGTCAACGGCTTTTTCGTTGAGCCCCTGTGTGCGGGGTATTGCGCCACGAAGGGCGCCATCATCGCCTTGACCAAGGCCATGGCCATTGATCACGGCAAGGACGGTATACGGGTCAACTGCATTTGTCCGGGATACATCGATGCGGGGCTTGCCTGGGAATACTTTGAGGTCCAGCCGAATCCCGCGCAAGCGCGAGCGGCTGCGGGAAAGCTCCACGCGCTCGGGCGAGTGGGACAACCCGAAGAAGTCGGCCGCCTGGCGGTGTTCCTCGCCAGCGATGACGCTTCTTTCATGACCGGTTCCGCGGTGGTCGTGAGTGGCGGCTTCGGGATTGGATTGCCTCCCACATCATGAACGCTCATTCCCCAACCTCGGAACTGCAAGGTGGTCCAATATGAGTAGGACGCAAATCAAAAAAGTGTTTCTTCTGGCTTGTTCCGTGACGATCGTCATGTGCGTGGTGGCCGGTATCACCTGCCTTGCCCAAACCACGATGCGGCCTGAGCCTTCCGACTGGTTTGCCGGCGACGCCCATGTCCATCGGGGGATCGGCTGCGGTCGCGCGAATGAAAAGGAAATGCTCACCCCGCAGCAGCTTCTCGAGATGATGAAGACGAACAACCTTGCGGTCATCTCAGTTTTGTCCGATATCGGCAATGGCGAAGTCAAGTATGCTGAGAAAGATATTCCCTTCATTACGGGTCAGGACAATCCTGCATCGACGCCCGAGCGCATCATTCATTGGGATGCCGAATGGCACTATGACCCGGAAGGCGTCACGTTCGAGAGGAAGGCCATCGGCGGCCATTTGATTCTGTTGGGGTTGAAGCATGGCGGATTGCCCTTCGCCGAGTACACCTACCCGATTTTCCAGTGGGCGAAGGATCGGGGCGCGATCGGCGGATTCGCGCATATGCAATATCTGCCGTTCGGCCTCTATCCCCCGCCGGACGGCATCCCTCAATCGCTCGACTGCTGCGCGCCACTGGAATACCCGGTGGAAACCGCCCTGGGAAGTTCCGCGTTCCTGATGGAAGATGTGCACGGAGGCGACGTCGCGCTCCAAGGCTATTATCGAATTTTGAACTGCGGGTTCAGGCTCGGCCTCGTGGCGAGCACCGACTATTCGTGCAACTACATGGAGCCCCTGGGGACGCTCCTGACCTATGTGCGGATTCCCGGCGGCAAGTTGACTTACGATAACTGGGTGGAGGGGATTGCCAAGGGGCGAACGGTGGTGGCGCGAAACGGCCACAAAGAGTTCCTGGACCTGCGGGTCAACGGCACAGCGCGGCCGGGAGACGAACTCCGCCTCGCGGGGAAGGGCCCCCTCCGGGTGAGAATCGAATGGCGGTCCCTGGGAGGTGGGGAGGGCAGAATCGAACTGGTTCATGACGGAGCCGTCGTCGCATCCGAAACCGGCTCTGTCCACCCGGGGGCTCCGGTGATTTTTGAGACCTCGGTGGAGTTTACGCACAGCGGATGGCTCGCTGCTCGGCGGATGGACTGGCAAAGTGGCCACCAGACCCACACCGGCGCCGTGTTCGTGATCGTAAATTCGCAACCCATTCGCGCCAGCTCGAGCGATGCGGAGTTCTTCGTCAAGTGGATCGATAATCTGATCGAGAAAACTTCCCCCGGCGGCGCGTGGAGCACGTATTTTCCTCATGACCAGGACGCCGCGCAAAAGCGCTATCGAGAAGCCCGGGCGATCTTTGAGGGAATTGCTTCAGAAGCTAGGGCACAGGGAAACTGAGGCGAAGGGGCAAGCGAGCACTCGTGCCATTGGGTGATCGAGTGATTCAGCCTTCAGGCGATTGGGTGACTTCCCAATTCCCCGCCGGTTGACGGACGATGCTCTGGCGCCAATCTACAGGTTCACGCAGCCCGCCGTTGGAACCGTTTCCGCAAACCGTGGGGAAGCCGGCCAATGTGTCGACATATTGTCAACATTAATATCTCCTGCCTTTTCATGAACATGGCGGTCGACCTTTATCGTCAGCCTTCGTGGTCATCTATTTTTTATAATTTTACTTGACATGGAGCAAATCCCGTGTTATCCGATGGCTGTTGAATGTCGTGTCCTGTTACATCGACATGGCGGAACGATGCCAACAGGCAGGTTGCCATTTTAGCCAGCAAGAATAAGACGTCAACCGCCAATCTATCCCTCGCACCACAAAGTAGTCTTGTGGCCCGATTTGTCCATTGTCATATTGCGTCGCGTCAAGGTGTCTAAGGGCGAACCGCGCCCACATCATCTTCTAGATTTCTGAGGAGGCATTTTATGGAATCGGAAAGTAGATTTTGGTGTCGTGTTTCAGCGCCAAGGCCCCTCGGTGGGTCACGGGCGCATTTTATAAACCTACTGCGACGCGCAGGGATGCTGCTTTGTTGCGTCTTAGTTCTAGTCGCCCTGCCTCTGCGGGCGCAAAACTTTACGGCCAGCATGGTGGGTTCGGTAAAAGACGCTTCGGGGGCGTTAGTTCCGGGGGCGAAGGTCACGTTGACAAACACGACCAACGGCTTCACCTACAGTGCGACCACCGATCCTACGGGAGAGTACGTTATCCGCAACCTGGAGCCCAGCGTGTATCGCCTCTCGGTCCAAGCTCAGGGGTTTAAGACCTATCAGCAGGGAGGCATCACTCTGGTGGTCCAGCAAAATGCCCGCCAAGACGTTACCTTGGAAGTGGGCTCGACGGTGCAAACGGTGGAAGTCACCGGCACCGCACCCCTTCTCCAGAGTCAGGACGCGACCCTCGGACAAGTCGTGAATGAAAGGTACATCCTCGATCTGCCGCTGGTGGGGCGAGACGCGAGCCAGTTGATCGAGCTCGCTCCCGGGATGGTTCCGGCCCCCGGTTCGACTGCCGCCAATGACAACGGGATGAACGTTATCTCCAACGGCATGCGGTATGACCAGATGGATGTGGTGCTGGACGGCATGTCGGAGTCAAGCCCGGACTTCGAGATCCGCCAGACTAACTACATTCCTTCCATCGACGCCATTGAGGAGTTCAAAGTCGCGCAAAACAATTTCACCGCCGAACAAGGTTACAGCGGATCGACCGTGGTGAACATGATCATGCGCTCGGGCACCAACCGGTTCCATGGGACCGCGTACGAGTTTGTCCGCAACACCTCACTCGATGCGAACAGCTTCTTCGCCAATGAGGCGGGGGCGCCCACTTCCATCGAGCACTGGAACGATTTCGGTGGCACCTTCGGCGGACCCATTCAGAAAAACAAGACGTTTTTCTTTATGGACTACGAAGGAGGCCGCACCTCGTCGCCGGTGGTGGTCAACGCCGGCGTGCCGAGCGCGGCGGAACGAGCCGGTAACTTCGGAGAGCTCTGCGGCGGAGACGGGCCCAACGGCCCCGCGCCGACAGGGACGTTCAATGCCCAGGGCCTGTGCTCAGATCCCAACGGTCAGATCTGGGATCCCTATACGGGGGTTTACAATGCCAGCTATGAGGGACCGGTCCGAGGCACATTCATACCATTTAACAACCTGGCAACCTACCAAAGTATAGGCAGCCCACTCCTGGCGGGGACGCCTTTCGTGCTCCCGGCCAAATCGGGCAATCTGATTAATCCCCAGGCCCAAAAGATCATGACTTATTTTGCCATGCCCAACTATAATCTGGGAACATCCGCCTACAATCCCTATTTCAATTACTTGCTCGCCGGGACTTCCCCCAACTCTTGGAATGGGGGTGACATAAAAATCGATCGGCGTTTCGGCGATCGGACACAAGTGTCCGGGCGCTTTACGATGGATCGTTCATTTAACACAGCGCCGCTTGCCTTTGACAATGCCTGGGACCCCTATAGTTATGGTCCCAATCCCGCTGGAGGTTATGATATCCAGTTGCGGGGCACACACAACTTTGGTCCGAATAAACTTTTTAGTTTCCTGTACGGTTTTACCCGCTTCTGGTTTACTCCCGGTGGGGTGATGGCCGACTTCCCCAATTACAATTTCGTAACGGACGTGGGATTTCCTTCCTACATGGGGGCGAGCGGATATGTGAACGCCACTCCCGACATTTCGATAGGGGGCCCGTACGTATCGGCCACCTCCAACAGCTCCATTGGCATGCAGGGGTGGACGGCGGGCTCCGTGTACCGTATGACGCACGATATCGTCGCCAGCATGGATTGGATTAAGGGTCACCATGATATCAAATTCGGAGTGGAGAGCCGTGTTGAACAGCAGAATTGTTGGGACCCCGGCTATGTAAGTGGGAACTTTGGCTTCGCTTTTAACGGCTCGTCGGAGTATCCCTCGGCTGGCGGGGGGGACGCGATGGCCACCTTCCTTACCGGCACGAGCGTGAATGGAGCGTATGGTAGCTATAGTCTGTTTATCCGTCAGGCTCTTACCATGCATTCCTACGGTGGCTATATCCAAGACAAGTGGCGTTTCTCGAACAAGCTGACACTGAATTATGGCCTCCGCTACGACTTGCAACTGCCGGGCACGGATCGGTGGAACCGGCTGAATTATTTCGATCCCAATATTGTCTCGCCGCTTCAGGTTGCGGGGATGCCCGAAATAATGGGCGGCGATGCCTTTCCCACCCCCTCGAACCGGGGAATGGTTCCGAATCGCTACTATCGAGGGTGGCAACCGCGAGTGGGGATTGCATACCAGTTGAACGACAAGACGGTGATCCGCGCCGGCGGCGCTGTCTTCTTTAGCTTGTATCAGTTCAATGCGTCCACCCCGGATTCGACGCCTAGTCTGGATGGGTTCACAACTAGCGATCCGTGGTTTACCCAGTATCAGAACAACGGCGCCACGCCCTATGATACCCTCGCTGATCCCTGGCCGGCCGGTATCCCACTTCCCCCCGGCAATAAGCTTGGGGCGCTCACGAATGTGGGCCTGTCCGTGACCGGCGGGGTGAACGCGCCGGGCTGGGACAACCAACCCTATCTCCAGGCCTGGAATTTCGGCATTCAGCGCACACTTCCTGGAAATATCCTGTTGGAGGTCAACTATGTCGGCCAGAAAGGAACCCACCTGCTTTACGGTGGTTACACGAGCCTTCAATATTTAGGTCCGCAGGTTGAACACGAAACCACGCAGCAACTGACGGCGCTCACTACCTACGTGAACAACCCGTTTTCGGGCATTATCACCAATCCGGCCAGTTGCCTGTCCGGGCCTACGATTGAGGCTGCCGCGCTTCAGTGGCCCAACCCGCAATTTTGCGGCGAGGACTTTGTCGAGCCTCCCTGGTCCAATACCAACTACAACGCGCTGCAAATACGCGCGGAAAAACGCCTTTCGCACGGCTTACAATTCTTGATCAACTACACGTGGTCCAAGTCGCTCGACGACACTTCTTGTAACGGGGACAACGTCTGTTGGATCGGCGGATTCAATCGCATGGAAGATCCCAATAATTTTTCGAAACTGCCGTACGGTCTCTCCGAATTCAATTTGCCCCAAGTCCTGAACATCAGCTATGTGTACCATCTGCCTTTCGGCAAGACGGGGCAATGGGGCAGAAGCTGGAATAAGTGGACCGACGGGGCTCTGGGCGGCTGGGAAACGACCGGCATCTGGGTTGCCACCTCCGGCCAGCCCCTAAGTGTGAACTGGATTTCCTGCGGAGTCACCATTCCCAGTTATGGTTGCCAGCAGCCCAACATGATCGCACCGTTACAGATTAATCATGGCGCCGGCTACCTCAACAATTATTTCACTAACGAGAATACGGCGCTTGCTGAGCCCGCCCCGTTCACACTAGGGACGGCTCCTCAGGTGCTGCCCGATACCTACGGCCCGGGTACTTTCAATGCCAACCTCGCGGTGTATAAGAACTTCGCTTTGGGTCGACTGCGCGAGGGCGCATCCTTGCAGGTGCGGGCTGAGACCATCAATGGCTTCAATCATCCGAAGTTTGGCAACCCGAACACGACGTTCGAGAGCCCGAATTTTGGACTTATCGACAGTCAGTTGAACTCGGCTCGGCAGGTACAGCTCGGGATGAAGCTGTACTTCTAATCAACTCCTATACACCCTGCCTGGGCTGGCGTAAGCACCTAGCGCCAGCCCAGGCCTCACGGGCCTGCAACCTCCATTGTTCACCCCTCACCAGCAGGATGGCGCTCCAGAGGAGGGCAAACTGGGCCCACCTCTGCAATGCAATACCGTAATTTCTCGTTTTTTTAGCAAACATTATGCACTTTTGTAGAGGCACCCCTTGGGGTGCCCTTGGGCAGGCCAAGCCCCTACAGGACGTGTTTGGTTGCGGCCCGGCCGCGGTGCGCTACCCGCTATCCAGAGCTGCGCTCGCCCTGCGCCAGCCGGCCAAAATAGGTCCCCGCTGCACTTGCCCTCCGGCAGCGACACTTTGTAGCCTCTAAAACTGGTAGATTTCTCTTGGCCTTCATAGTATATGTTGATATAATAACCGAGTGTTACTGTGGGGTGCTTGGGGGGCGGGAGCTAGGAGTCAGGAGTCGGGAAATCACAAATCGAAAATCGGCAATCGAAAATCGAAAATGGTCCGATAGTCCGCTGGCCCGATCGCCGCAGCTCTCCAAGATGTGTCAGAAATAAAAGGGGTTAGTCGTTTAGAGTAAAAATGTCTTAAAGCTTTATCTCATTCAAATAAAGATAGTTAGCTTGAAATACGCGAGCCGGGGAGAAAAAAATAGCGCGGCTCTCCATGATGTATTAGAAACAAAATGGATTAGCGATGAACCGCAAAAATCTTGCAGAAATGGATGTCATTGAAATTAGAAGATTTAGATGATTTCGCTGTAGCGGATGTCATGAAAAAAAGGGGATTAAAAAATGAGGCGAAGATTCCGTAAGTTATTGAAAACACATATAGAAAAAATGCCCGTTTTTCGCCTCTCCATGATATTCATGAAAACAAACGAGTTAAACCATTCTCTCCATGATGTTGATGAAAACAAGGTAGTTAATTAAAAGGCAGGGACGAGTGGCGAGTGACAATAAAAGGCAAAACCGACGAAATGAAATCACCTACGAATGAGCACCACTGTGGACCTTGGTCCGACGCGGCAGGCTGGCGCAGGGCGAGCCTGCCGAACACGGGTGGACAATCGAAGAAATGCTTGAGACAATCACCCTCTAAACCGCTCAAGAGGGGGTTCAGGATGATCGATCAATCAAAGCTCTATGCTCTCGTGGCGGAAGTATATGACCATTTAAAGGTTCAGGCTGAAGCTTTGTATCACTTGCAGTGTGTAGAAAGCGCTTTGGTCGCGGCTTTGATGGAAACGCATTCCGAAATAGCTGAATCCTACGAAAAAAACTATCGCGCGTTCGAAGGGCAAAATTGCGGTCAACACGCGGCAAACATTCATTCACTCGATGCGATAATTCAGAGTTTGAAAGCGGGAAAGCTTTCACCCTAGGCATGCGGCCGCCTAAAAGTCGCGTGTCCAGCGGATGGTGAGTAGATTCGCCTGGAAGTTGTTGGCGGTGATGATCTGCTCGATATAGTAAGTGCGCTGCAAATCTACAGACAAGCGTCCCGCCTTGGGGAAATTGACGTATACCGTACCCGTGACGAGCGGCCAGGTAAGGGGTCCGTAGGCGGGCGGTTCCCCGCTGATCTGCCCCAGGCCGGTGGAGCGATCAAAGTTGCCGGTAAGCTGTAAGCCAAAGTATTTGCTGGGCTTGGCTTCCACCCCTGCCTGCATCACGCGGTCCACTTCCTGATCCCGCAGGAAATCGTTGAGGGGCGCCGTGCCACGGACATACAGGATATTCCCCGCGGCAAAAATGCTGTCGTAGGTGTACCCTCCAAAAACCGAAAACCGGTCATTGAGGGCATAAGACAGGATCACCGTGTTGGAGTGAATGTTGTCCTGAAAACTGGAATCGATCAGCTTGTCATTGGTGAGATTCAGGTCGTCTTGCAGTGTGACCTTCTTGAACGGTTGAAAGCGAGAGATCAGGTGCCCGGCCACTTCCGTGTGCGGGGTGATCGCCGTATAGGACGAGCCGTTGTCATAGGCATGGACATCGCCCCGGACGCTGAAAATCTTCGAGGGTTGATAGCTGAAGCTGAGTTCGGGCCAGGCGGTTTTGGTTCGCAGCGTTATGGCGGGATCAGCCACTCCGTTATCGAGGGCCTCGACATCCGCCTTGAGCAGCCGAACCCCCGGGCGCAGGGTAAGAGATGAGGTGGGAGTAAAGAGCATGCTGAAATCAAAATCATTCAGGCCATCCCGCCAGACGTAGGAGGTCTGGCCGGAAGAAGGCGTCGTGGTGGTGACGGGCGTGGGAGACGTCGCGTTGGTGACAATGCCCAACACGCTGCCGAAATTTCCGACACTGTTGGTGCTAAAGCGGGAATAGCGATAGTCCGCAACGATCTCCCACCAGTCGGTGGGCTTATAGGTTAAGGTCTGATACAGAATGTTGTCCGGCTCCGTCACCGTGTCCCGAGCCGTTTGAGTGACCGTGTAGGGCGCGAGTTGGCTGGAGCTGTTAGGGGCAATGCCGCTGTAAGACTGGTCAAAGGTGGCGGGCCCCTGGTAGCGGTAGTAGATGTAACCGCCCCGCCATTCGAACTTGGAAACTGGCTTGCCGGTGAAGGAAAGCTCGCTGATGGGCGTGGTGAGCCGCCGGTACTCCGACTGGGAAAGGTTGGAGAGCGGCTCCATCGTCGAGCTCGCGGCGGGATCGATGCTCAGCTCCGGTGAACCCACATTATTCAAGCTCACGTTTTCCGTGAACGTCTGATAGCCCAGGTTGTAATGAAAGGTCCAGTCGCGGTACGTGTAGTCGATTCCGCCGGTGAAGCGATTGGTGTCATCGCTGATGGGCGCGTACAGGTAATAGGGATTGGCGCGCGCAAAGGTGCCCCAGTAACCGGGTGAGTCGAAGAAATCCAAAGACTCGGTGGTGAAGGTGGGGCCGCTGTCGGTGGTGTGATAGTAGTCGAAGTTGAAGCGGAGGTTGTTCGTGGCGTGCAGGGTGAAGTCCGCCGAACCGAACTTGCGCACCGTTCCCCAGGCGTGATTATCGGTGAGACCGGTGGAAAGCCCCGAGCCCACCGCGGCGATGGGCAGGACCACGTTGTTGTTCTGGTCCCAATAGTAATAGCTCTGCCTCCAGTTTACCCGAAAGTCATAAAGCCGGTTCTTTCTAACGGAAAGCTGCCCCATTTCGAAAGGCTCGCCTCCCAGCCCATTGACCGAAAGGGAGTAGCTGTCGGCGAAGGGGTTCACTCCCTGGGCAGCCTCGCCGAACAGGTTAAAGTCCATCAAGCGGAACCCCTTTTCGAGGTCGGAGAGCTCCTGAAACATCGGGCGGTAGCCCTTGACGTCGTCGAAACGATAACCGACCGTCACCGATCCCTGGGTGTTGAACCCGCCAATCGTGAGGGGAGTCTGCGCATTGTCCTGCGCCAAGAGCACCCCGCCGCCAAGCAGCAACCCTGCCAGGGAGATAAATAATCGTTTCCAAAGTCTCATGGGATCTCCCTTCACCGCAAGAAATCAGGGTCGAGTTCCGAGCCATGGATCGCTACATGGCAGCGGGTGCACTCGCCGCTGGTCTGAAATCCCAGGCGGCCGTGCGGAACACCGGCTTGGGAGTGGAATCCGGTGTGACATTGCAAACACAGCTCCCGGCCTTCCCGCCGCACCAGCATCATGCGATTGGTGCTGCCGTGGGGATTGTGACAGACCACACAGCCTTCCACCCGCACCGCCGCATGCTCATAAACGTAGGGGCCGCGTTTTTCCACGTGGCACTTGACGCAGGTCTCCCAGTGGGTGGCATTCATGCTGGCGCGATTGATGCTGCCGTGGGGGTTATGACAATCCGTGCACTTGATAAGGCCCTCCGGCACTCGGTGGTGCACGGGCAGGGCGAACAGGGCCTGGATGTTGCCATGGCAACTAAAGCACAAATTCGGCTGGGAATCTTTGAGCAAGCTGCTGTGCAGCCAGCGCGCGGTTTCGGGAAGCTGCGGTACCTCAAAGAATGCCGCCTGGGCATAACTCAGGCTGCCCTTGCTTTGATCTTTGACTTCTTTGACCAAGTGGGCGGAATGGCATTCGTTGCAGGAAACGCCCGCTGCCGCGTGCTGCGAGTGGTCAAACATTTCTTGTTTCTTGCCAGTAATGTGGCACGTGAGACAGCGTTCCGAGTTTTCCTTGGGATTGGCCTGGAACGAGAAGATCAGCTTGGTGCCGGCAATTTCCTTGGCAGGGTCACCCGCCGCCGCCTCTTCGGCTTCCGCATGGGCTTTGCCGGGGCCGTGGCAGGTCTCACATCCCGTGACCCGGGTGGCTGGCGCGGTGGCCGCGGGCTTGGTCCCTGCCGGCGGTTCCCCTTTCAGCGTCATCAAGTAATCCACGAGATTGTTGATTTGATCGGTGGGCATGTCAGGGGGCAAGGTGGGCATGATCGTGCCGGCGCGGCGCTTGACCATCCGGTCGAGCAATACCGCCCGCGTGCGACGAGCACCGACATCGTCGAGAGCGGGGCCGCCCTGCCCCCCTTGGCCGCCGATGGTGTGGCAGCCTGCGCACATCATGTCGTCATAAATTTTCTTCCCTGCCACCGCCGTGGGGGAAATTCCCGGCGTGGGAGTGGCGGGAGAGGTCGGCAGTCCCTCACCCCCTGGAGCGTGCGGAGTCTTCGCAAACGCTTGAGCCTCTGCGCGATGGCAGCCCGCACAGGTCTGCCAGCCGGCATAGTCGCCGGGCTTCCCGACCATGCGGGCTTGCGACGCCACCGACGGCCCCTGGGCAGCCTCCGGCATCCTCTGCGCATAGGCCTGACCGGTGAGCTCGCCAAGGGCGAACATTAGCGCCTGGAAGACGAGCAGAGGTCGGAGTTTGCTTTTAGGTTGGGAATTCATCGAGCATCGTCCTCCCTCGCCTGGCACTCTTTTGCTTGACTAGCCATCGATATCCCAGTATAAAACGGTCGTTGTAAATTACATCACTTTGCTTATGCCTCGGCAAGTGCAAATTATGACGTGTTTACCGAATTATCAGCTCTATCTCTGCATCCAAGGCGTCTTGCTGGATTCCATCCACCTTATCGATCACGGCAATGCCGTCGATATGCTCAATATCAGTATCGGTCAAATGGTATGGTGACTTTAGAAATCTTGTGGAGATCCACATCAGGAGAGAACGACTTGTCGCGGGCGAGGAGCCTAGATGGGGCATCCGACCCTGGGCGGTCTTTAATCTCTGCAGAGCTACATAAATTGTAGCGTCGACCTTCGATCGACGACGACGGTCGGAAACCGCCGCTAGAGCCGGGTGCGCAAACACTTTTCCGCCCTGATTAAGGTCAAATCGGGCATCGTCAATTTGAGACCCGAAGTTCCTGCGTCCTCATTGCGGGGCCGGGCCTTGCGTCACCTGCACCAAATCGTCAGGCCGAATCCACTTGGCAAAGGCCGCCCGGACGTCCTCTGGGGTGAGGGTGACGTAATGGCGCGCAGCCCGGATCGGCTCATCAAGAGGAAGCCCCACGGTTGACCTTGAAATCATCCCGCCAGCGATGGCGTCGACGCTCGACTCGGAAAGCGGGATCTCTCGCAACAGGAGCGCCTTCGCCTCCTCCAGTTCGTGCTCCGTCGGCGGGGCGGTCTGCATGTCTTTCAAATCGCGCGCCACAATGCTGTGCGCCTTGGAAACGTTGGGGGGATCACATCCGTATTGAACCTCGTAAACGCCACGCGTCCTCCCCACGTTGAAGGAGGAGGAAACGAAATATACCAGCCCGCCTTTTTCGCGAAGGTCCCGGTAATAACGGGTGGCGTAGAAGCCACCTCCCAGCACGTGGTTCCCTAGCTCGAGAGCGTAATAATCGGGATTAAAGCGGTTCAGGCCCAGAACCTCCGCCAGCGTGACCTCGTCCTGAACGCGGCTCGCATTAGGGACAGCCGTCGTAGCAGCCTTATTGGATGGCGCCGCCGGCAGATCGGTTTCGGGTTTGGCGCCCACAGCCTTCCAGCCATCGAAGTATTTGGCGATAACCGCCTGCGCTTGATCGGGCGTGACGTTGCCGATCACCACGATGGTGGTCAGATCCGGCCGGAAAACATGTTGGTAGTAATCCTTGACATCCTGCAACGTCAGCGATTGTACAGTGGCTGGCGTCGCGTGCCGCAAACTCGGATCGCTTTTCGGAAACAGAGCCGAGTTCAACGCTTGGTGCGTCAGAAAATCGGGGCTTTCCAATTGGCCCGCCACGGATGCGGCAAGCTGCTCCTGAACGATTTTGAACGCGTTTTCCGGCAAGGCCGGGGCAAGTTCGTTTTCTGCGAAAAGCTCGACAGCCTTGTCGAATTGTGTGGGTAGAACCTGCACAGAAAAGCCCGTCCCGGCAGACTCTTCCGCGCCAATGTCGTCGAGCGCCTTCTGAAAAGCCAGCCGGTCAAGGGTCGTCGTTCCATATTCAAAGAGCTGATTGAGAAGGCTGCTCACACCCTCCTTGCCATTGGGCGCTTCGACGTTGGGGTTGTTTTTGATTTGGCCCGAAACCGTAACCGTGTTGCTCACCGACTCCGGCTGAACGATCAGCTTCAAACCGTTGGGTAGCACGGTGACCACCGGGCGCAAGCTGGATTCAGGCACCGACAGGCGGCTGACCGCCTTCGCCGCCCATGCGGGGAGGGCAACCTCATGAGTCTGTTTGGAGGCGAGAGATTCCTGGCCGCCAAAGGAACTGGAAGAAATCGGCTTCCCCGATGCCTGAGGAGTCAGCACGGCGGTGATGGCCTGATCGAACGTCAGATATTGGCGCGCCACGCGGCCGACATCTGCCGGGGAGGCTTTGGCAATGGCTTGGATATCGTCGTCGGGCGACTCGCGACCCTCGATAGCCACCGCCTCCGACCACTCCATGGCCAGTCCCGAAACCGAGTTCTTTTGGAATTCGGCGTCCACGATCTCGTGCCGTCGTGAGGCTTCAATCAAATCGGAGGGCAGGCCGTTTTTCACGTCATCGGCCAGGATCTTTTTGATCTCACTGACCATTTCCTCCCCGTTGCCGCCCTTAGGATAGACCGCCAACGCGTAACCCAGACTTGCCTCTGGCAGGGTCGATAGCTGGAAACCTGCCTCGAGCGCCTTCCCTTGCGGAACCAGATCATACAAAGAACCGCGCTGGCTGCTGAGCACGTCCGCAAGCAATTGCGTGGCGGCATAGTCCGGGCTGTTCGAACCCGGCATCCGGAACGAAACCACCGCCAACCCGTAAGGAAGGTCCGTGGGGAGCGCCAGCGCCTTGCTCCGCACCGATTCCAGGTTCACTGGGGGCCGCGCGGGGAGCGGCTTCTTGGCAATATCACCAAAAAGTGCTTTGACCTGCGCCAGAACGTGCTCCGGCTGCACGTCACCGGCAATCACGAAAATGGCGTTGTTGGGGGCGTACCAGGTGTCATAAAAGTGATGGAGCATTTGCCCCGTGGTTTTGTCAAAGGATGGGCGCGTGCCCAGCGCGTCGTGGGCGTAAGGCGTTCCTTGAAACATGGCCTCCAGCATTTGTGTGTAAAAAACGTATTGCGGATTGGAGAGGTCCGACGCCACCTCTTGCTCGATGGCGGGGCGCTCCTCATTCCAAAGGTCGTCGGTGTCCAGAGCCCCACTCATGCGAACGGCCTCCAGATGCAACGCCACGTCCAGATCTTCCGCCGGGACCGTGAAGAAATACTGCGTTACGGTTTGCTGCGTGTCGGCGTTAAAATTCCCGCCCATGGCGGCCGAGATGTCCGCCAATTGATCTGCCGAAAGGCCCGGGCTGCCACGAAACATCATGTGTTCCTGGGCGTGGGCCGTTCCCGGAAATCCTGGGGGCGCCTCATTCGAGCCGACCTCATAGTTCATGACCGTGGTCACCACGGGGGCCAAGGTGTCACGGACGACAATGACCCGGAGCCCATTCGGCAGGGTAGCGCGCGTGACATTCGAAGGATGGCCAGCTTGGGGGTTTGCGGAATCGAGTGATGCGCAGAATAGTAATATGGCCGTGCAGGTGAGGAAAGTGAGCCTTCCGAATTTCAACGAATAGCCCCATGGCCTGACGTAGCGCTTGCATAACATGGAATGTACCCCCCAGCCCGATATCGGGCGGTCCCGCAATTTGTAGGCTCTGACCTTTCTCTCGCCCTGCCCATTGATGCACACCAAAATATCACCTTTGGCCTGAGCATCCAAGCGCCCGAACTCCCCCCGAGCGCACCAGCAGGGCCATACTCTCGATGACATATCCCTGAAGGATATTCAATATTTCGTCAAGTGAGGAGTCTTGGGATTGGCTGGAATCGCTGCGCATCTCGCGCTGCCGGGAGGCAGATGTCAGACAGGGGTCCACTCCCCCCCTTTGGCGACACCCAAACAGCCGTTGGGTCAGATGTGAACTTGCTGTGAGTACGGACGAAGTCTCGAAATCTCACTTTGCACTAGGCCGAACATTCGTAGCCCGGGGACCCTTTTCGCCGCGCTCAATCTCAAAGTCAACTGTCTCACCTTCCCGCAATCCATCGAAACTCAGTTGCTGGAGGCTGCTGCGATGGAAGAACACCTCTTGCCCATCTGAGGACCTAATGAACCCGAATCCGCGGTCGCGGATGACTCGCTTGATTGTTCCTTGCATAAACACCTCGATTCCGTGGGGAACGACGTGGCGGGGTAGTCAACATGAACAGGACCAGTTAAAGGTACGTCATGCACTCTCTGAGGCCACTTTACCAGCACGCGGGTTCATTGTCAAAGGAAGAGGACACGTGGCGACACTATGTCGCACTGGGGGGAGGAGCATCACTCTGCGGGGTTGGCTGAGCAAATGAGTGCAGGGCAGTCTCCAAGTCCTCATAGATTTCGAACACGGTGCTGAGGCGGGTGATCTGAAGAAGCTGATGGACTCCCCGCGGGAGATGAAGAAGTTTAACATCGCCCCCCCCGCGGCGCGCGGAAGTATAACCGGCTACCAACGTAGAGAGCCCTACGCTATCGAGATAGGTGACCTCTCCCAGATCCAGGATGATGCGTAGGTGGCCATCGCTGACCAACTGCTTCAACTTGTTACGCAGCGCTTCCGTCTCCGGGCCTAGGGTGACACGCCCGCGCACGTCCAACAACAACACATGACCAAAGACCTTCTCCACCATGTAGACTGCCATTGGGATCTCTCCATTCCAAGCGTGATCGTTCGGGTTCGCCGAAGGTGTGCTCCGTAGACCGTCAGTGGGCCCATTGAGTCGCTGCGCATCCTACCACGAGCGGAGGTATTTTGCGAGACATGGATGAGCCCTCCGGCCCCGGTCCACGAAACGGTCGCCGAAGCGGCGGCGTGGTGGTAGACTTTTACTATCTCACCTTGGAGGGCTTATTATGAACAAGGAAGGTCTCTCGCGACGTAGTTTTCTGCGCAATACGGCTGTGGGCTCCACGGGTGCGGCTCTGGCATCCCTGCCGTTGACGTCCGCAGCGGCAGCCGAAGCGCCCCCCGCACCGCCCTGGCCGGTGACGGTGGAATCTTATCCCTTGACCGAACCTGGCAAGGCCGCCAGCCAAGCGCGTATCAAGTTGGTGAACGCCTGGGGCGAATTCCCCAGCGCTTATCAGGAAAAGTTGCAAGCCTATGCTCCCAACCTGGAGATCAAGGGCTGCCGGAGCGAGGAAGAGTTTCGCCGGGAAATTGCTGATGCCCACGTCGTCTTCGGCCACTTCACCCTGGAAGATTTTCGCGCCGCCAGGCAGTTGCGCTGGGCGCAGTACTCTGCCGCCGGTGTGGAAGAAATCCTTTACCCGGAGTTCGTGGAGAGCCCCGTGGTGCTGACCAACATGCAGCGCATGTATTCGCCCACCATCTCGGAATCCGTCATCGGGATGATGATTACTCTCTCCCGGCGCCTTCACGATTACGCTCTGCAGACCCACGAGCAGAAGTGGAATCCCTTGGGCGGGCTCACCAACATGAGTGGACTGACCATGGGCCTTGTGGGCATGGGCGGCATCGGCACCGACACGGCTTACCGCGCCCACTACGGTTTCCACATGCGGATCCTGGGCACGGACCCCAAGCCCTTGCCGAAGCCGGCGTTTGTCGCGGAACTCCACTCGCCCGAATGGCTCCCGAAAATGGTCCCGCAAGTTGACGTGCTGGTCAGCGCCGCGCCCCACACTCCCATCACCCATCACATGTTCAATGATGAGATCTTTCGCTTGATGAAGCCCAGCGCCTTCTTCATCAATGTCTCGCGCGGCTGGCTGGTGGACCAGCCCGCCCTGGTCAGTGCTTTAAAGGAACGCCGGATCGCGGGCGCCGCGGTCGACGTAACGGAGCCCGAACCGCTGCCCCCGGATGATCCGTTGTGGACGGCCGGCAACATCCTCATCACTTCGCACACCTCCGCGAAGGGGAATGTTTCAACCACGAATTCGCTGGACCTTTTCTGTGAAAACGTCCGGCGTTACGTGAACGGCTTGCCCCTGCTGAATGTCGTCGATAAGAAGCGGGGCTATTAGCTGGATCGATTCATGGTTCAGGTGGTGGCGCAAGCACCCAGCGGTTTTTGTGCAGGAACTCGCTGACCATGGCGATATCGTGCTGGTCGCAGAGCATCAAGCGGCAGAAGACATCGGCGGAAGTGACTTGCGGTTCCACCTTGGCCGCCGCACGGAAGGCCATTTGCGAATCCTTCTTGCGGCCGAGCTGCCAGAGCGCGATGGCCTGAAGCGTCAGCATCGAGCTGGAATCCGGATCGGGCGCGAGCGCCAGAGCGGCCTCGGCAAGCGAGCCTTCGTAGTCGCGCTGCTTCCAGAGGGCCAACGCCATGATGCGATGCCCCTCCGGCCCCGGGGGATCCTTGGCGATCATGCTCTCGGCGAGCGAGGTTGCGCCCTTGGCATCTCCCCGCCGCAACATACTCGCCGCCATCTGCTCGCGCGCCCCGGGGAAGTCAGGATTGGCCCGCAGGACCTTTTCCAGTAACTCGGTGGCGCGCGCCGACTCACCCGCTTGGTTAAGGAGGACGGCAAGCTGGTACTGGCTTTGCCAGTCCTGGGGATCGAGGTTCACGGACTTCTCCAGCAAGCTGCGCGCCTGCGAGGTTTTCCCCTGGGTAGCAAGAATTTGTGCCAGCGCGGCATTCGCCGGCCCCAGGTTGGGGGAAATCTCGATGGCGCGGCGCAGGGCTTCTTCCGCCTGCGGCAGACGGTGTTGGAACAGGCGCAATTGGCCCAGCGCCAGGTACGCGCCGCCGTCATGCGGGTCCAGTTTTACTGCCGCCTCGAATTCCTGCGCCGCTTTGTCTTCCTCCCCGCCCGCAAAGTCGGCGCGCCCCAGCACCAGGTGAGCCGGCGCGCTGTCAGGCGCGATGCGCACCGCTTCTTCCGCCTGCTGCCGGGCTTCCCGCGCCCGGTCCGAATCCAGATAGAGCATCGCCAGGTTCATCCGCAGGGTGGCGTCTTTGGGACTCAAAGCCAGGGCTCGTGAAAACTCCGCGCCGGCAAGATTCTGGTAATCCGATGCTCCAAGTGCTCCCGCTTTGCCCGGGGACGAACTCTCCGTGACGCTCAACGTCCACGCGACGGTGCCCAACGAATAGTGCGCATCGGCATCAGAGGGATCCAGTTGAGTGGCAGTCTGCAGCTCGCGGAATGCCTCGGCCAGTCTGCCTTGCTCGCGCAGGGCCAACCCCAGTCCGCGATGGGCGGGTTCCGCCTCCGGTTGCGCCTCGATGGCTTGGCGGAATACCTTCTCCGCTTCCACCGCATTGTGCTGGCCGAGGAGCTCAAATCCCTGGAGGATGAATTCCCGCGCTTGCGGGGTGACCTGCCCGGCGAGGGCGGGAGCGGTCTTTGGGGAAGCCTGGCGGGGTAGGGCGAAGGCCATCCCCATCGTGCCCCAGACGATGCAGACGCTGAGCAGGGGCGCCGTCCGGCTCGACCGGCCACGATGCGGGTCATCGTCCAATGCCCCGGCCCTTCGCGCGTCATGGCGCATTGCGAATCTGTTGAGGATCATGAATGATGATTTCCGCACGGCCGGCATAAAGTGTGATGGCGCCCCGAAGCTCCACGCTTTTTCCTCGCAGAGATTCCAAATCTCCAAACTTGTCTTTGTCAGCAGCAAAGATCACGCTCGTAAACGGACAGTCTCGAAAATCCTGGCAGAAATCGAGGAAGGTGTTCCCTCCCCGCGACGTGTAAACGCGCACCACTTGCCCTGCCACGCAGCCCGTCGTTCCTACTTTCGAATGGGCCTCATGAAAATCTGCGCAGGAAGATGGGGTGCCCGCTGCCGGGGCAATAGGGACGCTCGCGGATTGCCCTGGTACTTCCCTGTAAACTACCGGTCTCTGGCCAAATCGCGATGCCACCCCCACCCCCACCCCAAACGCCGCGAGCAAAAGCCCCGTCACCACAAGAACCGGTCTGCGCTTCACACTCCCTCGCTCGCGGGCTCCTCCCATATGAACGCAAGCAGTATATCAAACGCCGAATCACCGTGCCCATGGTGTCTCGAGCGTCTTCGGGAACGAAGGTAGTGTCGCAGTTTGTTGTAGCGGCGATCTATGACCGCCGGATCTATGGAATCATAAGCCGGCGGCGAAAGACCGCCACTACAACGGACCAAACCAAGATTCTGCCGCAACGAAAACAGAGTTGAGCGATTCCGCCCCGCGTGCTAAATTGATTGTCCGGAATGGGCTGGAGTGGCGGAATTGGCAGACGCAGCAGACTCAAAATCTGCCGCCGGTCACCCGGCATGGGGGTTCAACTCCCCCCTCCAGCACCAATCTAATTCTTGTATAATCAATATGATACAAGAAAGGCTATTTTCTACTGTGCCCGATCTTCGGAAGAAGGAGGGTGAACGCGCTTAGTCCAGACAACCCTTACCGTGCCCTCCGCCCTCTCACGGATCCCTTGCAACGGGTTAACTTAAGGGGATATTGCGGAAATCAAATGGTAATCCCTGTAGGTCTCACTGTGCGTATAACTCTTCTGCCACCACAGAATCTTCGCTTTAACTTCGACACTGAAATGCTCGGGTAACCAAAGCGTCTTCGTGACGGGCGACTGCTCGAGACAAAACCTAGTTCCCGGAAGAACCTTTGCAATAAACCAACCCATCCAAACCGGCTTGATGGCCTCGGCTTCCACTCTGACCCACTGGTAGGTCTTCTTATCAATCCATAGTTTTCCCGTCATACCCGTCAGGAGCTTTGTTTCGCGGCTTTTCGCTTCATACCCAGGGTGAGGGGTGGCTTGCAGCTCATAAACCTCGTGACCATCAATCTGCTGCTCGCCCACCTGCTTGAAATCGAAAGCCTCGGCCATTTCATTTAAGAGCGCAAACATCCGCTCGCGGTCTTTTTGATATTGCGCCACACGTTTCGCGCGTGCCTGGGGGGATTCATTCGCGCGCTTCGCGATTTCCGCCCGCAGTTTCTCCCCTTCCTGCGCTTGTTCCGCGGGGGAAAGAGGTCCACCTCCGACCGCGATCAGGCGGGAATACGGTGACCCATCAATCATACAAACTCTGTAAGTCTTGGATGATGTTTCCCCATCTTTTTCATCGACATCCCGCTCGACATAGGAAAATTGCGGTGTTGCCTTCCAGCCGGCTTCTGTAAAAGAGATCGAAGTTCTAACCAGTTGCGCGGCGGCCGGTTGAAACGGGAAGGCTGGCCATGGGAAGAGCAAGGCGAAAAACCAGCACACTGCATAGCGAAGGTGGCAGCGAATAATCCCCCCGCTTGCTTCACACCAGCTTTGAATTCTCATCAAGCGGAACTCTTGCATCCGTACGGACGACAACCCTTTATCCACCCACGAGCGATCGGGAACTCACCTGTCTGATTCGGGACCGGTAAGCGCTGGACTCCGGCATGGCATCACTCTGCCAGGTGTCGGCGATTCCGATGGCGCGGGTTATAGTGTCAAACAAACCGAAAAGTTTTTGGCCCTTGGCGCCTTCATCATCTACGAATCGTAGCCGAAAGTAGGGCACGCTGCCTTGGTGGGTGACGAGGATGGGGAAATACCCTTGCAATCCTCCCTCTTTATAGGCAATGGCATAAGTTTGTTTCTTCTTCCACCACGTGAGGACCCGGATGTCTGTAAAGTCGCAGGTCTGGGTTCCGACGCGGTCGGCCACCAAGTACTGCGGTATCTGCCGCCCTTGGTCATCGACTGTATCCAGGACAACCCACGCAACCAGATTGGTCTCCTGGGCATAGGCTGAAATGCTCTTAGGGATGTCGAGTTGTACCCGGTGACCAAGAATCCAGCCGGCGTGAGAACCCTCCTGCACGAGGTACCAGGTTTCAAGAGGATCTGCCGAGGACACTGGCAGGATAGCTGAGGGACGGTTTTTATAAGAGCGCCGCACCATCCTGCGCCCAAAAATCTCCAGGTTTTGCTCTGGATTCACTTGGGCCACAACCGCAGCTTGGCGTGAAGGCTCGATATGGACATTGACCACATCGGCGGCATGGCCTCTGGCCTGCGCCGGCAGATCTGAAATTGATTCGCGTAAATTCTCTTCCGCTTCATGCGTCTCCGCGTTCATGAGTCCGCCAGAGTCTACCCAGCCCTCCTGCCCGTCCAGCGTGCGCACGTGAGTCCAGTCACGAAAGCGACCCAGTGCGTGTACTTGATCCCCCGATCGAAGCGTGCCAACTTGCAAGCGAATCTCAGCAGGGGTATCCCAAACTTTGACCGCATCGGGTACGACATAAGCGGGTTGATTTAAGGCCTGAATAGGTGCGTAGGTGAGGAAGTAATCTGTGAGCGCGAGTACGGGTTCCCCGGCTTTGACGTGTTTGGGGACATAATGAATGAGGTAATATGCGCCCGTGATCAGCGTTATAGCTAACATCGACTCGGAAAGGTTTCGGGCGCTTACCTTTCCCAACCCGGCTGATAGCAGATATCGAAACATGGGGCTCCTTCTTTAGTATCCTGCCACTATAGGCAGCCCGAGGCGCCTCCAGCACTTATTATTGTGGCCGCTCATTGTGGCGGTCTGTCCACACCTCTTTGGGAAAGGGGGAGCATGCCAGACGCCGCCCCCCATCCCACCAATATTCTTCTCCTCGCCTAATCAATGGCCGGAGTTACTCGTCCTAGCCTGCTCCGTGCCCACCTGCGCCGCTGAGGCAGTCATAACGGCTTTAAGCTTGGGCATGCGCTGTTCCCACAAAATCCGTGCGTCTGCGACGTCGTTGGGATAGGCCACTTCTGATGCCTCCCCCTCCGGCTCCAGGATGACATCGGCGCGGCGGTTGTACGCCAGCCAGGTTGTTTTCAATTTTCGCGTTTCCCACTTTTCTGGCTTCTCGGGGTCTTGAGATTGCAAGGCTTCGACCTTTTTCTCGTCCAGTTGCTGATCCTTGCCTACCGCCCGCGTTCGAATCTTGTCGCTCGGAACACCCTGCGACACCAGAAAATCCCGGATGATGTCGGCTCGCCGCTCGCTGAGTGCCTGATTGTACGCCCGAGAAGCACGAACATCGGCGTGCGCGACGATCATGAGCTGGGCTTGGTGATCGTACTGTTGATAATTTTCAAAATTTCTCGCTAGCTTTGTCAGAACCGCTTTTTCGCTATCCACTAAGCCGACATTGGGATGTTTTTTCGTCGGGAAAGCTGTCGGGTAGAATAGACTTGCGAGCGTAATCGCTGGTGGGGGATCAATCGAGCCCATAACGTGCAGAGTTGCGGTCTTCGTTATGCTCCCACCGCAGGCGTTGGAGGCAGTGAGGGTGTAAGTGATGTCCTCATTGACCGGCCCCCGGCGGCTTTGCGTGATGTCAGGCGTAACCGTCCGGCTGCCGCTCGTCGCATCGCTCCCCAAGGGCTCGAGATTTGCCGAGTTGGCATTGGAAGTTGACCAGTTCAAAGTGGCAGAATCTTGCTCGACAACCTTATCGCCAATTTTGTGATAGCGGATTTCCGGCTCGCTCAGGGCGAGCGTTGCCGTCGGCTGCGTGTTATCGTCGATCGCCACCGTCCGCGTGACTTCTCCCCCCGGACCTTTGGCCGTCAGCACATAGTTCATATTGCGCGTCGGCGTTACCGTACGATCACCCTTGGCAGCAACAGCTCCGATGCCGGAAATTGAAGTATCCACGGCGTTCATAGAATTCCAGTCGAGTGAGGTGGATTGCCCGCAACTGAGATTCTTGTTTTGAGCAGACAGTTGCGCGCTGACCGGGGCAATCGGAATGGTCGCACTGGCGATCCCCACTTTGAATCGTGGCTGGGGACCCATGGCCAAACCCTCTTTCCAATCTTGCGTCTTGGTTCGGCCGTTGCTGTTGAGATACACCGTCTCATGTTTGCCCGCAATGGCCATCACCTGCCCGGACCAGATGGTGTTTCCTTCGCGAGTTACGGTCACGTGATAGGCGCCGGGCTTCACCAGCAGCCGCTGATGCCAGATCCAGTCCCAATCGAATTCGTCAACGTGGCCAACAAAATAGGCAGGTGTCGTGCCGGTAAGCAGCACGGCCGCGCGGGGATCTCCTTTAAATTCAATTTCCGAAAAGGGTCCGGATACCTTGCCCCCGGATGATTGGAGGGCGATGTTTAAGTCTGCCTTTTTATGAGCATCAATGTGAACGTTCTCGGTTTTGGGCTGATATCCATAGTTATAAACACTTACGTTGTGATTGCCGGCAGCCAACTGGATGGTCTGACTTCCGTCGCGGATGGCCTTGCCATCCACAAAGACATAGGCTTGCTTGGGCTCAACATGAACCTTTAATTTCCCTGTTTCCGGGGAAGGTTGTGAAAAAGCCGGCGCTGCACATAAGAGGCTCCCGGCTGACAAAAAGAGCACGGCTGTTACCCATGCTTTCGCTGGCATCTTGGAACTACTCCTTTCTGAAGGGACCCTTCAGATGGTTAGATTTACCGCTCGCCTGGAAACGGCGTTGCTGGACGGGCAAGAGCAAGGTATCTTCGCTCCTGCTTCGGCACACCTCCCTTGGCCTGGGCTGGCCTGTCAAACCCTGAGATGAACAAGCAACTCCGATATATCATGATGCGATATAAGTGTCGGCGGTTGCTCATCAAAAATATCGTAATGTGATATATAAATTGTGCGGCCAAGCGGTAACGAGAGCCACGCTTCGGGGGGCCTTCTGCACCGTCATCGCGCCCGGGGGGCAGCCCCGCGAAGCGTGAGGCTGCCCTCCGTAGTTAGAAACTCAGGCGCCGCTTTTGAGATTTTGGGGCGCGGTGGTTTGTTTCGAGGTGTAGTTCGCTTCAACATGCTGGTTGGCGTTGATACTTGCCGTTTCGGCTCGGCTGGATTCGTTGTACAATTCTCCTGCCAGGGCTGCATAATGGGGCAACCCGAGCTCGTCGTGGTGATCGTTCAGAAATTGAATTGCCAATTCGGTGTTATCCGTAACCTCGATGACAGCGGGGGTAAGTGCCTTGATCTCCGCCTGTTGATCCGCAGGAAGCACCCTTTCGATAATTCGCAGCCGGCAGAGTTTCCGGTCCATGTCGTTAGCCCAATCCTTCTCCTGGCTTAGTAGACTGGCATCGACCCGCCAGTCGATCAGGTTCCGTTCACCACGATCATAAGACGCTAAGCGCGCAGCGGCATCTTTGGATTGGTACGCTTCCGTATGGATTTGGTTCAGCAGTTCCGCTGCCTCCTTTGAGAAGTTCCACTTATAGGACTCAGGCGTCGGGGGGCCGCACCTGCAAACTGGTTGTGTAACCGCGAAAGTTACGGCGGGCAGCATCATGAGGATGACGAGATAACTAACTAGGTTCTTAACTCCAAAGGTTCCCATGGGTCGTATGTCCTTTCTTCGCAAAAGATTAGGGCTCATTCACTCAAACCCCACGTTCTCACTCGCATTCTATTAGACGCAGGCTACTTCGCCTGGGTTGGACATATTGTCGCTCCACGGGGGGGACGCTCGAGCCACTTTCCTCTCCTCGCCCTATAGGTAGGCGCCACCTAGCCCCAAATTACCGAGCAATCTGTGTATTTTCGTTCAAAAAGCCCTGTCGATTGCTGTCCATTCTCGCGAAACGTGTGCATTTTCGTTCAAAAAGGGGGGCAAATCGATGACCGTTTTCACCACCTCGCTTTTGTTTTCTTTTCATATACATAGTCGGATCGATCTTCATTTTTAACATCTTTAAGGGTCCCCCCGAAGAAAACTTCAATCCTACGACTTCTTTAAATTCAATAGCTTGAGAAATTAGGCAGGACAAGAAAAATCGCATCAAATCATATCTAACAGCCTGTGTTTTGAATAAGTTTTTGGGCTTACGCGTCAGGGACATGGGAATCTCGCTTCAGTTCCTCCCGGAAGGGGCCTGTCGGGAGAGCCAAGGGCGTTCAGCTTTCGGGCACGTAACCCGGACCTGGACTAAAGGTCCGCGGCTTTTCGCGCCAGCCAGCGGGAACTGGCGTCAGGAACTAGCGTACATAAGATTATTACCTGTGTCAAGAACAAAGCGAGCCTACATTCCACAGCCTACAGATTTTGATAAATTGTCATGACAAAAAATCAAGAGCGGGGGTCCGTCGTCGAGGGGAAGGCCTGACACTCGTTGTCGGTTGGCGGTTGTCGGTCACACGCCGGTCAGCCCGAACTTATCCGGCGCGGCCAGCGCTTTCAGCGATCAGTTCTCAGCCTTCAGCATTCAGTTACTGCTCGCCACTGTCCACTGGCCACTATCCACTAGCCACTGTCCACTGCCCTACTCATACCTCAGCGCCACCATGGGATCGACTTTCGTGGCCCGGCGGGCGGGGATGTAGACGGCCAGCAGTGCCACGGCGAGCATCAGCAGCGAGACAGCCACAAAGGTCAGCGGGTCGGTGGGTCGAACCGCATAGAGGTAAGCCGCCAGGAGCCGGGTCAAAGCAAGTGCACTGGCAACACCGGCGGTGATTCCAAACAGCAGCCATTTGGCATTTTGGCCGGCAACCAACCACAGAATCTGTTGCCCTCGGGCGCCGAGGGCCATGCGAACGCCAATTTCATGCGTCCGCTGCCGCGTGCCATAGGAAACCACGCCGTAGATCCCCGCCGCAGCCAGCACCAGGGCGATCGCGGCAAAGGCTCCAATCAATTCCAGCACAAACCGTCTACTCGCCGCTTCGGTCGAAACAAGTTCATCCATGGTTTTAATATCGGTGACCGGCTGGTCGGGGTCGACTTGCCAGATCTCTTGCTTGACTACAGGAATCAAAGAGGAGGGTTCGGAGGCAGTTCGCAGGACCAGGGACATCTCGTTCGAGGGCCACTGCGTGTACGGTATGAACAGTTCAGGGTGGGGCGGCTCTTCCAACCCAAGTTGCCGAATATCGCCCACGATTCCCACGATCTCGAGCATGTGTGGTTTGAATTGGACGTGTTCGCCCTCAGGGGTTCGTTCGACAACCGCGCGGTAAACCTCGATCGTCTTACCGATGGGGTTCTCGTTCGGCCAATATTTGTTTGCCATGCTGCGGTTGATCACGCCGACCAAGGGTGAGCTCGCGGAGTCGGCAATCTCCAGTCCTCGACCATTCAGCAACGATATTCCCATGGCGCGAAAATAATCAGGGCTGACGGCATGGTAGCCTGCTAGTCCCTGGCTGGGATGAGGTCCAGGAATCTCGAACCCGTTCCGCGTCCAGTTGCGCGTTAACGGCAGGTCCGTGACGGCGCCCACGGAGAGGACCGCGGGCCCGGTGGTGAGACGTTGCAGTAAGTGGTCAAAGTAGGCCGCCTGTTTCTCAGGTATGGAGTACTTTTCCTCAGAAAGACTAACGTCCATCGTCAGCAGATGTTCTGTACGGAACCCCACGTCCTCTTCCAGCAGGCGTACCAGGCTCTTCATCATCAACCCGGCTCCCACCAGCAAGACGAAGGACAAGGCAACCTCGAGCGCAATCAGCCCCCCGTGCATGCGGCCAACACGACCGCTCGCTGGAGAGCGTTGCGCGGGCCGGGTAGCTCTCAAAGCCGGTAAGACTCCGAACAGAACGCTCGAGAGCACTGCCAAGAGCGCACTGAAGATAAGCACGGTCAAGTTCAGATGGATGCCGGCATCCTGGATCCGTGCGGAGAAATTACCATGTGGTGGCGCCATGCCGGCCACCAGCGGTATCGTCCAGTATGCGAGGACCACGCCTATCGCACCGCCCGAGCCCGCCAACAGCAGGCTTTCGGTTAGCAGTTGACGCAAGATGCGCCCGCGGGTTGCCCCTACGGCGGTGCGGATTGCCATCTCGCGCTCGCGCGCCGTGCCCTCGGACAAGAGCAGATTCGCCACGTTCGCGCACGCAATGAGAAGCACGAAGGTGACCGCTCCGAACAGGACCCACGCGGTCTGGCCCGCACTCGAAACGATGTATTGCGCAAGCGGTTCAAGCTTCATTCCTTGCTTTTCCGGTTCATGGTAGGCTTGCGCGAGGCGGGCCATGATGCCGTTCATCTCCGCAAGCGCCTGCTGCTCACTTACCCCCGGGGCAAGGCGTCCCAACACCCTCACATAAGACCACTCACGCTCCGGATTCGGGATCACAGGTACGAAAACCTCGGAGGGCGCGCCTCCCCACCACTGCGGTCGAAAGCGGAGCTGCGGCGGCAAGACGCCTACGACCGTGTACGCCCGGCCCTCGAGGTGAATGGATTTGCCGATGATTCCGCCATCGCCGCCGAATCGCCTCTGCCACAATTGGGAGCTCAACATGGCGACTTGCTCGTCATCATCGCCGGTGAATTCGCGTCCTAACAGGGGTTGAATTCCCAAAGTTTTGAAAAAGCCTGGGGTGATGGCCGATCCGGCCAGTCGCTCGGGTTCCGCCGTGCCCGTCAGGTTGAGAGGTAGCTCCTCATATGCCGCCATGGCCTCGAACGTGCGGCTTTGACACTGCCAATCATGGAAATCGGGGTATGAGGAACCCTCCCTGGCTCTTTTGCCCTCGAGGGGAAACACTCTGAAAAGCCGGTCCGGTTGTGGGTAGGGAAGGGGACGCAGCAGGACCGCATCAAGCAGGCTGAACACGGCCACATTCCCGCCGATACCCAGGGCGAGGGTGAGGACAGCGACGGCCGTAAATCCAGGATTGCGCCCTAACTGGCGTAGACCGTAACGGAGGTCTTGGGCGAGGGTTTCGAGCCAGCGGAACCCCCACAGCTCGCGGCTGGTTTCTTTGAGGCGGGTGACGTTGCCGAACTGGCGGCGGGCGGCGTAGGGAGCCTCGTCGGGCGGGACGCCTTGCTCGCGCAGTTTCTGCTCGCGCATGGCGAGGTGAAACTGCAACTCATCGTCCAGGTCGCGGTCAAGCTCGCGGCGCCTGACCAGCGCCTTCAAGCGCAGCCAGATTGCCGAGATTCGCTCGCTCAACATCCTTTCTTTCTCACCTCAACAAAGACTCCCATGAGTCTCCGGCTCGCCACTGTGTACGAAAATGTGCGAGGCACAGCCATTTTCCGAGCCGAGGCATCGGGGCGCTGAGAAATGAATCAATGAACCGATGAACCAATGATTCAATCACTCAATCTCCCCTCATGCCGTTTCCATGACGCGCGCGATGGCCATGACCATGCGGCTCCATGTGGCGCGCTCGTCTTCGAGGTACCGCCGCCCCGCCGGGGTGAGGCGGTAATACCTGGCCCGGCGGTTGTTTTCCGAAAGGCCCCATTCGGCGGCGAGCAGGCCGCGCAGTTCCAGGCGATGCAGCGCGGGGTAGAGCGCGCCTTCCTCGACGCGCAGCACGTCGTCCGAGCGCTGGTGGATGGTCTCAGCGATGGCGTAGCCGTGCATCCGGCCGCGCTCGAGCGTCCTCAGCACCAACATGTCGAGCGTGCCCTGCAACAGGTCCAGCGGCTTTTCCCGCTTCTCTCCCATAAGAATCTTAGGGGAATATACCGGAGCCCTCCCGGCATGTCAAGCGATATCGAACACGGGTAATCCACATCGCTAATGGGGGGGCTGGGGTGTTCCGGGGATGTTCGGCGCGCGGCGGACCTCGCCGTCTAAGGCGTCGGCAAGCTCGATCTTGTTCCTCTCGAGAAGCGTTCCCGTGGCCTGTTCGAACTGAATCAAGGCCTTGGCGTAGGTGGCGCGCGCCTTCACCACATTGCCGTCGGCGGTTGCCAGATTCCGTTGGGCGGTGATGACATCTTCCACCGTGGCCGAAGCCAGGGTGAACTTCTGCTGTTGCATGCCGAGCACCCGGCGCGCGACGGTCGCCAGTTTCAGCGTGGCGTCAAGCTGGCCCTGGGCCTGCTGCACCGCGCTCACCGCCTTACTGACATCCCAAACGGCCTGGTTCTTCGCATCCTGAAACTTCATTTGCAACTGCCGTTGTTCGAGCGCCGCCCGAGCGGCATCGGCCTGGGCGGTGCGGTTGCGAAGGGGGATACCCAGCGACACGCCGTAGGAGAAGTTGGGGTAGTCGTTTTGGAAGATATTGGCGAAGGTAGGCCGCAGCGCCCCACCCAGCCCGGAGAAGTTATAAGCGGCATAGACATCGAGCGAGGGCAGCAGCGCATTGCGTCGCGACTGGATGGTGAGCTGCTGGTTGCGCAAGTTGATATCCGCCTGCTCGATCTCCGGGCGATGGCTGGCCGCCTCCCGCAAAGCCTCGGCCAAGGCGGGCACATCATCGGGATGCGGCTCCGGCAGGCGGTCGGAGGGGGCAATTTCCACCGTGGCCAACTCCTCATTGAAGCTCTTGGAGATTTTGGCCTTCATGGATTGGGCATCCTGGGAGAAGGTGTTTTGCGCGGCCAGCAAGTCCTGCTGCCGCGCCGCCACTTCCTCCTGGCTGCGCAGCACGTCATACTGGGCCACCGCCCCGATCTTCAATTCGGCCTGGTTGCTATCCAGGAGCTTCTGCGCATACTCCAGTCCTTCCTGGGCCACGCGAATGCTTTCCTGATCGGCCAGCAGGTCGTAGTAAGTGGTCATCACGGCCGCCACTTGGGTGATCACGTTCTGCCGGAAGACGCTCTCGGAAAATTTCAAGCCGTTCCGGGCTTGACGGATGAATACGGCGTTGGCGCGGGTGCCAAAACCGTATAACAAGTGCTGGCTCACCCCGACGGAAAGGCCCGAGACAAACTCCGGATTGAACAGGGCGGTTGTGGCGTTGGAGGAAAAACGCGAGCTATACTCGGACACGGCAAGGCTTGTGCCGCTCAGAAAACCTTGGCTGTACCCTGCCTGAACGTACGCCTGATGACTGGTCTCAACCGCCACACCGCTCACCACCGTGTAGTCCAAGGGCGTGATGGCATTGCTCCAGCCATAATAAGCGTACACGCTGGGATCGCAGCAGCCCGCGGAACCCACGCCGTTGATGCCGCCTCCCAGGGCGCCTCCTGCGCCACCCCCGCCCACGCCTCCGCCACTGCCCAAACCTCCGCCCAGGCTGCCGGAAAAAGCCGCCGCGGATTGATATGAGCCCGCCACGCCCCGCGCCGCCCCGCCCCCCTTCGTGCGCAGCAAGTCTGCTTGGGCAATGGGCAGGTTGTAGCGCGCCACGGCGATGTCCAAATTGTTTTCCAGGGCCAGGGCGATGGCGTCATCAAGCGCCAGAATCAGTTTGCCGTCGACAATCAGATTTTGAAGCCGCCGCGAGTTGTCCATGCGGGGGTCGGGGACGAAGGGGGCTGAGTAGGGAGCAAGAACGTTGGGAAAGCTGTGGCTGTTCGAGTAGTCGAAGCGGGTCGCTTCACCGCGCACCGACGGTCCTCCGGCATCTTGGCAGGCGGCGGGCCCGGTGAAAAGCAAAACGAGGAATGGAACTGTCGCGAGCGACCGCCAAAATGGCGTTTTTGTGACCATGCTCACCTCTCGGTTGAATTTTCCTGACTCCTTGCCACTAATGTGGGTTGCACCTGCATTGCCATGCAGAGGAAGCGACCTAGGTCTTTTGCAATCCAGTGATTGGCGATTACAGGCGATTGCTCGACGCTTGTCCAAAGTGTTCGATCTTGGGATTAGGATGGCCGAAATCGGATAGTGGAATGCCATGCCGAGCCCGGACTCGTGCGTAATCATTGCTGGGTGCAGTGGGCTGCGGGCAAGCCTATTCAAACTGTTTGCGGAATTGTTCGCACAGGGAAGCATTCTGGCGGCAGAGGGTGCGGAACTCGCGTGTCGCGGCGGGGCGGTCGCCCAGGTTGAGGTAGGTCAAGGCCAAGCTCAGGCGCGCCTCGGCGAAATCCGGCTTCAATTTCAGCGCCTTCTGGTAATGACCCACTGCGTCTTTGGATCGGCCGACGTTTGCCAGGGCCGTTCCGAAGTATTGCTCGAGGCGTGCATCCTCCTGCCCAAGACTTTCGGCGCGGCTCAAGGGACCCAGGGATTCTTGGAAGCGCTGGAGATCGACCAGGACAATTCCCAACTCCTGCTGGGCATACGCGTAGTTCGGATTCTCTTGGACGGCCTTCAGGAAATCGCCATAAGCTTCCTGGTTATTTTTCTCCGAGCGCTCTATCACCCCCAAGGCATAATAGGCGGTGAAGTTGTGGGGGTTTCGGTGGATGGCGAGATCGAGCCACGGTTTCGCCTGTGCGGTGTCCCCCTTGTCGAGGTGAAGATTCGCCAGCCCCATGATCGCCGGCTCGTAAGTGGGATTGAGTTTCAGGCATGCCAGGTAGCTGCGTTCGGCATCGTCCCAGCGGTGTGCCAGCGCGAAATTCTCAGCCTGCAAGTAGGGAATCACGTAAAGATCCGGCTCTTCGCTCGAGACGGTCGCGAGGAGCGCACTCGCCTCCCCGCTCCGTCCGAGCGAATTTAAAAGGCGGGCGCGCTGGATTGATTTGTAAACCTTCAGGCGATCCTTGGGGTCAGGGAGCGGCCCGGCGGAGGCAGGCTGGTCGGGGGCCGAATACGCAAGGTAACCCAGCGATCGCAGTTTTTCGAGGGCTTCCGGCGGCAAGGGCGGACCCACCGCCGCCGTCTGTGTCGAACTGTAACGTCGCTGGATGTCCACTAGCTGTTCACGCAGCGCCCCTGCCAACGTGCCGCTCTCACTGTAGAGGTTGCGCAACTCCTGGGGATCTTTGGTAAGGTCGTAAAGCTCAGGGTGAGGCGCCTGGATGTACTTGTAGCGGTCAGTGGTGAGGCAGGCCAGTTCGCTCCAGCCCAAGGAGTCGCGCGGGTAATACGTCTCGGAATAAACGGGGCGCGCGCTGGCTGCCTCTTTTCCCAGGATGTCGGAAGCCATGCTGGTCCCCTGGAACTGCCGGCTGAGGGGATCCGAAAGGTGCAAGAGCTCGAGGATGGTGGGCGGAACGTCGATGGTTCCTACCAGCCGGTGGACGACGCGCGGCACGCCCTCTCCACGCGGGAGTTTAAAGATGAGCGGAACGTGCAAGGTCGAGTTGTAGATGAAGAAGCCATGCTCGTCTTCGCCGTGCTCGCCGAGCGACTCTCCGTGGTCGGCCAGCAGCACCACGAGGGTGCGATCGTAAAGGCCGTTCTTGCGGAGATAATCAAAAAGCCGCGCTAGTTCGCTGTCCGCATACGCCACTTCCCCGTCGTACAGACGTCCGGCGTACTGGGTGTGGAAGGGCTCCGGAGGATCATAAGGGCTGTGCGGATCGTAGAGATGTAACCAGACGAAGAAAGGCCGGGACGCTGCGCCGCGCTGGGCGCGGGCCTCGAACCAAGCCAGCAAGCGTCCGACGGTTTCGCCGGCGCGGCGCTCCACCTGCTCAGGGTTATGCATTACACTCTGCTGTGAGCCGAAGTGGTCGTCGTAAACCTGGAAGCCGCGATTCAAACCCCAGCTCGAATTCAGAACGAAGGCGCTCACAAAGGCCGCCGTATCGTAGCCCTGGCGGCGGAAGGCCTCCGGCAGCAGTCCGATGCTGGGGAGGAGGTTGGGACTTGTATAATGGCGGGCCCCATTGTACATCGGATAGGTCCCGGTCAGGATCACGGTATGGGATGGGAAAGTAACGGGGACCTGGGCTAGAGCGTTTTGAAAGCGCGCGCCCTGCGCGGCCAGGGAGTCCATGGCGGGGGTTCGGACGTTGCGAGACCCGTAGCAGCCCAGCCGGTCCCAGCGCAGCGTATCGACGGTGATCAGCAAAACCGGCGGGCGATTGAGCGCGGCCCCCGAACCATTCTGCGAGAAGCCAAGGGAACAACAGAACAGGCCCAAAAGAATCGCCGCCCAGACCGTCAGGCACTTTGGGAACCGAGGCGCCGGGGAGGGCTGTCGAGGCATGACAGTTTCGTCGGACGGCCCGCGCTGGCGATGCGGCTGACGCGGGCCCTCACCACTCGCAACATTCCCCTTATCCGGAGTTTCGGATTTCAACGTTGTTTTGCGCAATACTATTCGCCCAGCGCTCTCGCGCGCCAACCTCAGATCGCGTTGTCGCTAGCATATCAAATGACGGGTCCAATTGGCAGGTGATGTGAACCTGGAAGGAACGGTTGCCCGCTTCGTGCCTGCCGAGGAAGATTGAGGTCGGGGGACGGGTTGCGCTATAGTTGGGCGGGACCAGAAACCAAGTTGAAAGAACAAAGTCCACATACGAATCCCAAGTCCCACACCTTGGCGGCTGTGGGCCTTCTGACCGCCGCCCTGCTGTTCGGGGGCATGGCCTTGTGGAGTCTATTGCGTGCCGAGCCCCTTACTGCCTTGTGGCTCCTGGCCTCTGGCGCTCCTCGCCCGTCCGGGGCCGTCAAGAGTTTTCGAGTCGCCCCTTCCGAGGTACCGCTTGCCGGGCCACGTTCGGGCGGCATCCCGGTTCACTTCACGGACGTACGACAGGCTGCCGGGATCACCTTTCAGCACGATGCCACGATGACTGAAGAAAAGAATTACCTCGAGACCATGGGCAACGGATTGGGCTGGATCGATTACGACCAGGACGGGCTGATGGATCTCTACCTGGTGCAGACGGCGGCGACGGAATGGTACACGCCCTCTCGCCCTCTGCGCTCGGCGCTTTATCACAACAATGGCGATGGAACGTTCACCGATGTTACGGAAAAGGCCGGGGTCGCCGCCGCAGGGTTCTACGGACAAGGCGTAGCCGTGGGTGATTTTGACAACGACGGTTATCCGGACATGCTGGTGACGGGCTACGGCCACACCATCCTCTACCACAATAACGGCAACGGGACCTTCACCGATGTGACCGCCCAGGCAGGCGTGGCCGATGAGGGCGGGTGGTCGACCAGCGCGGGGTGGTTTGATTACGACCGGGACGGCTATCTGGATCTGCTGATTTGCAACTACATCCAGTGGTCGCCCGAAAATAATCTGTGGTGTGGCGACCACAAGCCCGGCTACCGTGCTTATTGCCATCCCGACAATTACCGGGGCCAACGGTTGAAGCTTTATCACAACAACCACGACGGCACATTCACCGACGTTAGTGACGCCTCCGGGGTCGGGAAGCCCGAAGCCAAGGGCATGGGTGTGGTGCTGGCGGACTTTAACAACGACGGCTGGCCTGACATTTTTGTGGCCAATGATACATGGCCGAATTTTCTTTTCATCAACAACCATGACGGGACGTTTCGCGACGTTTCGTTCACGTCAGGCGTGGCGGCCAGCGAGGACGGGAAATACGAAGCAGGGATGGGGGCGGACGCGGCGGACGTGGATGGCGACGGCTGGCTGGACGTGTACGTCACACACCTGGACTTCGAGCTGAACCGGCTTTATCGCAACAACCACGACGAGACCTTTGATGACGTCACCTTTACATCCGGGCTGGGTAACAAAGCCATTCTTCTGAGCGGCGTGAGCGCCCGGATGTTCGATTACGATAACGACGGTTGGGTGGACATCTTCCAGGTGAATGGCAGCATGCTGGACAATATCCGCTTGTATCACCCGGAGGAGACCTGGGCGGAGCCCAAGCTCATGTTCCGCAACCTGGGCGGAGGTAAATTCGAGAAAGTGTCTGAGCAATTGGGGGCGGACTTCATGAAACCCACTGTGGGGCGTGGGTCGGCAGTAGCGGATTTTGATAACGACGGGCGCCTGGGTATTGCCATCTCGAACAGCAATTCCTACCCGCAGCTCTTGCGCAACGAAGGCGCAAATTCGAACCACTGGCTGGAAGTAATGCTGGTGGGGACAAAATCCAATCGGGACGGCCGGGGCGCAGCGCTGAAGCTGACCTCCGGCACTTTCATCGAGCACCGGCAGGCGCAGGGAGGGATGGGTTATATGTCCGCCCAGGACCCGCGCATTCACTTCGGACTGGGGCAAAGAAAGAGCGTCGATTCACTCGAAATTGCCTGGCCCAGTGGCGCCGTGGACAAACTTACGAACGTGCCCATCGATCGCATCATCACCGTAAAGGAAGGGGTCGGGATTGTTCCCAGGAGCTTTCCCAAGATTGTCTGGAAGTAAGATGTGGGCTCCCAACCGACAAACCGTCGTCATCATCATATTGCTGTCCTTGCTCTTACAGGGCGCCGCCGCGCACCCTGAGGACCAGGGGGAAACTGCCGCGCGCCTGAATTCCACGGGTTTGGACCTTATGAACCAAGGACGGGTCAAGGAAGCGGTGGAAAAATTCCGCCAGGCGGTCGAGCGCGATCCCGAGAATGCCGATTGCCTCGCCAACCTCGGCGTGGCATTAATGAGGCAAGGGTCAAATTCCGAGGCGGTGGAAGTGTTCGAGCGAGCGGTGAAGAAGCGTCCGAACGACCCTCGCCTGTCCAGCAACCTGGCTGCGGCGCTCGAGGCTACCGGACGCCCTCACGAGGCCGTTGCCCAGATGCGGAAAGCCTGCGAGCTCGCTCCTCGTGATGCTGACCTTCGCCGCAATTTGGGTATCATGCTAGCGGACGAAGGCGCGAACGACGACGCCGAGAAAGAGCTGAAAGAAGCGGCCCGGCTCAACCCCCCGGACGTCCAGGCCCACCAGGCCCTGGCACGCCTCTTCGCCAGAGAGAGACGCAACGACCTGGCCTTCGCAGAGTACCGCGTGGCGCTACGTTACGCCCCGCGCGAGCCCAGCTTGCACTTCGAATTGAGCAAACTCTATCAAACCAATCACAGCCTCCCCGATGCGGAAGCGGAGTTGCGGGCGGCCATCAAGCTCAACGATCGCGACGCGGACTACCATGCTGCCTTGGGGAACCTCGATCTCCAGTCAAACGAGCTGAGTACAGCGGAAACGGAGCTTCGCCGCGCTACCGAACTGCGGCCCGACTTGGGCGAAGCGCATCGGGATTTGGGACTCGTCCTGCGCAGGCAGGGACGCCTGGATGAGGCGATCGTGGAACTGCGCCGGGCGGCCGAACTGCTGCCCGATGACCGTGAGGTCTATTTCGTGCTGGCGCAAGCCCTCGAAAAAACCGGGCGAAAAGGCGAAGCGGAAAAGGAGATCCGGGTGTTTCAGCAGAGGACCGAAGGTACTGCGGATAGGAACCTGTCGAACACGTACGCCGGAGAAGGCACGAAGCTCCTCGAGGGTGGAAAGGTCGAGGAAGCGGTGGCGAAGTTTCAGCAGTCCCTCGACCTCGACCCGGAAAATACGCGCGCCTCGTACGGTTACGGCTTGGCTTTGCTTATGCAGAGTAAGCCCGACGAGGCTATAGCCCATTTCCAGGCGGTGTTGCGATCTCAGCCAGACCACCCCGACACTCTCTATTTGCTGGCTCGAGCGTACCTTTTGGTCGATCGACCGCATGATGCCGCCGCTTGCTTGCGGCAATTAATTGTCATACATCCAGACGATCCTTACGCTCACAATGTGCTGGGGGTCGCGCTCGCCAAAATCCAGGATTGGACAAACGCCGCCGCGGAATTCAAAACCGCACACCGGCTGGAGCCCGCCAATACGGTCTTTAGGAACAACCAGACTTGCATTGAAAACCACTTACAGGGTTGCGCGTTAACACCGTAGCCAGCTTGCCGACTCGGGCAAACGTAGCGTAGGTCCGCTTTCCCATTCGCTCTGCAACTTTAGCCAACGTTCGGAGTTTCAACCTCTTTCGGCATAATTCGGAAAACTTTTCGACAGTAAGTCATCACATTATCCATAATTAATTCTCCCGCAGAAATATGCCAAATTGTCCATTTGCGCAACAGTTATGTCATTTCCTCTGTTTAAATATGAATAACTGAATTGTCTGATACGGTTTATAGAATCTCGGAACCTCATCATTGCTATATCCAGAACTCCAATGGCAAGCATGTCATGTTTTTTCAATGTTTTGGATAGCCAAGTCGGAATTTAGTGTTTGGTATATTGATTGCAGTTGAAAGTACCGGTTGATTTAACGTATCTCAGGCCTTAGTCACCAACATTATTTCTGGAGGATAGATACTATGAAACGCTGCCAAGCTGCGAAGGATGTATCTGCAGCGGACAATCGTGCTTTCATGCCTACCAGCGGGTTGCGCTCTCTTCCTTCCCGGTTGAGACAGTGCCTGTTGTTGGGGGCATTGCTGGTTTTCGCCCCGGCCTTGCTTCTCGGCAAGGTGACGGGAAACATTTCGGGGACCGTCAAAGATGCGCAGGGCGCAGTTGTCCCGGACGCTTCGGTGACAGCCCACAACGAGCAGACCGGTGTGGATCAGAAGCTCCAGACGGACACTGTTGGGTTTTACAACTTCCCGGCGCTGCCCGTAGGCATCTACGACGTCAGCGTCAAGAAAGAGGGCTTTAAGGTCTATCAGGAAACAGGACTGAAGATTGACGTGGACACTGCCCTGCGCGTGGATGCGGTTCTGGAAGTGGGAGCGGTGACCCAAGAAGTCTCAATTATCGCCGCAGCAGCGCAGGTCGACACTCAGACCATGCAGACGGGTGAAGTGATTCAAAGCAGAGAGATGGAGGACTTGCCGTTGAATGGCCGCGCCTACACGGACCTTCTGGCCCTTCAGCCCGGCGTCGTCCCTTTCAACCTATCCCAGTACGGGACGATCTCACCTTCGAACTCCCTTAATAACGGCGTGCTGGCGATGAGCGGGCAGAGGCAGGAGCAGAACGGTTTCATGGTGAACGGAGCAAACACGGTGGAGGGAGATGAAGGGGGCACGACCGTCGTCCCCAACCTGGACTCAATCGCGGAGTTCCGTATCATCCTGAGCAACGCTGGAGCCGAATACGGCAACTATAGTGGCGGGCAGGTCAACGTTGTCACCAAGTCCGGCACCAATCAGTTCCACGGTAACGCGTTTGAATTCGTGCGCAATTCCGATTTCGACTCCCGGAACTTTTACTCCGCTCAGCGTGGAGTTCTCCATCAGAACATGTTCGGGGGAACCTTCGGTGGTCCGCTTCTCAAGAATAAAGTCTTTTTCTTTGTCGATTACCAGGGGGAGCGCCAAGTGGTGGGTGTGGATACGGGGTTGATCCACGTCCCTTCGGTTGATGATAAGACCGGAAACGTGTCAGACCAACAGGCGCTTATTGCCGCTACTCAAGCCAGCAACCCGAATGCGAATAAAGTGAGCGGCACGTATTTCGCCAGCTTGCTCTCCGGCAGACTGGGATACCCGGTAACCTCGGGCGAGACGTACTTTTCTCCTTCCTGCACCACTAATGCGCAGTGTGTCTTCCCGGGTTACATGGTTCCGCAGTCGGCATGGGACTCTCCCAGCATGAAGACGATGCAGCTCATTCCCGATCCCACTCAAGGGATTTTTTACTCCACTTCCGCCTATCCCGCGTCATTAGATGATGACAAGGCCGGCGTCCGCATCGACGCCAATACCCGAGTTGGAATGATCTCAGGTTACTGGCATTACGACCCCTGGGTGAATGCCCAGCCGTATGGTCCGTTTGGGGCCAGTTCGTTTCCGGGTTTTCCAATCCAGACCGTCGGCAAGGCGCAATTGTTCACCTTTGGTGTTACCACGAACTTCGGCGGATCGGCCGTCAACCAGTTTACCGCCAGCTATATGCGCAACACGAACGTGAATGGGTTGCCCGGAACCAAGGGGCCCACCCTCCAGTCTCTCGGCTTCGCCCCGCCCAACCAGGGAGGCATCTACCAACTGGAAGGCCCTGCCAATCAGAACTGGCCTTGGGTATCGTTCAGCCAGTTTGGCTATGGGATCGGACAATATATAGTTGTGCGTGTTCAGGACGCAGAAACGTACCAACTCCAGGATGACTTCACGAAAGTTAGGGGTACGCATACGGCCAAATTCGGGGCCAACTACCACTGGGATCGCCTTCCCATCGCCCAGACCAACAATGGTGGCAACTCGTTCTTTACCTTCGACGGGGAGGAGACCGGGCTCGACCTCTCGGACATGATGGTGGGTGCTCCCTCCTATTTCGCCCAGGGCGCCCCCGCCTCCCTTAATCTGCGGAACTTTTACGTCGGGCTCTATGGTGAAGACAGTTGGCGCATCAAACCTAACCTGACGTTGAATTACGGAGTCCGTTGGGAGACCACTCCGTATTGGGCCGACAACCATAATCGGAACTCTGACAGCCAGGTGGGATGCCACTCGACGACCTTCCCGACGGCTCCCGTGGGATATTGTTTCCCCGGCGACCCGGGTATTCCGAAGTACTTCGTTAATCCTCGCTGGGATAACTTCGGGCCCCGGCTCGGCTTGGCCTATTCACCGAACTTCTCCGAAGGTATCTTGCACAAGCTATTTGGCGATGCGGGCAAGAGCAGCATCCGGGCGGGCTATGGCAGCTATTTCACGAACCTCGAGGGGGCGAACACCTTCAATTTTGCCTCCGCCCCCTATTCCTTGTACTACCCAACCTCCTTTCCACCGTTGTATAGCGCTCCCTTTATCAACCGGCAAACGGGCGCCAATTTTGGACAACCCTTTCCGGTTCCCAATTATCAAAAGGGCGCTACCGACATCAATTGGGCGACTTACCTGCCGATTTCAGGGAAAAAGCAACCCTTCCCGAATGATCCCAGCCCCTACGCTGAGCATCTAACCTTCTCCATCCAGCGGCAACTGACACCCAACACGCTGCTCAGTACGTCTTACGTGGGAACCTTTGGCCACCACCAGGTCATCAACACGGACTACAACCAGGCTAATCCGGCACTGTGCTTTAGCCTGAGCCAACCCGCTGGGTCTGCGCAGGCCTTGGCGCTGGGGATCCCTGGGGTCGTTCCCGGAACTCCCCAGTGTGGGCCGTTTGCAGAGACCGGACTCTTCTTCCCGGCCAACGGACCATCTACGGGAATTCCTGTCCGCCAAACCTTTGGGGCCAACTTCGGGAGCAGTGGGGCGCAGCTTATGGCGGGCAACTCAGCTTACAACGCCCTGGAAGTCACGCTGCGGCGTACATCGGGGCGGGCGGCTTATCTATTCAGCTATACCCTTAGTAAGTCTCTCGACAATGGTTCCGGATTCGGGGACCAGATTATCTGGGGCTTGAATCCCAACCTCTTCCGGTCCCTTTCGCAGTTCGACATCACGCACATTTTCGCGGGCAGTTACACCTACGAACTGCCATTTGACAAGCTCTTCAGATCGGGGCCGACGCGGTTGATACGCGGCTGGAAGGTTTCCGGATTCACGTCGTTCACTACGGGACCTCCGGTTACGATCGCGCAGGGGAATGACCTTTCGCTGCGGGGCAATGAGGGAAACAGCTCGCAGAACAGCCCCACGGACGAGCCCAACTTCCTGGGAGGCGGGTCGCTCTACATCAACAAGAACCCTCGCAAGCAATATAACGACCCCACCACCGGTGCCGTCGTCAACCCGTACTTCAACCCGGCGTTGTTCAGCTCAGAGCCCTTCGCCGGGCAAGGCACGGCAAACAGGAGATGGTTCCACGGCCCAGGAGTCAATAACTGGAACTTGGCGCTGTTGAAGGATGTCAAGTTGACAGAAAGCAAGCGGCTGGAGTTCCGTGCCGAGTTCTTCAACATCTTCAATCACGCCCAATTCTATGGCAACAACAATGTCTCCGGCTTCTATGACTCAGGCCCGGCCAGCTTTGGAGGGGTGTTCGGCAGCTCGTATTCTCCTCGCATCGGGCAGTTGGCAGCGAAGTTCTACTTCTAGATAACGCAGTGCCTGGCAAGATGCATGAGACCCTGGGGGCGGCCTGAAACGGCCGTCCCCAGGAGCAAGTCCTCCTAGCTCAGTCGACGCAAACCTGTCTTCGCGTAGATCCCCACATTATATCGATCTCCAAAACCGTCGCCATGAACGGACGCGCTGGCCTATCGTAGAGATCGGCTTTACGGGCTGCGGAAAAAGCACCGCGGCGCGCGTAACCACCCCGGCGCTCGGCGCGCCACCCCACCTGAATCAGGAGGGGAGTTTTTAGAGAACTCCCCTCCTCAGATGAGGAGGGGTGGCGCGCCGAGC
>Ga0326728_10001094_pt1 | contig 98314 bp, 89 predicted proteins | sample MB3enrmetagenome_FD_207602 | JGI IMG/M metagenome (GOLD analysis project Ga0326728, IMG submission 207602) | Lab enriched peat soil microbial communities from McLean, Ithaca, NY, United States - MB31MN | ecosystem: Environmental > Terrestrial > Soil > Wetlands > Peat | place: USA: New York...
TCCCCATAGCGCGCGCGGCACCCCCGCCACATCACCCACCGCGATTTCGTGCCTTGGCGCTTCTCGGACGCCGGCGACCCGCGCAAGTGCATCGGTCATCATCCCGGCATCCGAGAAACCTGCACAAGAGCCGACATGGCGAGAACGCGGTGAATATGGCTGGACGGGCGGCGGCCGTTTCGAGTTTTCCGTCCGATCGGCGCAGCGTAACGGCTTGTGGATTTATCGCAGCTTCAGCGAGACCGTTTCGCAGGCGAATGGATACGACGACTGGCCCCTTTCGAGCTGGCTGCGGCGCGACCGATTGGACGGCTATAGCTCGCGTGCCACCGCGACTTAGGCTGCTCGCAGAAGGCCCGATGCAGCGCGCCGATCACCTCGCGGACTTCGGGCCGCGCTAGTGAATAGAAAACGCTCTTACCCTCCCGGCGCGTGTCCACCAGACCATCGGCGCGGAGCCGAGCGAGCTGCTGCGAAATTGCTGGCTGACGCAGGCTGAGGATTTCTTCGATCTCGGTTACCGACTTTTCCTCTTCGATCAACAAGCAGAGAATCAGCAGCCGCGTTTCATGAGACAAAGCTTTCAAGAATGCGCTGGCCTGTTGCGCGCTGCCGATGAGCGCGTCAACGTCGAGATCATCGCCCGGGTCAACCGAGTGTCGCGGCTTCATAGCATGGCCTCGTTGAAACTAAATCGTTGCGCATAAACCATCCAGCCGTCGCAAATGCAACCGCCTGCTAGCAGAATTGAGCTCGCTGGTTGCGGGAGTTGACGCAGCCGACTTTGCCGGTGTCCGGCTTCGCGCGCCGAAAGAAGCCTCAAGCACCCCGTCACGACCGTAATTATCGGCCCTAAGAAAGGCGCTTGATGACGAAACTGAAGACCTTGCCGTCCTCCTTCGAAGCGAGCAACTCGTTTCCGGTCGCCCGGCAGAAGGCTTCGAAGTCTTTGACCGCGCCGGGATCGGTTGCGAGCACCTCGAGCGTGCCTCCCATCGCCACATCCTTGAGCGCTTTCTTGGCGCGCAGGATCGGGAGCGGGCAATTCAGTCCTTTTGCGTCCAGCAGTTGATCGGCCATGTTCTTTCTCGCTCAGATAAACAGATTGATGTCACACTTCGTCGCGTTTTCGATGTAGGTGGCGGCGCCGCCGAGGACCGGGCCATCGATCATGTCGTCCTTCGAGTACTCGAAAAGGTCCATGGTCATCTGGCAGGCGATCATCTTGACGTCGGACTCCAGTGCCATGCCGCGCAATTCCTCGATCGAGGCCACACCCTTCTTTTTGATCAGGTTCTTCATCATCGCCGTCGCCGCGGCGTCGACACCGGGAAGAGCGGAGACGACATTGGGCATTGCTATATGCATGCCGAACATCGGCATCTCCATCGCCGGATTGCCGAGCGTCGAGATTTTCAGATCGAGCTTTTTCTTCAACAGCGTCAGACCGTAAAAGGTGAAGAACATCGTGACATCGAGACCCATCGCGGCGGCGGTGGTCGCCAGGATAAAGGGCGGATAGGCCCAATCCAGCGTGCCTTTGGTCACGATCATCGACATACGTTTGGTGTTGCTCTCGTTGCTCATTGCCTTATTCCTCTTCTCGCTCTTCGCGGCCGAGGCCGCGCATTCACGTTCAAAACCTCCACACCACGATCATCAGCACCAGGACCGCCAGAAACACCGTCTCGGCGACGATCAGCGCGATCGCGCGACCGCCCACATCCGCCATCGCCTTGAGCGACGTTTTCATCCCGAGCGCGGCGATTGCCGTCACCAGGCACCAGCGCGATACACTCTTAAGCGCGACGAGCGCCGGCGCCGGAATGACTCCCAAGCTGTTGATCACCACGAGGACAGCAAAGACGACGAGGAAGCCCGGCAATTGCCGGCCGGCTTTGGTGGTGTTGTGAGCGTGGAAGATGAACGACAGCGTTACCACCACGGGCAGCAGCATCGCCACGCGCAACAGCTTGGTGAACGTCGCGACGTTGCCGGTCTCCTCGGAGACGCTGAAGCCGGCTCCGACCACCTGGGCGACGTCGTGGATGGTGCCGCCGAGGAACACGCCGATCGAGGCGTGATCGAGGTGGAAAAAGGCGATGATCACCGGATAGACGATCATCGCGATCGTGCTCAGCGCGGTGACGCCGATCACTGTGAACACGGTGTCGCGTTCGTGGTTCTCGCCTTTTGGCAGGACCGAGGAGATCGCCAGCGCCGCGGACGCGCCGCAGATCGCCACCGCGCCGGCGGTCAGGATTCCGAATGGCCGGCTTAAGCCGGCAACGCGAGCGCCCAGCACGCCGAACAGGATGGTAGCCGTGACCGCGCCGATCACCATGATCACGGGCGTTGGACCGAGGGTCATGATCTCGGAAATCGTAATCTGCGCCCCGAGGAGACCGACGGCGACGCGCAGGACGCGTTTGGAAGCGAATTCGATGCCGGCAACGCACGGCCCTTCCTGCGAGAGAAAATAGAAGGCCATGCCGAGCAGAAGCGCGAACAGCATCACCGGGCCGCCGTAATGCTCGGACAGGAAGGTGGCGGCGACCGCGATAATCAGGCTCACCAGCACACCCGGGAAATAGGTCTGCAAGCTGGTGGCCACCCCGAGGCCGCGGCTCATCAATGTCGGCTTGGTTTCTACGATCTGGCTCACTGCAGATTCGTCCTGTCCGTTCACGCGCATCCGACAAAGTTGTCCGCGGTCATTTTTGCTTCGTACGGCGCGGCAACCGCATTGCCGGGAACAAGACCCGCTTTTGCGGCGGCCCAATCGGTTGGCCGCACTTTGACCATCCAGCCCTGACCGTAAGGGTCGGCGTTGGCGACTTTGGGCGTTCCGGTCAGAGCGTCGTTGACTTCGACCACTTCGGCGTCGAAAGCGATTTTCGCCGGCCCGACCCATTTGCCGGACTCAACGGTGGCACACGATTTTCCGGCTTGAACCGCGCGACCCGGCTTTTTCGCGGTGAAGGCCACGAGCTGACCGGCCATGGCTGCGGCCACTGCGGTCATGCCGAGCGTCACGGTGCCGTCGGCGTTCTCCCGGTACCAGATGTTGTTCTCGACATCGTAGAGCAGTTCGTCGGGAAGTTGACAGCCACGGACAGTCGGCATCTAGCTCTCCTTGAATGATCACGCAATTTCGGCGGGCTGCATATTCGCCTCGTGGGAACGAAGCGGTCGCGCTGCGCAGCAGAATTCCCCAAGGCCTGCCACTTCAAGCTTGCCGCCGATAAACAGCGCCAAATGTCTTGCCACCATGGCGCCAAGGCGGAGCCGGTGTGCAGTGTCCGGGTGCGCGGGATCGAGGCGGACGAGATTGCGGTGGTAGACAAGTTCGCGGCAGGTCTCGCGGCAGGCGTTGAAGCTTGCGTCGCCGTGGGCGCCCTGGCGCTGCAGGGCCAGCAAGCGAAAGCCCTCGGCCGTATGTGTCGTGGGCGTTGCGTCGTGTGCCGTCAGCCAAATTTCGAGGGTCGCGTCGCCCAGCGCCAATAGTTCATCGGCGAGTTTCGCCGCGGCGGCGGCAAGTGCTGCGTCCGGCGACGCAATCATTGCGTCGAGGCGTGCTGCTATATCGTCGATCCGTTTGCTGGAGATGCTGGTCATCAGCCCAGCCCTCGTGTGCGCAGCAAAGCAGAGGATTCCGAGAAATTCTCGTGCACGCCGACCTTGCGCGCCGACAGGCCGAGCGCCATGCCGAGAAGCTGAGTGAAGTACAGGATCTTCACCGAGGTCTTGCGGCCGAGCACTTTTTCGGCGCGGACCTGATGCATCTCCAGTCCGGTGTGGCAGGTCGGACATTCGGTGGCGATGACATCGGCCCCGCAAGCCTCGGCCGTCGTCAAGAGATTCAAGACCAGCTTGGTCGAGGTGTCGCTGTCCGAGAGCGTGTGGGCGCCGCCGCAGCACGCAGTCTTGAGAGGATATTCGACATTGTCGGCACCGGCTGCCGCCAGGAGATCATCCATGAAGTGCGGCTTTGCCGTGGACTCCGTTCCCGGCCCCTTGTCTTTCTCCGGAAAGATGTGGCGCGGACGCGTGTACATGCAGCCATAATAATTGGCGACCTTGAGACCCTTGAGCGAGTTCTTCACGCGCGCTTTTAGGCCCTCTTCGCCGATCGCCTGCTTGATCCAGTCGAGCGCGTGGATGGTCTCGACCTTGCCAGCCTCGTAGGTCTGATGCCCGGCCTTGCGTGACAGACGATCAGTCACTTCGCGCGAACTTGCATCGTTGGCGAGGTCGTATTCCGCCTTTTTCAGATTGTGATAGCAGCCGTTACATGGTGCCATGACGGTGTCGAATCCCATCTTTTCCGCGATCGAGAGATTGCGGGCCGAAAGATAGGTCTGCAGCTTGGGGTCGACGTTCTTGACTTCCATGGCGCCGCAGCAATTCCAGTTGTCGAGTTCGGTGAGTTTTAGGCCGAGCGCCTTGCCGAGTTCCTTGGTGGAACGGTTGTAGGCGTGGCCGGTCCCTTCGAGCGCACAGCCCGGATAGTAAGCGACGTTTTTGTATTTGCCGCTCATCGCTCCGCTCCTTGCACATGAAGGCCCAGCGCACGGCGATCGGCCGCCTCGCGCTCGTCGACGTATTCCGCGATCGCCGCGCTCGCCCGTTTCCAGCCGCGCGTGCGCGGACGAAACAGCGTGGCGAGGCCGAGCTTTATCAATAGGCCGATCGGCAGTCGCATGACCAAGCCGCGGACCAGTGCGATCAGCCAATCCTGGAACAACGACTGTTTGGTGCGCTTGAAGAACTGGCGCAGCACCAAGCCGTCCTCGATCTTGCCGGTGGCGAAGACCTGGTCGGAGAAGATTTCATCGAACGTCATCGATGGCTTCCGCTCAGTGTGGCCCTTGAGCTCGAGCCAATGGGCGGTCGCCTTCATCACGCCTTCCGGGTTGACATCGCGCGGACAGGCATAGGTGCATTTGTTGCACGAGACGCATTGCCAGATGATGTCCTTGTCGCGCAGCAGCTCATCTTCGAAACCCATGCGGATCAGGTAGATCCAATAGCGCGGGTTGAAGTCCGGGTTGATGGCGTTGACCGTGCAGGAATTGGTGCACGAGCCGCACTGCCAACAACGGTGGATGAACTCGCCGCCCGGCAGCGCCGCGATCTCTTCCTCCATCCGCTCGTTGTAGTCGGTCACGGCGCGCGAGTTGATGAACGTGCTCCAGTGCCCGGAGACGTCGACGCCTTCGATCTCCAAGTGCTCGTGCGTGACGAGGTTCTCGGGGCGGATCAGCGATTTTTCGTGAATCGGCATATTCGCTCCTTCACGAGCTCAACTGGCGCGGTTCGCCAAGCACATAAGCTTCGCCGTCGATCAGCTTGAGCCGGGTGCGGCCGGATTCGGTATCGACCGCGTCAAGTCCCAGCATGCGGCGCGTATGCGCCATCGCGTCAGCCTTGGCGCCGCCGCAGAAATCCGCGTGCAGATACTGGCCGCCCCGGTCGTTGATATAGGCGGCATAGATGTGGGCGCAGAGCAGGTCGGTGTAGAGCGCCAGATCGCGGAACACGCCGTTCGCCTGGAGAAAGCCCTCCAGTTCGTCGCGCAACGTCGCGAAGGTGGCAAAGCCGTCGCCGACTGCGATCGTGCCGGCGTCGACATCATTGTCGCTGTGCCAGATTTCGCGCAGCACGCCGGTATTGACGCGGGCGTCCCATATCCAGCGTGTCATCAGCGGATAGCGGTCGGGCGCCGTGAAGTGCAAGACCTCGGCGGCGAGATCCCGCGACCAGCGGTGTTCGCGGTCGGCGGGAAAGCTGGCCACGAATGCGCCGATACGCCGGTCCGCGGTACCGACATCGGACCAGCCGTCGAGCAGCGCGACGAGCCGGGAGCGCATGGCGGGGAAACCGTTGCGACCAAGCCAGACGCCGATCCGCCGGCGCACCGGCGTGGTGAAGGCCGCGAGATCGTAGAACTCGGACTCGGTCAACGCGTTGACTTGGCCCTTGCCGAGCACTTCCTCGAACAGAGAGGCCTTGAGCGCCAGCGCGCCGACATAACGCTCGACGCCGCCGGTGTCCTCGGCGCTTTCGACAAGATTCTCGAAGGCCCGCCGCAGCTTGGAACCGGACAGGTCGAGCACCGGCCGCGCCGGCACGGGCGCGGCCTTGGCCTTATGGCTGCCGATCGCCCACATCACTCGGCCGCCTCCAGCTTGGCGCTGCGGACCAGAGTGAGCGCCGCCATCGCCGCGGATTGGCCTTGGGCGATCGAGTCGTCGATGGTCTCGGGTCCCGTCGCCGCGCCGGCGACGAAGACGCCGGGCCGCGAGGTCGCCGACATGTCGGAATAGGTCGACGCTTTCTGGATGTGGCCGTACTTCTCGAGCTTGACGTCGAACACCGCGGACAACGTCATGTTGTCGACATTGGGGTCCATGCCGATGGCGTGCACGACCATATCGAAGGGAATGCTGATGGGACGCTTCACCAGCGTGTCCTCGCCCTTCACGATCAGGCGCTTGCCGTCGGAGGTCACCTCGGCGATGCGCGCCTTGATGTACTTGACCTTAAATTTCTCCTGGCTCTCCCAGTAGTATTGGCCCTCGTACAGGCCGAAGGTGCGGATATCCATGTAGTAGACGTAGACGCTGCACTTCGGCAGCGCCTCACGGATTTCCATCGCCAGGTTCGCAGACACCGTGCAGCAAATTTTCGAGCACCACTCACGGCCGATCTGGCGGTCGCGCGAGCCGACGCAGAGGAGAATGGCGACCCGCTCGGGCTCGCGCCCGTCGGACGGGCAACGCACGCCCTTGCCCGACGAGAACATCTGCTCCACCTGGGTCGTGGTGACGACGTCGGGATAAGTGCCGAAGCCCCATTCCGGCTTGTTGACCGAGTCGAAGTGCGTGAAGCCGGTGCACAGGATGGCGGCGCTTGCGTCGACATTCGTTCCGTCCGACAGCGTGGCGCGAAAATCGCCGGGGCCACCGACGAAGGTCTTGACCGTCGTATTTGTCCTGACATCGACGAGTTTGTCGGTCTCGATGCGCTTGACCATGCCGCCGATGGCGTCTTTGGCCCACTCGCCGCTAGGCACCAATTTGGCGTAGCCCGACAGAATCGGCGCGCCGCCGAGTCGGTCGGCTTTGTCGACAAGCACGACGCGCTGTCCGGCCGCGGCCAGCGCGTGCGCGGCCGACAACCCGGACGGACCGCCACCGACGATGAGGACCGGACGGTTCATTCTGCGGCTCCCGGAAGTGCGGCGACGGCCTTGGGCTTGACGTAGCCCGGGCCCGAGGTGATCGCGCGCTTGGGGTCATAGAGGGTTTCGATGCGACCGGCCTTGACCTCGTCGAGGTACTGCTCGAACTCGAGCTTGGCCTTCTGCCAGTCGATGCCGAGCTTTTCCAGCAGCCCCTCGAACGGCGAGGCGTGCCAGTGCAGTTGCGCGAGCTTATAGGGATGCGCGCCAAGCGCGAGCGCGGCGAATTGGCAATCGGCCAGGATCGGCAGCGCATACACTTTGTCCACCGCCTTGCCGATCCACTGGTTCTTGTCGAGCGTGGTAATGCAGCCGGTATCGTGGCCGACCATCACGTCGGCCTTCGCTTCCTCCACCGCCACCTTGATCTTGCGATCGATGGCGAAGGAGCGGGTGAACTCGCGCTCGCCGATGATGTGGCGGAAGCCGAAGCCGCAGCAATCGTACCAGGTGGAATAGTCGATCACCTGGGCACCAAGCGTCTGCATCAGACCGGAGGAAACGGCGACGCGGTTGCCGTCCATCACGGTGTCGTCGTAGATCACGTCCTCGGGCACCATTTTATAGACATGGCACGCCGGGTGGATGGTGGCACGAATGCCGCTGACGTCGATCACCTGTTGCTGCTTGATGCGGTCGCGCATCACGTGCAGCCACTCAGAATAGTGCACCACCTCCTCGGGGATCAGCAGCTTGCCGTCGACCAGACGGCCGAGCTTGCCGAGGATCTTCTTCACCTGCCCGCGCAACTCAGCCGAGTGCATAAGGAAGATGCGCATCTCCTTGTAATTGCCGAAGGAGGTGCCGCAATGCACGAGCGGGTAATAGGTGCCGACCGGTAGGCCCTGCGCTTTCGCCGACACGTAGGCCTGGTGGAAGTTACGCAGGAACACGGCGGCGAGGCTGACGACATTGCCGATGCCGGAGCCATGGTAGTTCCAGGCCGTGCACGAGGTCTGGTCGGTCTCGTCGATATAGCGCGTGCCGAGCTTGTTCATCAGCCACATCACGCTCGACGGGTAACCGGGGATGTTGCCGCATTGGCCGCAGGATTTGTGGTGCCAGAGGTTGGTGGTTGGGATGCGCTTCTCCCAGCCATAGAGCGTGCGCGCGACCACCGGCTCATGCCGCTCGTCGATCCGATGGACGAGGATCTCGCCGTCCTTCTCGAGCTGCCACATGGCGTCGCGGATGTCGCCGACGCGGTCCTTGTTGGTCAGCATGGAGCGGCGGTCGATCTTAGCCTCCACCCACGACGTGGCCGCCTTCGCCTCGCTCGGCGTCAGGTTGGACGGGCGCCATTCGGCGCCGAAGCCGGTAAAGGCCGAGCTGCCTTCGTTACGCTTGTCGTCCATGGCGCCCTCCGTTGCCTCGAGACCGAGGCTGTCGCGTTTCACTCATCTGCGTCCTCTTCGCCTTTCTGTTCCTCCAGCCACTCGTTGTACTCCTCGCGCTTCTCGTCCATCACGTCATTGACGACGTCGAACAAGTTCTCGTCGACCATCTCCAACTGATCGAGCACGCCGGTCGCCTCCCAGATGGTGTAAAGCTCGACCGAGGTTTTCAGGTTCACCTCCCAGGCCGTGTCCATGGTGTGCATGGTCGGCACCGGGATCGCCTTGCGCAGGATGTTGAGCGGGGCGTCGACCTTGGTGACGTTCGGCCCCCAATCGGGGAACGCGTCGCGGGTAATCATGTTGGGCGCGAGCTGGTTGCCGGTGGAGATCACCTTGAGCAGCACGCGAGAGAACGGCCGCAGCACGTCCTTGGCCGACTGCATGCCATGCTTGATCGCGACCTCGCGCATGATCATGACGAGGCCGCCAGGGGAATTCTGGAACGGGCAACGCGCGGCGCAGGTGTAGCACTGCGCGCAGGACCAGATTTTTTCCTGCATCGCGTCGTAGATGCCTTCGAGATTCTCGGTCCACAGGAGCTGGACGATCTCGCGCGGCGAATAGTCGTAGTAGTGCGCCGACGGGCAGGTGGCCGTGCAGATGCCGCAGTTGAGACAGCCGTGCAGTTCGTGGTCGTACAGAACGTGCGAGCGGATATCGTCGAAGACTTCTTCGAGCTTTTCGTATGGAACCACAGGCGTCGGCGACACCGGATCGCCGATGAGATCGCTGTGTTCGGCAGTGTGGACGAGGTTCGCGCTCATCAGTAGGTCAGCACCCTGGCTTCGTCATTTTCCATGACGTCCTCGATGACTTTGGCGCCGCCGACGATCCCTTCGCATTCGGGGATGAGGTCCGCTTCGGTCATATCGAAGAGATCGAGATTCGGCGAACAGCAGTAGAATTTCACGCCGGCGCCGTGCGCATCCTTGATGAAATCGTAGACCGTTTTCGGCGAGCCCGGCTTGACGACCAGCTTTTCGGCGACGCCCTTTTTCATCAATTGGCCGGACGTGGCCGTGCACACCACTTCGACCTCATAGTCCATCGCCGCGGCGACCGTCGCCTGAAAGAACGGCGCACCGAGTTCTTCGCCGTTCCGCGGATCGGTGTTGACCATGATGATGATCAGCTTTTTCGCCATTTACCGGACGTCCTTCCCTAAGCGTGCGCACTGCGCGGCCGTGCTCATTGATCTCGGTCAATGTAGCCACCCAAGCAACCACATATTCCAAAATGTGAATGAATGCTATAGGGTCAATTAGAAAAAATCGAATGTGTTCACGGGGTGCGCTGCCGCCCTTCAGCCGCTCGGGTCCATCAGATGGGTTGCTTGGATCAATCCCACCATCATCGAGCCCGCGGCCGCCGCGATTTCGCCCTGCGCAGCGCGCACGTTGGCAAGCGTTTCCGCTGTGTTTTCAGGCACCTCGTCGAATTCCATGATCAGATCCTCAATCATGGCCGACTTGGTGCCGGGATGGCCGACAAAACCGAAGCAGTTGTTCCGCAATTGAAAAAGGATCGGCTCGTCGCCGTTTCCGACGGCCAAAACCCTGGCGTCGCTTGGTAAAACTGGGCGGTCGCGCATGTAGACCGCGACCGGAAACGTTGGCGGCAAATGTCCGCCGAGCGCGTCGGGGATGATGCGTCGGGCGATAGTGAGTGTGAAGCGCAACGGCGCCTCCTCGGCGCCGCCGGCCGCGGCGGTACTGAGAATGCAGGCCCCGATGCCGATGCCGATGACCGGCAATCCGCGATCGAGAAAGCATCGGGTCAACCGCAATTCCGCGCCGAGGCTTGGTATCAAGCTGCCGCTGACGATGCCCTTCGGGCCGGCGCCGAGAAGAACGAGACCGGCATAATCCTCGGCGTCGGAGGGGATCGCCGCCCCCGGCGTGAACGGCCGGCAATAGCGGAAGCGGATATTGCGGCCCTCGAAATGATCCTCCAGCAGTCCCAGATATTCCGCTTCGACGTGTTGGAGGACGCACAGCGTCTTCATGCTCGGATGCCGACCCTTTGAACCGCGGGCAAAAGACACTAGCGCCGCGCGCGGAAAACATATATCATTTTATGAATGTGACAACGAACGAATGAAAATAAACGGGGAGACGATGGCCTGGTTCGAGCTGCTGCAGGGGATCGAGCCGTTCGACGAGTTGCCGTTCGACCGGACACTTGTCGAGGCGTTGGAGGGCGCCGCGCAGAGCCGGCCGCTCGGCGTGCTGCGGTTCTTCACCCCGACATTTCGGTCCTATGCCAGCGATGAGCTTAAGGGCTGCGGCAAGGCAAGCTTCCCGGCTTTCTCGATTACCGGCGGCGCCTGCGCGCTCGATTGCGATCACTGCCAGGCGAAAATCCTCGAACCCATGATCGCGGCGACGAGCCCGGCCGAGCTCGAGCGCAAGGTTCGCGACCTCGTTTTGCTCAAGGATTTGCGCGGGTTCCTGCTCTCCGGCGGCTCCAATCGGCGCAACGAGGTGCCCTACGAGCGCTATTATCCGACCATCGAGAAACTCAAGCGCGATTTCCCCTACCTGCGCATCGCCGCGCATTCGGCGTTGCTTGACGAAGCCCGCGCCAAGCGCATGGAGGCCGCCGGTATCGACGTCGCCATGACGGACGTGATCGGCGCGCAGGAGACGATCCGAGACGTCTACCATCTCGAGCGCCCCGTCGCCGACTTCGAAGCGACGCTTGCCGCGCTGACCGCAACGTCGATGGAGGTCGTGCCGCACGTCGTGATCGGGCTCCATTACGGATGTCTATTGGGCGAAGAGACCGCACTCGACATCGTCGCGCGTTATCCCGTCGCCGCGCTGGTGCTCGTCGTCGTGACGCCGATCTACGCGCCGCCGGAGAAGCCGTTCGCGACGGTCTCGACCGACGATGTGGCGAAGGTCTTCGTTGCCGCGCGTAACCGCATCCGCCAGGCGCCGGTGCAACTCGGCTGCATTCGACCGCCGGGGCGACACAAGCTGGTCACGGACGCTTACGCCGTGATGGCCGGGTTCGACGGTATCGCATATCCGGCGGAGGGAATCGTGGCGCTCGCGCAGGCGATCGGCCGTCCGATCGAACAGGAGCACGCCTGCTGCTCCATCGCGCTCGACGGGCTCGCCGGACGGCACGCCTGCGCCGCATGAGGAGTGCGATGGAGATTGAAACTCCGGACGTTCTCGTTGTCGGCCTCGGTCCGGCCGGCAGCCGCGCCGCGTCGGTGGCAGCGGCTGCGGGTCTCAACGTGGTTGCGCTGGAGCGGCGGCGAGCCGCCGGCACGCCGGTGCAATGTGCGGAATTCGTGCCGGTCCCGATCGAGCGCGACGTGCCCGGCGTGCGCGCCGTGACCGAACAGAAAGTCTCGCGGATGCTGACCTTCATCGGCAGGCAGCCCGAGGTCACGGACCATTTTCACGGCTTTATGATCGACCGCGCCGCCTTCGACCGCATGCTGGCGCAAGAAGCGGCGCAAAACGGCGCCGAATGCCGTTATGGAGAGGCCGTGCTGTCCGTCGACGCCGACGGAACGGTGCGCACGTCGGCCGGTGGCCGCTTGCGCCCCCGGGTGCTGATCGGCGCCGACGGTCCGCGTTCGCAAGTCGGCGAAGCGATCGGCCAAGTCAACCGCGATCTCGTTGATACGCGTCAGGTCACCGTACCGCTGGTGCTGCCTCACGATGCGACCGACATTTTTCTGAGCCCCGACTATTACGGCGGCTACGCTTGGCTGTTTCCCAAAGGCGCCGTCGCCAATATCGGCCTCGGCGTCGCGTTCGAGGCCCGGCGGCTGCTCAAGCCGATGCTCGCGGCGCTCTGCGAGAAGCTTACGGACCAACGTCGCATCGGCACCCGGGCGTTTGCGCTGACGGGCGGTGCAATACCGGTCGGTGGGCGTTTGCAATCGGCCGGACGCCTCGGACGTACCGTCGTGCTGCTGGCCGGCGATGCCGCCGGTCTGACCAATCCCGTGACCGGCGCCGGCATCGCCTCGGCCGTGCAGTCGGGCGCGCTTGCCGGGCATGCGGCCGCCGATTTTCTCGGCGATTGCGCCGGTGCGATCGACGATTACGAGGAAGAGCTTGGCGACATTTTCGACGCCGCGCTGGGTCGTGCGCTGCGACGGCGGCGCGACGTGCTGGCGCGTTATATGGGCGGCGGTCGGCCCGACGCGCGCGCGTTGAGCGACGGCTGGATCGCCTCACCGCAATATTGGGCCGCGTGAGCGTCAACGCATTTTAAGGAGGCGTGATGAGCTGTCTCGAAATGCCCCGCAGTCCGGTTCCCGATTTCCTCGGCGAGCCGCGGCATGCGTTCAACAGTGCCGAGACGATGCAGCCGCGAACGCCCGGAGCGGTGCCGGCGGACGCGCGCAACGGTGCACGCGTAAAGACGCAGGACGTGCAGCCCGAAGGCGTCTACCGGCCCAACTACAATTTCCTCACGCCCAACATGCGTTCGCCAGAATACGTGCAAATGTCGACGGCTGCGGCAATCACGCTCGGCGTGATGGGTGGCTACATGCATCGCACCAGCTGCACGCGTTGCCTGAACTTGCTGCTCACGTATCCCGAAGGCTGCCGCGCCAACTGCGCCTATTGCGGGCTGGCGCGTCATCGCGAAGCGGAGCGCAACTATGCCGACCGAAATTTCATCCGCGTCGACTGGCCGGCAGTGCCCTACGACCAGGTGATCGACATCGTCGCCGCGGGCGGGGATGGCGGTCGCTTCCACCGCATGTGCATCAGCATGATCACGCATCCGCGCTCCGACGATGACACCAGGATTGTGCTCAAGAAATGGGTCGAGCACGTCAAACATGTGCCGGTGTCCATCCTCTCCAACCCGACGACGATGACGCGGCAGGACGTGCAGGAGCTAAAGGACATCGGCGCCGATATCTTCACCGTCGCGCTCGACGCCTGTAATCCCGAAGTGTTCGACCGAACGCGCGGATCCGGCGTGCAGTCGCCGCACAGCTGGGACAAATATTGGGACATTCTCCATGCCGCGGCCGAAATTTTCGGGCCGGAGCGCTTTGGTGCCCATCTGATCGTCGGCATGGGCGAAAGCGATCACGACGTGCTGGCCCAGGTGCAGAAGATCCGCGACCTTGGCGGCCATAGCCACATGTTCGCGTTCTTTCCCGAGCGCGGCTCGCTGATGGACCATCTGCCGCCGGCTCCGCGGCCGCAGTGGCGGCGCATCCAGCTCGCGCGCTACCTCATCGATTATCGCAACCATCGCCTCGAACGGATGCGTTTCGACGCGAACGGCACGCTGATCGATTTCGGCCTGCCGCAGGATGAGATTGATGTCGTCATCGACGCCGGCACCGCCTTCCGCACCTCGGGCTGTCCGGGCAAGGACGCCGACGACATTTCGGCTTGCGACCGGCCCTACGGCGATTCTCCGCCGCGCGATATCGCCTCCTATCCGTTCAGACTGAAACGCGATGATATTCGCAAGGCGCGCCGTCAGATCGATGCCGGCATGGGCGGCGGTTCCGCGCGTCGCGGTCGCGAATAGCAAGAACAGGCGAGGACAAACATGGCCAAGTCGCCAGACAAGCCGTTCCGCGTCATTGCAACCGGACTGCGCGGCGGGCGCGCCAATATCGCTTTCGACCAAGCGCTCATCGAGGCACGTCGGCAATCCAGAATTCCCGACACGATTCGCTTTTTGCGCTTTCGCCCATCGGCCCTGATCGGCATCCATCAATTCCTCAGCCACGAGATCAAGCTCGACTATTGCAACACTCACGGCATCGAGACCGTGCGGCGGATTACCGGCGGTGGCGGCCTTTACTTCGACGAAGGACAGATCGGCTGGGAGTTGGTGTTTGATCGCGCAAGTTTGGGGCTCACGGACCTCGCCGAGGTGACCCGGCGCATCTGCGAGGCCGCCGCGCTTGGGCTGCAAAAGCTGGGCGTGCCGGCGCGATATCGGCCGCGCAACGATATCGAGGTCGACGGCCGCAAGATCAGCGGCACCGGCGGCTTCTTCGACGGCAACCTCATTTTCTATCAGGGCACTTTGCTGATCGATTTCGACCCGGCCAGGATGCTGGCTTGCCTCAACGTGCCGGCGGATAAGCTCGCCAAGCGCGGAATCGATACAGCGGCACAGCGCGTCGTCACGATGCGCGAAATTATGGGCGACGCTCTGCCCGATCTCGAAACCATCTATGAGGGCCTGATCGCGGGATTTGCCGAAGGCCTCGGTATCGCCCCGCAATGGGGACCGATCACGGCTTATGAGGAAGAGTTGGCTGAGCATGCGTTTCGCGAAGAGATCGGCACCGATGCATTTGTGACGATGCTCGACGCGCCGCCGGTGGACGATGCGCTGGTCAGTTCGTCGGTGACCGGCCGCGGCGGCACCGTGCGCGCCGATATCCGCCTGGAAGGGCCGCACCGCGACCGCATCCGCGAAGCGCTGATAACCGGCGATTTCTTCGTTACGCCGCCGCGCCTCGTGTTCGATCTCGAGGCATCGCTGCGCGGCGTCGATGTCGCCGAAGCTGGCCGGTTAATCGAAAGATTTTTCGCCGGCACAGCGGCCGACTTTCTAAGCTTGAGCGCCGGCGACTTTCGTCAAGTGGTGGAAATGGCGCTGCGCCAACGCGGCGTGACCGCGGTTGCAAGTTGAAAATACCGCCGGCGCGCGCTTCGCGTTGGCGGACCACATGATCGTATTTTTCATTTTTTTTGCACATGAAAAATCTCGAACGGCAGGCCCACTGGGAAAACGTCTATCAGACCAAGGGCGAGCGCGACGTCAGCTGGTTCCAGGAAAACCCGACGCTATCCCTCGATCTCATTCGAGCGACCGGCGTGAAAGCTCGTGGATCAATTATCGATATTGGCGGTGGCGCATCGCGGCTGGTCGATGCTCTTCTAGACGCCGGATTTGACGCTATTACTGTTCTCGACCTTTCCGAAAAAGCGCTCGTAACATCGAAGGCAAGGCTCGGCGTGCGAGGCGCAAAAGTTAAGTGGGTTGCCGCCGACGTGACGACCTGGGAGCCATCTCAAATCTACGACGTGTGGCACGACCGCGCAGCCTTTCATTTCTTGACTGATCCGCAGGATCGCGCCGCCTACGTTAGACGAGTCTTGCGGTCCGTGCGTCCTGGTGGCCACGTTATCATCGGGACGTTCGCTCCAGATGGTCCCGAACAATGCAGCGGTTTGCCCGTAGTCCGTCACGATGCCGCTTCGCTCAGTGAAATACTCGGCCGCTCGTTCAAGCTGATTGAACGGCGCAATCAGGCCCACCAAACGCCGATGGGAACCATCCAGCAGTTCCAATTCACCCGGTTTCGACGTTTGAATTAGAGCGGACGCCCGGACTGGCCCCGGATATATTTTCGATTGTTCTGCCCGCTCTGCCGGAAAACACGATTTCTGCTAAGGGTCAATCGCGCCATTTCGAGCAAACGCGTGGCGTGTCCGCTATACCTCCAATAGCGACCGTATCGGCGGCCGCTATGTTAGAAGGCTCAAATCCGGCGATTTGGAATTTACTATTAAGCGCCTAGCTGGGCGGTGCTTCGATTCCCGTTTTGGGAATAAAATCTCGCAAAATTGTGGGGGTAGGAATGAGGGTAGCGACAAAAGCGCACAATAGAAAAATCTTGCAGCCGCAGCGACATGGGCGCTCAGTGTGACGCCCTCCACGCCAGCCTACGCCGCTACGCGGCTTCGGCTGGCAAGCCGATGACGCGTGGCAGCGAGGGCTGCCCGTCGTAGCCCGCAGGTGAAGACCGGCCGGCGAAGCGGTAACGGCGACCATCGCATCATCGTTTTCTTTGTTGGATTGCGCGGTGCTCTTTAGAAGCAACGCGACCTAATTGGGAGCAGCTTTACCGGAGAGCGGCGACGCGTCCGTCCTCCCCCTGAAAGGGGGAGGTGGCGCGCGCAAGCGAGCCGCTGGGGGTCGGTATTCGAAGCGCCTAAGTCTGTACGGACCCCCACCGCCGCCTGCGGCGGCTCCTCCCCCTTTCAGGGGGAGGAAAGATGGCGCCGCCGGTGAGCGATCCCCGCCCGTCATCTTGCCAGCGGATCGGGCCTGATCTGCAGCTTGTAGACCTTGGGCCGCGCCTCCTTGCCGCCTTCGTTATGGAACACGGCGCGCGAGCCGAACGTCGTCCACAATCCGCGACCCTTCCAGCCGGCATCTTTGTCGTCGATGCGGCCGTCCACGTTCTTGCTGAAGAAGCCCATCGGGTAGGGTACCCGCAGATTGATCAGCTTGCCGTCCGCGAGCGCGAGCAGCGATTCGCCGCCATTGGTCGATGCGATCGGCACGTTCGGCCCAAGTCCCAGCGTATTGTAGCGATCGACCCAGACGTAATAGGCGTGATCGGCGCTCCCCGCCTCGGTCACGCCCTTGAACTGCGGTCCCGGGAATCGATAGAGCGCCCAGCCTTCCGGACAGAGCTTGCCGGTCACCATGTTCGGGCCGTTCAGCGGCCCCTTGCACTTGGAGCGGTCGAAGCTCGCGAGATGCCCGCTCGACAGCACGGTCCAGACGACGCCGTTGAGATCGACATCGACCCCGCGCGGTCCGTAACCCTCGTCCGGCGGCACGTAGATTTCCGCGAGTGCGGTTTCCGAGGGGTTCGGCCCGGGGACGAGCCGAATGATGTATCCGGGCTGATCCATCCCTGAGAAACCGACAGCCATCGACTGGCCCCAGATCGAATCGTCGACCGGGCTCGGCTGGACGCCATAGAAGGCCGCCATGACCCGCTTGTCCTTGGCGGGATCGACGGGCTGATCGGCCTCGACATAGGCGTCCCGTTTGCCGTTGCCGTTGGTGTCGAGAATGATCGGCGTCCAGCCCTGCGACTTCGCCTCGTCGCCGGTCTCCTCATACATGCGCGTGTTGAGCCAGCCGACGACCCCGCTCTGGGGTCCGCCCGCGCTGGTCCACAGCGTATTGTCCTTATCGTGCGCGAAATACAGGTGCTGCGTTGTGAAGCAGGTGTCGATCAGCGACCACTTGCCGCTCTGCGGATCATACATCGAGAGCTGACGCGCCGACTGATCGAGCGGGACGACCTTGGCGGATGGATGGTCCGAGCCCTTGCGGCAAAAATCCGGGTTGGCGGACGGTCGGATCCGCGCGGTGAACCACACCCGCCCCTTTTGGTCCATGATCGGATTGTGGATGCTGGTGTGCCCATCCCAGATCGGCTCGTCGCCCCAGTACACGGAAGTCCCGTCCGGCAGGTCCCGCGCCGACGGCGTCTTCGGATCGCGATAGGGGTGCAGGATGTCCCACGCCTTGTTGCGGACCGGATCGAGCACCGGCACGAGATCGGTGCTCTCCTCCGGCGACCCGTAGATCGCCCCGTCGGCGTTGACGGTCGGATCGCGCTTGTCGCTCGAGATCGCATCGTGGAGATAGTGTTTGTTGCTGCCCCAATCCCACATGCTGATCACGACATTGCGCTCGATCCCCTGTGGCCGCTCCGGCTTGGCGAAAGGCAACTCGCCTCCGGCAATGCGGTCGGTCCAGTCCGCGAACAAAGCGAGCGCCTTGTCTGAGCCGAGCCGGGACAGCGTGAGGAACATGTTGGTCATGGCTTGTCCGGACTGCAGGCGCCGCATCCATGCCTCGGTCGAATTGCTGAATTCCCCGAGTTGCTTGGAGAGTGTGCGGACGCCTTTCGACCCGAGCGCGTGGCAGGACTGGCACGAGTTCTTCAGCGTATCGATCCAGTCGTGCTGGGTCTTGATATGCTCGCCAATGCCGTTGCCCTTGTCGCCGGTGCCGGGGAACTCGCTGGCGGCGGGAATCTTGATGAGCGAGTACCAATAAACGCCGGGATAATATTCCGCCGCCGCGGCAGCGGTCGGTGCTCCGACCGCCGTGAGATGGACGCGATGGCCGGGCGCGCTCCGAATTTTCGCCGAATCGACCAGCCCATAACCACGGACCCAGAGGCTGTAATTGGCCTTGGGAAGATCGGGTACGACATAACGCCCGCGCTCGTCGGTCACCACGACCTTGGCAAATTTGGTGGGCAGCTCGCTTGTCTCCGCGATCACCCAAACGCCGGCCTCAGGTCCGGCCGGCCCCGTGACGACGCCACCGATATCGCTGTCGCCGATGTCGATTGCCGCGCCGGCCTCATCCGCCCGCGAAGAGCCCACTGCCGCAGCCACCAGCGCTGCCGCGATCGCGGCCGCGCACAGATCAAGCGCGCGCATGGAACGTTTCGTACTCAATGATGGCCTCTTCCTTGCGCTACCTGCTCGAATCGACCGCTCAACGGATCGACCAGTGGGTCTTGTCGGATCAACATTGCATGCCGCGCTTTTGCCACGCGCCGCCCCGCTCTCCAGTTCCGGAGACACGCGCATTCATACGCCAGCTGCCGAATGAAAACTATGACCGACAGACGTGGCTACCTTGTTTAGCCGTTTCCATCCCTTGGTGCGCCGGACGGGCTTTCGGGCCATCGCCGGAGGCGCTACCCTGCCGGCGCCGATTTCATGCCGGCAAAAGCCGGTTTTTCAGGCCAACCGCGAAATCCGGCCACAGGGAGGAAATCGTCATGCCGAAATCAGTGCTGGTGCCCGCCGCCGTCGCCGCCATGCTGCTTCAGCTGCCGATGAGCGGCTATGAAGCCGCGGCGCAATCGCCTTCGCTGCAAGTCAATGCGGTCGATATCGATGTCGTGCCCGGCCAGATCGATGCCTATCTGGCGGCGCTAGAGGAAAACGGCGCGGCCGCGGTGAAGGAGCCCGGTTGCCACGAGTTCGATATCACGGTCTCGCAGAAAGACCCGAACCACGTGCTGATCATCGAGGTCTATGCCGACGCGGCGGCGGCCGCCGCCCATCGCGAGACCGACCACTTCAAGAAATACGCAGCCGCGACCAAGGACATGGTCGCCAAGCGCGAACTGAGAATCTTTTCGTCAGTCGCGATGAACTTGAAGGGGCAGTGAGCAAGCGTAGCCCGGATTGACCAGTAGCGAAATCCGGGGCAAGCCTCGCCGCTGGTACCCGGGTTTCGCGCTGCTCAACCCGGGCTACAGGCTGCGCGCCGAGCTTGAGCAGAAGGGCATGACGATCGAGAGCAGCAGCGTGAAGGACGCCTACGGCTTTCGGTATCAGCGTCTAAAGGAGCTGCGGCCGGTAGCTTCGATGACGATCGCGGAATTATTGGCGGCCTCGAAGGAGGTTGTAAGAGAATTTGATCGTGTATGAAATTGGAAGATCAGGTGTGCAGCTTGGAGCTTGCGAAGCGGCTCAAGGAGTTGGGGGTGAAGCAGGAGGGTTGCTTTTGGTGGCTTGGAAAGGAGCTTGCCTATTCCTTCGACAATGGCACGCACGTTATTGACGGCGACAACTGGACTTCGCAGACAAAGAATTATGACGACGCATACTGTGCCTTCACCGTCGCAGAGCGTGGGGAAATGCTGCCGAGAGGATATGTAACTGGATGCACCAATCTATCGGACGACAAACGATGGTGCTGCCACTGGTATCTGATCAACCATTTGGGACACGCGGATGATCGCCGTCGCGTTGAGAAAGCGCCGTATAGGTTTCCAATTTACGGGTGTTCCGAAGCCGACGCCCGCGCCAAAATGCTCATCTACTTACTAGAGAATAATCTTGTGATGGCATGAACAAAGGGGCCCGGCGGTTTCCCACCGGGCGCCTCGTTCACTTAAGCAGCTCGACTAGGAGGACGATTGCAAACGCAATCAGCCTCACATCGATCTCCAGGACAACTTTCATGGAATCGCTCCCAGAAAGGTTGGCCCAGCGCCAGGTGGTTAGCCCCAGCAGTACGTACCGCGCTTAAGGCCCTGAAAGGAGAGCGACTCCTTGCAAGGTCGAGCGTCCACCGCTTGTACCCGCAAGCGGTCACGCTATTCGTCTCAACAAGTGTAGTCTCAAGCCCCGGATCGCACAATGTATACTTTGTGCCGCTTCATCCAGAGGTAGGGAGGGCGACCAGCTCGGCGATCTTCGCCGCCACATCTGCCATCGGCTCTTCTGCGGTATTCAGGCCGCTTCGCGAGCCCAGCAGCGGGCTGACGTCGCGGAGCGCTTCATACGTCGTCTCGTGCACAATGGGAACGAGCCGGTCACGCGCGAGGAGTGCCGAAAGTTCCTTGTCCGCGATGCCCTCCGCTGGGAGGCGACGCAGCAATGCGGGGGTCACCAACACGATCCCGACTCGCGAGTTCGCCAAACCCTTGTCGATGGCGCGGAGCAACGGCACGCCGAGGCCAACGTCTTTCTCGCTGAACCAGACCGAGACACCACGTGACTCAAGCAGATCGTGCAGCTCTTTGGCAGCTCCCTGCCGGTCATCCCACGCGTGGCAGAGGAACACGTCCCGAAGGTCAGGCAGCTTTGCTAGGTTCTCGACGCTGTTGCGGACTGGTGTGAGTGCCCGCACTTCTTCTGGCGTGTACCACACGGCCGAACCGGCTCGCGACCAGCGCGGCTTTGTACTCCGGCTAGACCCGCCGCCGCCGCTCCGGCCGCCCCCGCTGCTCCCCGACGTGGGGTACGAAGGGGGCGAGTACGACTCGTAGCTATAACCGCTGTAGCCGCCCCAGCGGGAGCGACCACCGCATGCGGGGCACTCCGCTCTAGCGCTCGCTGTGCGATGACCTCTTACTGGTGCTGTGCATCTAGCCATGTGATGCCCTTCCCGCTCGTGTCGGTTATTCCTAATCCCGATTATTGCTGCCGCATGTGGTCTCGCGTTCCGGAACTTTCAAGCGTTGGTTGAACCGGTTTCCACAAGCTAATCAGGGGTTGAACCGGTTGACTTAGCGATAGCGCGAGTTCACTGTTCGTTCCATGAATCAAGACCCCGATGAAGACGGCCAGCTCCATACGCTCGGTCTCCTAGAGCGCTTGGCGCGCGGACACGCAGGGCATCGAAGGTGTCTACGCCGACCTCTACCGGCGCGTGGATAGGCTCTTGCGTGAGCTGTCCAACCCGAACCTGCACGACATCGCCAATATGAGCCACAGGGTCGAGCTATGGACTGCGGATGGCCAACAGGTGCGCTGGGCGGTCGCGGCGACGGCGAGTGTCACGGTTGGACACGCTGCGTTCGAGGCCGCAGTAAGGAACTGGCCTCATGAGCGCTTCACGCTGCGTAATGGTATCCTCGTCATTCGCGAACATCCCAAGTCCCGCATTACCAGCGAGCGGGGGTGAGAATACGATTGAGAAGAGCGGCAACAGCGGCGCCGGAAAATATGATGCGCGGATAGGTGCTTACGGCCTCAGTGGGGTTCCCTCCACGGCACCAGCCTACGCTGCTTCGCAGCTACGGCTGGTTGTTACGATGACAGTGCATTTAATTTGAGTCGATGCGACCACCGCAACGTCATGCCGGCCATGTCGCCTGCCGGTCTCCGATGCAGCAACCGTCCCTTGACACATCGTCACCGAATAAGGTACGTTGCCAACGAATCTCGCCCCCGTACAAGGACGCCGGCCGGGTGACTCCGGTCGGCGGGGCGAGTGCGGTTCCCGCGGGCCAAGGCTCGTCACCTTTGCTCCCGGGCGGCTTGGGCAAGAAACGCCCGTCCGGCATCACGACCGGGCTGCGGGTGCAATCTCGCTGGGCTGGGACAGCAAGGCGCGGGTAATGCTCGCGAGTGACGCATGGAAGGCCCCTCGCGGCTTTCGCGTCGTGCGTTGCGATGTGCTCCGTCTTTCGAACCATCGGGACGCGCGCTCTGAACAAGTCCCAGGAAGTCGCGTGGCTCGAGCTGAGCGGTGGCGTTCGGTCGCTGCCGCAAGTACCGCGGTGGAACGCCGAGAGGCGAGCGCGCCCGCATGGGCGCGCGCTGCATCGCAGGATGCGGCGGTTGTTGAACAGCGCCTTTCGGCGTTCCGCTTTCCTTTTTTGTTTAGAGCGTTTCCCGGGCGCAGCGTAGCACGCAGTGATGCGCTGCAGAACCGGGACCTTCGGTAACTCTGAGTTTGCGAAGGTCCCGGATCGGCGATGCGCCGCTTATGCGACGCATCTTGTCCGGGAAACAGATAGCGTTCTTATCCGCGCCTGATCGTGACGGCCGCCGGTTCCACCACTGGCGCCGTCTGACGAAGATCATGCCCGGCTGTCGTTTGCTTGCTTCGTCGTCGGCATGGCCCGGGCGCAAAGACGCACCGCGGGAACGCTTTCATTTGTCCTCACCCTGAAAGGGGGAGGTGGCGAGCGACTTGTCCGCCGAAGCGCGTAGCGCGTAGGTGGAAGCGAGCCGGTGGGGGTTCGTATTTGACCCACGCGGCAGGTTGCACGGACCCCCACCGCCGCCTGCGGCGGCACCTCCCCCTTTCAGGGTGAGGAAAGGGCGGCCGGTCGGCTTTACAAACACCGCCGAAGGAGCAAAGGCTGCGCGGAAATCAGGAAAGACCGTTGCACATGAAATTCTCCTACTTCTCCCACGTCTGGGCCAAGCCCGGGATGACGCCGCATGAACGCTACGAACAGCTGTGGCGCGAGCTCGCTTTGTGCGACGAGGTGGGGTTCGACCACGCCTTCTGCGTCGAACATCACTTCCGGCCTGACGAGAGCTGGATGTCGTCACCCAGCTTGTTCGCCGTCGGGGCCGGGGCGCGCACCAAGCGCCTGCGGGTCGGGCCGATGGGCTATATCGTGCCGCTCTATCATCCGCTGCGGCTGGCGGAAGAAATCGCGCTGGTCGATCAGATGCTCGGCGGGCGGATGGAACTCGGGCTCGTGCCCGGCATCAATCCGGATTATTTCCGGCCGTTCGGCCTCGATTACGGCGCGCGCAAATCGCCGACCCTCGAATTCGTCGACTATTTGCGCGCGGCGTATGGCGAGACCCAGCCGTTCTCGTTCCACGGCGAGGACTTCCACACCGACGGCGCGCGGCTCGCGGTCATGCCGATGCAGCAGCCGCATCCGCCGTTATGGATGATGAGCCGCGACCCGCAGACGCTCGAATTCTGCGCCAAGAACGGCATCAATCCCGGCTATTTTCTGGTCTACCCGCGCACCGACGCCGCGCCGCGCTACCGCAAATTTCTGGCCGACTGGGAGCGCGCCGGCCACAAGCGCAAGCCCAACATCGCCTATTGCACGGTGGTCCATGTCGACGAGACCGACGACAAGGCGATCGAAACGGCGCTGTTCCGCGCAAGCCGCGCCTATGAAGGCTTTTTGCCGCCGCCGCAAGAGGGCGAAACGTTCGACGAGCGCGCCCAGCGTCATGCCAAGATGTTCATCGGCCGCGGCGAGCCCGGCGCTTCGGAGATCATGGCCAACGTGTTCAATCCCGATTATCTGTTCAAGCACGACCTCGTCTTCATCGGCTCGCCCGAGACCGTCGCGGCAAAAATCCGCGCCGCGGCGGAAGCGGGCGTGTTCAACGTGTTCATGGGCGAGTTCAATTTCTCCGACCTGCCGGAGCCGGAACTGATGCGCTCGATCCGGCTGTTCGGGGAGAAGGTGATCCCGGCGCTGCGGGGGTACGAGCCGTTTTAGTTTGCCGTCATTCCGGGCTCCTCGCTTTCGCTCGGCCCCGGAATGACGAAACCTACTGCGCCTTCGCCAACTCCGGGTGCGCACGCAGCCGCGCCGTATTGAGAACGTGGATCGTGAAGCACACGATGGCGCCGGCGGCGAAGGGCAACGTCGACCACATGTAGAGTTTTTCGATCGGCATGCCGACGAACAGCGCGCCGGCGAGCGGGCCGATGATCGAGCCGAAGCGGCCGATGCCGAGTTCCCAGCCGGAGCCGGAGGCGCGCAGCGACGTCGGGTAGATCATGGCGCCGACGACGTTGATGCCGGTCTGGATGCCGAGGACGAGGAAACCGGCGACGAAGGTCACGGTCAGCAATGCGGCCGTGGAGGTGAGGCCGGCAAAGCCGATCGCGCCGACCACCGGCACTGCCAAGACGAACATGATCGCGATGGCGAGGAAGCGGTGCCGCTGCAGCCACCAGCACAGCGTCAGCGCGCCGACCGTGCCGCCGACCTGCAACAGCGCGCTCGCGAGCGCCGCCGTCGCCGGCGGCAGCTTGGCGGCGGTGAGCAAGGTCGGCATCCAGCTGGCGATGAAGAAATAGCCCATCAGATTGAGCGCGAACAACAGCCAGGCGAGCGGCGTGATCAGCCACAGCCCGTTGCGGAACAGATAGATCGGATTGGTGGGCGACTGCTGCTCGTCCTCGATGACGAAGCGCGCGTTCGCCGGCACCGGCAGGTCGGGACGGATCGCTTTGACGAGCGCTGTCATGCGCCGGCGCTGGCTTTCGTGCAGCGCCATGTATTTGACCGATTCCGGCAGCGCGAAGATGGCGACGAGCGCGAGCACCAACGGCGCAATGCCGCCGATCTGGAAAAGGAGCGGCCAGCCATAATGCGGCACCAGCGCCGCGCTGACGAAGCCGGCGAGCGCCCCGCCCATTGGCACGCAGCCCGCGGCGATGATGGCGAGCGTCGCGCGCAGGTTGCGCGGCGCCGACTCGGCGTTGATCGAAACGAGGTTGGGAATGACGCCGCCGATGCCGAAGCCGGCGATGAGCCGCAGCCAGAACAATTGCGTCAGATCGGTCGAGTAGGCCGCCGCGACGGTGAGGACGCCGAACAGGACATTGGCGCCGATCAGCGCGGTCTTGCGGCCGTAGCGGTCGCCGATGAAGCCGAACAGCGCCGAGCCGAACAGCACGCCGATATTGCTGGCGCTGAGCACCGGGCCGAGCGCGCTCCGCGGGATATGCCAGGACGCGACCAGATGCGGCGCCGCGAATGCGATGGCGCCGATGTCGTAGCCGTCGATCAGCGCCATCAGCACCGACCACACCAGCACCCGGATTTGAAATGCGCTCAAGCCCCGCTCGTCGAGCAGACGCGAAACGTAGATTTCCGGTACGCCGGCCATCGTTCCTCCCGGGGGATTTTCTTTTCGGCGCATTGCGCCGACGGCCGAAACCGTAAGGGAGTTGCCGGGCAAAGAAAAGCGGGCAATCGGGCGCAGTTGCTGCCGCCCGCTGCGAAAGGATCACGGATCGAGTTCGGTGTCCCAATAGAGATAATCGAGCCAGCTGTCGTGCAGGTAATTCGGCGGGAACAGCCGGCCGTTGCGGTGCAGGTGCTGCACCGTCGGCTGGAACGGCGACTGCGACGGCCACATCTTCGACTCGTCCGGCGTCAGATTGCCCTTGCGCAGATTGCACGGCGAGCAGGCGGCGACGACGTTGTGCCAGGTGGTCTGGCCGCCGCGCGAGCGCGGGATGATGTGGTCGAACGTGAGGTCGTCGCGCGTGCCGCAATACTGGCAGGCGAAGCGGTCGCGCAGGAACACGTTGAACCGGGTGAAGGCCGGATGGGTCGAGGGTTTGACGTAGGTCTTGAGCGATACCACGCTCGGCAGCAGCATCTCGAAGCTCGGACTGCGCACGGCGCGGTCGTAATTGGCGACGATGTTGACCCGCTCCAGAAACACGGCCTTGATCGCGTCCTGCCAGGACCACAGCGACAGCGGGTAATAGCTCAGCGGACGGAAATCCGCATTGAGAACCAGGGCCGGAAAGCCCGAAGGCGATACGTGAGCGTTCAAGATAAGACGCTCCCACCTCGACTCAGTTGCCGCAATGCGGCGATGGCCCTAGTTTATAGGGAGGCGTGACAGGATTGTGAAGCCTGTTCCGGGGGTTATGCGTCAGACGCGGGCGCGGCCCGCCGGCGGCGGAGGGCTGCCGGGCGAAGTGTGGGAAGCGGCGCGGCGGCGTCGGCAAAGTGCATTCAGCGCTTGCCGGCAAAACAGCGCGTCAGAAATTCGCCGCCGTGACGCAAACCTTCGCCGTCGATGCCGTGGCCGACGCCGGCGGAGAGATGCCATTCGACCGGCACGCCCAGCGCCGCGAGGCCTTGCGCCGACTGAAACAGCGCTTGCGCCGGGATGAGGTCGTCGCTGTCGCCATGCACCAGGAGCACGGGCGGCCACGACTTGATCGTCGCCGCGATCGCCTCGATGTCGCCTTGCTCCGGAAGAACGAGCAGGCCGGAATAGCCGACGATTCCCGCCGGCGGCGTCGCGCGGCGCAGCCCGACATGCAGCGCCATCATGGTGCCCTGGCTGAAACCGACCAGCGCCAGCGCGGCAGCTGGCAGGCCGTGGCGAGCGAGTTCGGCATCGAGAAAGCGCTCCAGCACCGGGGCCGCCTTGTTGACGCCGATCCAGCGCTCGTTCGGATCGCGGAACGTGAGCGGGAACCATTGCCGGCCGGTCGGCGCCTGGCCGCAAGGTTCCGGCGCGTGCGGCGAGACGAACGCCGCCTGCGGCAGCAAGGGCTGCCAGGCGCGACCGATCTCGATGAGGTCGTTGCCGTCGGCGCCATAGCCGTGGAGAAACACCACCAGCTGTCGCGCGCTGCCCGAGCGCGGCGCCAGCCGCGGACCGTCGATCTCAGCGGCCATTCTGTCCTCGTCGTTTGGCTGTTTTGGCTGGGTTTGACTTCGTTGCGGTTGGCTTGGATGCGCCCGGTTTGGGTTTGCCGGCAACTGACTTTGCCGATGTGACCGGCGCACCTTCGCGGCCTTTCACGGCGCGATAATAGGTCCACAAGATGCGGGCCGCTACGGCGCGCCAGGGCCGCCACGGTTCCGCCAACGCGTGCATCTCCTTGGCGGTCGGCCGCGCCGGCAGCGCGAAGGCAAGGCGCACCGCCTCCTGCAGCGCCAGATCGCCCGCCGGCCAGGCGTCGGCATGACCGAGGCACGCGAGAAGATAGATGTCGGCGGTCCAAGGGCCGACGCCATGCAGCGCCGTCAGCGCGGCGTGCGCATCATCGGCGGGAAGGTCCGCGAGGTTTTCGAGGACAAACCCCTCGCGCGCGACCGCACGCGCAATTGCTTTGAGGGTGCGGATCTTGGGGGCGGAGAGGCCAAGCCGCGCCAGCCGCGCCGGTCTGACGCGCAGGATGCTCGCGACGTCGAGCGGTTCGAACGCCGCGGCGAGCCGACCCCAGATCGCGGCGGCGCTGGCGGTCGAGAGCTGCTGCGACACGATAATGGCGGCAAGCCCCGCAAACCCGCCCGGCCGGCGCCGCAATGGCGGCTTTCCTCCCGTCGCCACCAGCGCGGCGAACCGCGGATCGGCGTCCGCGAGTGCCGCAAGGCCGCGCTCCAGGTCGGCATCGGTGTGGATATGGGTCTGCATGCTCTGTCGTCGTCCGGTGAGATCGCCCGTCCGTATTCACGCCGTTACTGGCTGACACTATCTGATCGGTAAGCGGGCTTCAGCCCGCAATCGCGCCAAGGCAACGGAAGCCATCGGGTGAAGCCAAAATGGTTCGGGGTGAAGCCAAAAGGTGATGCACAACCGTGTTTTCCGTTTTGCGCCCAGTCCGAACGGGTATCTGCATCTCGGCCATGCCTTCTCGGCGCTCATCAATTACGACATGGCGCGCGAAGCCGGCGGGCGGTTGCTCTTGCGCATCGAGGACATCGACGCCGTCCGCTGCCGGCCGGAATACGAGACGGCGATCTACGAGGATCTCGGCTGGCTCGGCATTTCGTGGGTCGAGCCGGTGCGGCGGCAGAGCGAGCACTTCGCCGATTACAGTGCCGCACTCGCCAAGCTCGAGCGGCAGGGCCTGATCTATCCGAGCTTCGAGAGCCGCAGCGAGATCGCCGCGCTGGTCGCCGCGCGGGAGCGGCGCGGCCCGTGGCCCCGCGACCCCGACGGCGTGCCGCTCTATCCGGGCCGGGCGCGCAAAATGTCGCGCGCCGAGCGCGACCGCCGCCGCCGCGACGGCGACCCGTACGCGTTCCGTCTCGCCATGGACGCGGCGGTGGCGCGCACCGGCGTCCTCACCTGGACCGAGACCGGCAGCGGCCCGCAGGGTGAGACCGGTGTCATCGCCGCCATGCCGCAGATGTGGGGCGACGTCATTTTGGGCCGCAAGGAGGTGCGGACGAGCTATCACCTCGCGGTCGTGGTCGACGATGCGTTGCAGGGCGTGAGCGACGTGGTGCGCGGGCAGGATTTGTTCTGGTCGACGAGCATCCACCGGCTCCTCCAGGCGCTGCTCGGCCTGCCGGAGCCGGTTTATCACCACCACCGGCTGATCCTCGACGCCGCCGGCCGCAAGCTGTCCAAGGCAAGCCGGGCGAAAAGCCTGCGCGAATTGCGCGCCGACGGCGCGACGGCGCGCGACATCAGGCGCATGGTGGGGCTCGGACGTTGACCGCGCGGCGGCGCCCAAGTGCAGCGACCAAGTGTGGCGACCAAGTGTGGCGACCAAGTTTTGGCGACCAAGTGGAATCCGGTTTTCGGACAAGATCATGCGGGATAGACTGAATTCCGCTGGTTTTTGCGCCTTCTGACGCCCCGGGATGTTAGATAAGGCGCCGGGGGCTTTATGGCGCGAGCGACATCCAAACCGAAATCTGCCAAACCGAAATCTGCCAGAGCGAAATCTGCGGCAGGCAAACCGCGGCGCCGGCCGCGGGCCGCCCGCGCCAACGAGATCGCCCTTGCGGCCTTCGCCCACGACATCCGCACTGCGCTGACCGGCATCCTGGCGCTCGGCGAATTGCTGGCAAGCTCCAATCTCGGCGAGCGCGAACGGCGCTGGGCCGCCGGCATCAAAGGCAGCGCCGAGCACCTTGCAGCCTTGACGACGCTGGTGGTCGACGCCGCCCGCGCGGATGCCGGCTCGCTGACGCTGCGCGAGGAAGCCTTCCGGCCGCGGCGCGTCATCGAGGCGCTGGCGGATTCGCTCGCCGCCCGGGCGGAAACCAAGGGCCTGCGCGTCGAGGTGGCGATCGCCGACGAACTGCCGGACATGCTCGTCGGCGATCCGGTGCGGCTGCGGGCGGCGCTGGAAAACATCATCGACAATGCGGTGAAATTCACCGAGCACGGCGCTGTCAAGCTCGAAGCCGCGGCGAAGCCTGCGGCGCGCGGGCGCGTCACGCTCGCGGTCACCATCACCGACAGCGGCATCGGGCTTGCGCCGGCCGAGCTCAAGCGTCTGTTCCGTCCCTACGCCCAGGCCAATGCCGACATCGCGCGCCGCTACGGTGGCGCGGGACTGGGGCTCGCCGTCGTCAAACGCCTCGCCAAGCTGATGCGTGGCGACCTGACGGTGACGAGCAGCGCCGGCCGCGGCTCGTGCTTCCGCCTCACCGCGGCGCTCGCGGTCGCGCCGGCCGACACCGCGGCGGACTGGCGCGCGAGCGAGAGCGCCGCGCCGTCCCGCCGCCTCGTCATTCTCTGCGCCGAGGACAACCCCTATGGCCGCGTCATCCTCAACACCATCCTGACCGAACTCGGCCACCGGGCCGACTTCGTCGGCTCGGGCGAGGAGGCAGTCGCGGCGGTCGCGCGCGGCTACGACGTGGTGCTGATGGACGTGACGCTCCCCGGCATCGACGGCCTCGAAGCGACGCGCCGCATCCGCGCGTTTGGCGGCGCCGTGGCCGCCACGCCGATCATCGGCATTTCCGGCCGCAGCGAGGCCGACGACGAACAAAAAGCCCGCGCCGCCGGCATGAACTTTTATCTGCGCAAGCCGGTGAGCCCGTCGGCGTTGAGCGAGGCGGTTGGGGCGGTGGTGCAGACGGGTGCGTCCCTGTAAGCGTCATTCCGGGGCCTCGCGAAGCGAGGAGCCCGGAATCCATAACCCCGGTTTGCGAGTATGGATTCCGGGCTCGCCGCTGCGCGGCGCCCCGGAATGACGATCATTCTGAAGCCGCCCCCTCCGCGATCCGGCACAGATCGCTCATGATGCGGTTCAATTCGAAATCCTTCGGCGTGTAGACCTCGGCGACGCCGGCGTCTTTCAGCGTCGCGGCGTCCTCCTTCGGGATGATGCCGCCGACCACGACCGGCACGTTGTCGAGCCCGGCTTCTTTCAAGCGCGCCATGACGTCGGCCACCAGCGGCAGATGCGAGCCGGACAGGATGGAGAGGCCGACGACGTGGACGTTCTTCTCGGCCGCCGCCGCCGCGATCGCCTCGGCCGTCAATCGGATGCCGTCATAGACCACGTCGATGCCGGCGTCGCGGGCGCGCGCGGCGATCTGCTCGGCGCCGTTGGAATGGCCGTCGAGGCCGGGCTTGCCGACCAGAAATTTCAGCCGCCGCCCGAGCTTTTTCGACACCCGGTCGACTTCGGCGCGGATATCGTCGAGCCCTTCGGCATCGTTGCGCATCGCGGTGCCGACGCCGGTCGGCGCGCGGTATTCGCCGAACGCGGCACGCAGCGCAAAGCCCCATTCGCCGGTGGTGACGCCGGCTTTGGCGCATTCGATCGAGGCCGGCATGATGTTGACGCCGTTCTTCGCCGCGCTGCGCAAATTGGCGAGCGCCGCGCTGACCGCCGCATTGTCGCGCGCCGCGCGCCAGGCGGCGAGCCGCGCCACTTGGCCGGCTTCGGCTTCTTCCGAGACGGTGAGCACCGCGTCGGCGGCGTCGGCGAGCGGCGACGGCTCGGTCTCGATGAAACGGTTGACGCCGACCACGGTCTGCTCGCCGCGCTCGATCGCCTCGACCCGGCGCGAATTCGATTCGACCAGCTGCTGCTTGAGATAGCCGGATTCGACGGCGACGACGGTGCCGCCCATCGCGTCGATCTGCTTGAGTTCCTCCAGCGCCGCCTTTTTCAGCTCGGCGACCTTGGCGGCGATGACCGGCGAGCCGTCGAACACGTCGCCGTATTCCAAGAGGTCGGTTTCGTAGGCAAGGATCTGCTGCATGCGCAGCGACCATTGCTGGTCCCAGGCCCGCGGCAGGCCGAGCGCCTCGTTCCAGGCGGGGAGCTGCACGGCGCGGGCGCGGGCGCCCTTCGACAACGTCACCGCCAGCATCTCGAGCAAAATGCGCGCGACGTTGTTCTCCGGCTGCTGCTCGGTCAGGCCGAGCGAATTGACCTGCACGCCGTAGCGGAACAGCCGCTGCTTCGCCTCGGTCACGCCGTAGCGCTCGCGGGTGATCTCGTCCCACAATTCGGTGAAGGCGCGCAGCTTGCAGATTTCGGTGATGAAGCGCAGGCCGGCATTGACGAAGAACGAGATGCGTCCCACCACCTCGCCGAATTTTTCGGGCGCGACTTCGCCCGACGCCTTGACCGCATCGAGCACGCCGACCGCGGTCGCGAGCGCGAAGGCGAGCTCCTGCACCGGCGTCGCGCCCGCCTCCTGCAGATGATAGGAGCAGACATTCATCGGATTGAATTTCGGCATCTCCTTGGTCGTGAACAGAATCACGTCCTTGGTCAGCCGCATCGACGGTGCCGGCGGGAACACATAAGTGCCGCGTGAGAGGTATTCCTTGATGATGTCGTTCTGCGTCGTGCCTTGGAGCTTCGCCCGCGGCACGCCCTGCTCGTCGGCCAGCGCGACGTAGAGCGCGAGCAGCCACGGCGCCGTGGCGTTGATGGTCATCGACGTGTTCATCTCGCCGAGCGGAATGCCGTCGAACAGGACGCGCATGTCGCCGATGTGCGAGATGGGGACGCCGACCTTGCCGACCTCGCCCTTGGCCTGCGGATGGTCGCTGTCGTAGCCGGTCTGGGTCGGCAGATCGAAGGCGACCGAAAGCCCGGTCTGCCCCTTGCCCAAATTCTTGCGGTAGAGCGCGTTCGACGCCTTGGCGTCGGAATGGCCCGCATAGGTGCGGAACATCCAGGGTTTGTCGCGCTGCTTGAGATCGGTCTGCTTGGGATCAGTCATGGCCGTGGCATCCATTCCGGCAAACGCCAATGTGACGCGGAATTTATTGCGACGCAACATCGGGGTTTTGCTCCTTCTCCCCGCGCGCGGGGAGAAGGTCGGGATGAGGGGGCGCGTCCGCGAGTCTGAGCGTTGGCAGGAGAGTCTCCAGCGTCGTCGCTTCGGCACCAACGCTCAGAATCGCGGCGACGCCCCCTCACCCTCGCTTCGCTCGACCTCTCCCCGCGCGGCGGGGAGAGGTGAAATAGATCGCGTTCCCGCGGCGCGATCGCGCCCGAGCTTTTGCAAAGCGTGCGAAGCCCAGGGCGGCCACAAGGGCCGCCCTTACGGAATGGTGTCTTTCGCCTCGACGTCATCGCCGTAGGGGCGCCCCTTGTGGGCGCCCAACCGAGCCATCCAACAAACAAAAAAAGGAAGACGGAACGCCGGCAGACGTGTAGTCCAACCTCCGCGCCATAGGGGCGCGGCGCGCGTCCAGCGGGACGCGCTCGCCTGTCGGCGTTCCACCACGGCTCTTGCCGTTGGGCCTCTCGGCCCGCAGGCGCAACTTCAGGCCAGGCTTCCTGGGACGAGGCGGGACGTTCGATCCTGTAAGGCCGCGCCGACCGGGGCACGGAGACTTCGCGTTCCTAAACGGGCGTTACCCGCGCCCGCCAGTCCCAGTCCAGGGAACGCACCTCCCGGACCGGTCGTAGTGCCGGTCAGATGATGCCCGAAGCTGCCCGGGTGCGGTTTGCGAGACCGCGCGCGGGCACCGCACTCGCTCCGCATTCCAGGATCGCCTCTAGAACGCGTTCCTTTACGTGAGCGAGATTCGATGGTTTATAACCGAAAGTGGGACAATTTGTCAACATAAAAGAGACGCGAGCCGTGCCTAGGCGCACGTGTGGGCGCCCGTTGCGGGGCCTACCTCGCGGGTCCCGAATCCCGGTAGAGTGTGTATTAAGCGGTAAATCGCTGAACTTGGAGACCTGCTATGAAACAGCCTGGACTCGACGGTCGGCACCGCGACAAAGATGGTGAGATACGACAGAAGCGGAGTGATACACGCAACAAAAACCTTCCAACGCCAATTCCTCAATTCTCTCCGAACGCCACGTTGGGATACATGAGGAAGGTGACGGGCAAGGATAGCGAGGCGGACGTGCGGCGAGCCGCCGCCAAGCTGCGCAAGAAGTAGTTGCTCGACTATTAGGGACGAAAATCCGAGTGATCGAAATATCAACGTTGTCGCGACTTTGGCCGTTAGCTCCAGCGCTCGTTATCGCGTGCGGGGCTTTACTTGTCGCGTTTGGAGGCTTTTGGGCTGCCTACCGACAGTCGCACTTTAACGCGGAGCTGCGAGAGAAGAACGAAGAAATTTCGCGCCTCACCGGAGGCGACGGGTTTTGCTGGATCGCCTTTCAAGTTGTCGATTCAAGAGGACTGCTTGTGAATGCTTACAATATGCCCGACGATCTAATTCTCATTCCGAATTTTGTTCACCAAGGCAAGTTTCCGCTTTACGACGTATCTGCAAGTATTGTTGACGTTGATGAGCTAAAGAAAGATATAATGCGAGCCACGACGACAGCTAACATAGGCAATATGGCTCCGGGCAGTTGAGCAAAAACAATCGGTGCTCGCATTCAGCATCATGGAAAAGATTTCAATTTCAACGTCTTTTATGTAGCGCGGAATGGCTCGTGGTTGCAGAAATTACGTATGCGCTGGGTCGAGAATGGGTGGGCAACGGCAAATCTTGTCGTAGAAGGTCAGGGAGGAGGTAAGCGACTAATGCTTGAGGTCAGTCCAAACTATCCACGCGACGGGAAAGGCGATGTGGAATTGGACGAACACCCAAAGGCGACAGACAAATCGCCGTGAAGTAATGCACCCACGTCTACGCCATGTGCAACCGCTTCCGCTCGATCGAAGAATGGTCGCAAATCCCCCGCCAGCTCGCCAGCGGCCCGCGGGTGAATTTCGAATTCAACCCCAATGTGGCGCCGACCGAGACGGTGCCGGTACTGATCGCGGGCGACGGCGTGGTGATCGCGCGGTTTGGCATCAACAGGCCAGGTCGCGGCGGCAAGACGCGGCCGCCGCTTCTGAATGTGCGCACCGACGGGATGCGCAAGGGGCAGTTCCGGTCGCACCTGAAAAAGCAGCGCTGCGTGATCCCGGCCGAGGGTTTTTACGAATGGCGCGAGGAAGGCGGGAGGCAGCCGTATTATTTCAGCCGCAAGGACGGCAAGCCGCTGATGCTCGCCGGCATCTGGGAGGAGGCGGAGTACAAGGGCGACCGGCGGATTGCGTTCGCGATCGCCACCGAGGCGCCGAACGCGCTTGTCGCCGCCTATCATGACCGGATGCCGTTGGTGTTGGCCGATCACAAGGTCGCGCTATGGCTCGATCTTGCGCAAAGCGCGCCGCTCGCGCAGGACCTGCTGTTGGATTTGCAGGAATTCACGGTGCGCCCGATGGACCGCGCCATGAACAATGCCCGGGAAAAGAATCTTGCCGCCTTCGATCCCGAGGCAAAGGCGGCGTAGCACGCGATCTGGCGGACGGCGTTTCATCAAGCTCCGCTTCGTTCGCGGGGCGGAGCCTTTCGCGCACAGCCGCCCGCAATCCACCCATTCTTTCTTTGCAGCCGCTTGGCATCAAGCGGCTCCCGCCATCGGACCGTGAGGCCAGAGCGGCATCCCCGCCGACGCGCAGCCGACCGGCCCGCGCCGCGGTGCGGCGCAGCTGCAGGCTTGCTGTGAATGGGCGCCCCTATTTATGACAGAAATACTATGATTAAATGTCGGTTCGGCGACGCCGCGGGAGTACCCCATGAGCGTGGAACGGCAAATCCGGCAGACTTCGCTGGCGTGGTCGAATCCGCTGGCCTGGTGGTGGGGGCTGTTGACCCTTGTCAGCGGCACAAATATCGCGATCTGGTTCTTGCTCTATGAGCACTTTCACACACCGCTCATCGACCATCTCGACCGGACATCCGGCATCGAGCGCATGCTCATGCTCTGTGCAGCCTATGTTTTTGGCTGCGCTTTCAGGTCCTTTCTTCCGCGCGCCGATATTCAGCGGATCTGCTTGTTCGACACCTGGCTGTCGAGTGTCCTGGTCGGACGATCGGTAGCGACCCTCGCTGAGGTCTGCTTCGTGGCGCAGTGGGCCGTCCTTCTGCACGGACTTGGCACGATGGCGGGCGCCGACACGACGTTGAACACGGCCTGGATCGCCCTGGCGCTGATTGTCATCGCCGAATGCGTGTCATGGTACGGCGTGGTGACCGCCAACTATTTGGGCAGCGCCATCGAAAACTCGATATGGGGTGTCGCCTTCGCCGTGATCGGAATTGGGTGCGGCCGCTTGCTGCTGGACTTTGACGGTTCGGTTCGCGTTGTCCTCGCCATCGCGATCCTGGGGATCGCGCTCTATCTGACTTTTCTCGCGACCATCGACATCCCGATGTATCTGAGACGATGGCGGTCCAAGGCCGGCGATGGCGGCAAGCTCGTTCTGAGACCGCTCGAAGGACTGCACGATGTGCGCACACGCTGGGTCGTGACGCACGACGTCGCCGCGTGGAGGAGCGAAATTCCTTGGATGTCGCTTTATTTCAGCGCCGCGGTCTGGGCCAGCCTCGCGCTCTGCGTTTTCTATTCGCTGGAGAATCACCTCGCGCGCTGTGGTACCGAAGGTACGGGCCCAAGCTGTTTCGCCGAACGCATCGGCAGCAGCTTCTAGCGCATGTTCCAGTCGAATCGAGCCACTTTCCACTCGTCATGCGCGGGCTCGACCCGCATCCATGTTGACGCGTCGCATGATAGGCCCGCGAAGGTCCCTGCAAGCGCGGCCGCCACGTGGATTGCCGGGTCATAGGCGAGCGAAGCGACGCCGTTCTTCGAACGGCTATGCCCGGCAATGACGATTTGAATATGCGATTTGATTTCACTGGAACATGCTCTCTAGCAAACCCGCCACCCGTCCAACCCGCCTCGGACGCGGGCATTTAATTTGTCGAGGGCCGACAGGGTAGCTCCCGTTGGGACATAGTGGCGGAGTTGGTGACGGCCGGTGGGGGCGGGGTTTTCGCAATTTCGAGAGAAGACCCGCGAGAATCGGCAAAAAATAAGCGCAACTTTCAAGGCTCAGGTCCGACCTTACCGCTTTGTGTCACCATCGTGACATATGATTCCCCGATGATGCCATTGATCCCCGATTATGCAGCGATCCCCACTGCGCCATCGGAGTGTTTGATTATTATCAAAAACAGCATTGATCCAGGCTAGACACTGCCATGCGGGGTCGGGCTAGGTGCCGATCGATGATTGGGCTATGAGAAACGATGATGAACAATAGCGCATCGCTTGCACCCCGTTTCTCCTGTCCGAATTGCGGCACACTCTACACCGTCGTGCCGGTCGAGCCGGACGATTCATCCGATGATTGCGACGTCGCCTGCATGACCTGCGGCGTGTTGCTGCCCGGCCGCGACGGCGGTCTCGTCCGCAAATACTTTCTGCTGCGCCGAATCGGTCCGGCGGAACGCGGGCGGTATACCGTCGTGTAATGCTTTTTTCTGATAGGCCGGAGCCCCCTCACCCCGACCCTCTCCCCCACGGGGAGAGGGAGTCATCGCGGCCGACAGCGGCCGGCGCGAAGCGATCGACATAAGAGCCCTACGCCGGCACGGTGACCTTTACCTTGCAGCCCGGCGCGGTGTTTTCCCGTGCGATGTGGCCGGCGTGCTGCCGCACCATCAGGTCGATCATTTGGGTGCCGAAGCCGGGCGTGGCGTCGCTTCGATAGCCGGCGCCGTCGTCGGCGACGACCAGCACGATGTCGGAGGGCGGCTCGCGCGCGACCAAGACCGAGATCGAGCCGGGCTCGCCGTCGGGGAAGGCGTATTTCAGCGCGTTGGTGATGAGCTCGTTGGCGACGAGGCCGAGCGCGACCGCCTTTTCCGCGCTCACGCGTATAGGCTCGGCGTCGCAGCGGATGGTGCGCCGCGCCCCGATCATCTGCTCGATCTGCTCGCAAGTCTGCCGCACATAGTCGCCGAGGTCGACGGCGCCGCCAGTGTAATCGAGATGACGGTGGGCGTCGGCGAGGACGCCGATGCGCGCGGCGGCTTTCTCCAGCGCCGCCGTTACCGCGGGATTGGCGCTCGCGCGCGATTCGAGCGACAGCATCGCCGCCGTCACCGTCAGATTGTTGTGGATGCGGTGGGACATTTCGCGCAGCAGCAGCGCATTCTCCCGCTCAGCCGTGACCGCGCGCTCGAGCGAGCGCCGCAGCGCCTCGGCGATGAAGGCGAGCCCCGACGAGAACACGACGAACGCCACGATCGCGAGCGGCGATACCGCGGGAACGAAGTAGCGCAGCGTGAAATAGGACGACACCGCCGCGAGCGCCGTCGCGTAATAGCCGCAGCCGCCGGGGAAGGCGATGGCGCAGAAGATGATGCCGAACACGACACTGAACAGGCCGGGCAGTCCGGTATAGGCGGCGTACCATGCCTGCGTCGCGCACAGCACAGCCATGATGGCCGTGGTCAGGCCATAGCGGACGGCGAGCGGCAGGTCACGGGCCGGCAGCCAGTCGAGAATCTTGTCCACGGGCCAACTGTTGTTGCGGTCCGAACACGCGAGCGCACGTCACGCTAGCAGGGCCCGGCAGGAGCGACCAGCGTTACCTGTGGAAGACGACGTCGGCAGCGGCGTTGAGTTCCGTCAGCGCCCGCCGCCCGGCGAGTGCAGTGACGATGACGGCGGCGCACAGGCCGACCTGGCCGGTCAAATAGGGGAAGGACAGGATCAGGGCTCCGGCGGCGATCAGCCCGGCGGCCTCGCTGACCCACAGGCCGCGAACGAGCGCGTAGCGCAACAGAAATGCGACAGCGACGGCGAGCACGACCAGGTCGTAGGTGAACACATAGGGCGTGGCGATGAGCGCGCCGGCGGCGAGCGCCGCGGCCTTGAGGTCGTAGGCGGCGCGGCTGCGCCACATTAAGGCGAGCGCCAGCGCGAGCGACAGCGTTGCCGCCGCCTGCACCGTCCAGGCGAGCGCCTCGCCGCCGCCGAGTGTGCGGACGAGGCCGAACGGGCTCTGCATGCGGGCAAAGCCGATGGCGCCGTCACTCAGCGCCGCGTGGCTGATCGCAGGCGTCGCGTGGATGAAGGCCGCCCAAGTCGCCCTGCCGAAGGCGAGCCACGACGCCAAGCCGAGCGCCGCCGCGACCGCCGCGGCGACCGCAACCGTGAGAAAGCGCCGATCGGCGATCAGCACGATCGGAAACAAGAGACCGAATTGCGGCTTGTAGGTCAGAAGCCCGAGACAGACGCCGGCCAGCGCCGGATGCCGCTCCAGCAACCCGAGCGTTCCGCCGATCAGCGTCGCGGTCAAAAATCCGTTCTGGCCGGCGGTCACGTTCCACAGCGCGGCGGGAAATCCGAGCGCGAGCGCGATGCCGGCGCGGCTGCCGAGAATTCCCGCCAGGTTCGCCGCATAGGCGATGAGCGTCGCGATCAACCAGACCAGGGAAGCGGCCAGATACGGCAACGTCGCCAGCGCGGCGGCGACCAACAGAAACGTCGGCGGATAGTGCCAGCCGTAATAATTCGCGAAATCGTGGCCGACGGCGCGGATCTCGGCGGCCTTGTGCGCCGGCCAATCGTACGCCGCCGCGGCGTCGCCGGCGTCGACCAGCGTTCCGGCGGCGTAGACATTGACGAAGTCGTTGGCGATCGGGCGGCCTTGCGGATCGATCAGAAACTGGCCGCTGAGATAGGCGCCGCTCAGTACGATGAGATAACCGAGCGCAAGCGCCAGGCCGACGGCGCCGACCAGCCGCCGCGCTGAAAGCTGCGGCGTCATCGCCCCGGGGCCGATCGCCGCGACGCTCATGCCACCGCGTGGCGCGGCGCCAGCGCGTGGCGCGCGATCAGCACCGTCACGATCAGCACCGCGACGAAGCCGACCGGCGCTTTGAAGAACGGGAAGATCAGGATGAGCAGGCAGACCGCGGCCATCGCGGCGAGCTCATGCGGCAGGAATCCGCGCGCCCGACCGAAGCGGATCAGGAACGCGAGCGGCACGGCCACCACGACCAGATCGTAGGTGTAGAGATAAGGCGTCGCCAGCACCGCGCCGACGCCGAGCGCCGCGGCCTTGATGTCGTAGGGCGCCCGGCCGCGCCATACGACCGCGGTCGCGCCCGCCGCGAAGACGGCAAGGCTGATCTGCACGCTCCACGCCAGCGTCTCGTTGCCGCCGAGCGTGCGCACGAGGCCGAACGCCGTTTGCAGCTTGCTCCAATCGGCCCAGCCGGCGGAGAGGAAAGCCTGCGAGGCGTGCGGTATATTGGCGGCGAACGCCGCCCAAGCGTCGGCCCCGAACGCGACATACGACGCGGCCGCCATCAGCACCGCGACGCAGCTCGCCGCAGCGATCGCGCGCCAATGGCCGCCGGCGACGAGCGCGATCGGAAACAACAGGCCAAGATGCGGCTTATAGGTCAGCAATCCGATCAGCGCGCCGGCGAGCACCGGCTGTTCTTCCAACAACACCAGCGCGCCGCCGATCAGGCCGGCCGAGAGGAAGCCGTTCTGGCCTTCATAGGCGTTCGCCAGTACCGCGGGAAATGCGGCGGCAAGGAGATAACCGATCCGATCGCCGATGATGGCGCGGATCGCGACGAGATAGGCAGGCAAGGTGCCGAACGTCCAGACGAGATTGGCGACCGTGTAAGGCAACAGCGCCAATACGGCGGCGACAAAGAAAAAAGTCGGCGGATAGTGCCAGCCGAAATAGCCGTCGAAGGCATGGCCGAGCGCGCTCTCCTCGGCGACCTTGTGGGTCGACCAGTCGTAGGCGGACGCGGCGTGGCCGTCGAGCGCCAGGCGGCCGGCGGCCCAGACATCGACGAAGTCCGACGGCACGCGGCCGCCATCGTGGGCGACAAGCCAGCTGCCGTCGATCAGCGATCCGACGAGAAAGACGACATGCCCCGCCAGTAACGCTACGCACACGGACGCCACCAGCCGCGGCAGCGGCGCGCCGGCGCGCTCAGCGGTCACTGTGTAAACGGCCATAAGCGGCTTAAGCCTCGCGTGCGATCGCGGCGAGGCTAGCCGCTGGCGGCTTGAGGAACCGTTAAGCGCGGCATGAGCGCGCGTCCCCGCGCCAGCGGGGATCGAGCGGGATCAATCAGGCCATGGCCGTTGGTGATGTGCGTCTTAATTCCCGCCGCCGCGGGAATGAGCGAAAGACCGCTAGCGTTTGAGCAGCCGCAGGATGATCAACAGGATCACCGCGCCGATGAAGGCGTTGATGATCGCGGCGATGATTCCGCCGCCGATGACGATGCCGATCTGCGGCAACAGCCATCCGCCGATGACGGCGCCGATGATGCCGACGATGATGTCACCGACCAGCCCGAAGCCGCCGCCCTTGACGACTTGGCCGGCCAGCCAGCCAGCGATCGCGCCGACAATGAGCCAAACGATAATGCTCTGTGGTTCCATGATTCCCCCGATCCCTCTGCACCGCGCCCCGGAGCGGACGCTAATGGCTTTACCTCGCGGCTGCCAGCTTTGCGGGCGGCCTGCGCCGGATTTATTCACCCAACTTATCCGAGTTAAATTTGGCCGAAGTAATTATTGCGCTGCAACATGATGTAAGGCAGACTAAGAAGACGAGTGCTGCCGTGCGAGTGCTGTCGTGCGAGTGGTGCCGTGCGAGTGCTGTCGTGACAGTGTCGCGTCGCGCGTACCGGTAAACTAAAAGCTATCGAGTAAGTGCCCCGCAGCAGAGAGAGCCGAGAGCTGGTCATGGCCGTCGCGCAAAGAAAACCGTCCGCCGCGCCGCTGAAAGACCTTTACGACATCGGCGAAATTCCGCCGCTCGGCCACGTGCCGCCGCAGATGTATGCCTGGGCGATCCGCAAGGAACGGCACGGCCCGCCGGAGACGTCGATGCTGTGCGAGGTGGTGCCGACCTGGCCGATCGCCGAAGACGAAGTGCTGGTCTATGTGATGGCCGGCGGCGTCAACTATAACGGCGTGTGGGCCGGGCTCGGTCTGCCGATCTCGCCGCTCGACGTGCACAAGAATCCGTTTCACGTCGCCGGCTCGGACGCCTCCGGCGTCGTGTGGGCGGTCGGCTCGAAAGTGCGGCGCTGGAAGATCGGCGACGAGGTCATCGTCCATTGCAATCAGGACGACGGCGACGACGAAGAATGCAATGGCGGCGATCCGCTGCTGTCGCCGTCGCAGCGCATCTGGGGCTACGAGACCCCGGACGGCTCGTTCGCGCAATTCTGCCGCGTGCAGTCGCGCCAGCTCATGCCGAAGCCGCCGCATCTGACCTGGGAAGAGGCGGCCTGTTACACGCTCACGCTCGCGACCGCCTATCGCATGCTGTTCGGCCATCCGCCGCACATCCTCAAGCCCGGCGACAATGTGCTGGTTTGGGGCGCCTCGGGCGGCCTCGGCGTGTTCGGCATCCAACTGGTCGCCGCCTCTGGCGCCAACGCGATCGGCATCGTGTCCGACGAATCCAAATCCGAATACGTCTTCAATCTCGGCGCCAAGGGCGTCATCAACCGCAAGGAATTCAAGTGCTGGGGCGCGATGCCGAAGGTCGGCACGGGAGAATACGACGCCTGGGTCAAGGAAGCGCGCCGCTTCGGCAAGGCGATCTGGGACATCACCGGCAAGCGCGACGTCGACATCGTGTTCGAGCATCCGGGCGAAGCGACGTTCCCGGTGTCGTGTCTGGTGGTCAAGCGCGGCGGCATGGTGGTGTTCTGCGCCGGCACCTCGGGCTTCAACATCACCTTCGACGCGCGCTATGTCTGGATGCGGCAGAAACGCGTGCAGGGCTCGCACTTCGCCCATCTGAAACAGGCGAGCGCCGCCAATCAGTTCGTCATCGACCGCCGCATCGATCCGTGCATGAGCGACGTGTTCCCGTGGGAGAAGATCCCCCACGCCCACGAGCTGATGCGCACCAACCGCCACAAGCCCGGCAACATGGCGGTGCTGGTCAATTCGCCGCGCACCGGCCTGCGCAATTTCGACGACGCGCTGGAGGCGGCGTCGACGCCGGTGTTGAGCCGGGAGTCGAATTTGGCGTGAGGGCTCAACCTTCGCTGCAGCGAAGGGGATTTGGGCGAAAGCCGGTCATGAAAGGTCGGAACGCTGCCGGACCCGACCGTTTCTGGCCATGCAACCGAACGACAGCGTAAGTTGCGATTTTGACTGCCGCCAGCTATGGTAGCTCTATCGTTCGGGGACATCGCTGGCATTTCAATCAATGCAGTTCGCACGCGTCGATTTGCGGGACGATCTCGCCCGCCTGCGGGCATCTCGCGTCCCCGCGGATCGGGCGATCGGAGATAACTTTTTGTTCGAGGAACGCATCTGCGACGATCGCGGCACGGACTTCGAACAAGCCGATGGCTCGCTTGGCTCGCTCATTGGCTTGCAGGCATTCTATTTTGCGGTCCGGGTGCAAGGCATCCGTCGGGATCATGTCCCCGTGACATTCGTGGCTATCAATCAGGATGCTCTATACCTCGCCGACATTGAGCCTAATCAGAAAATCGTGCGGCTCGAATGCCTCGACGACATCTTGCGGGGCACCAAACGTGCTTTTGCTGAACTCGCGCAAGCCATGCAACCTGGTCGTCGCGACGAAAATTTGGTTACGCACATAGTGGAACAATTCGCACTTTACCCAGGAGCGCGGCCGGCCTTCATGGCCTTCAAGTCGGAAGTGGATGCGGACCTCAAACAGGCCGATTGGCTGATAAGCCTGCGGAACCGGATGGGGCTCGGCCACTACGATCCCGCGCCCGGACAGCGGCAGGCCTTCGGCCTGATGGAGTACCTGGTCAAGGATGTGATTGCCGAATGGCAGCCACTCGAAAGCCGCGGGGCAGTGCGGCCTTTTGCCTATCCGACCGTTCTCGACAGCAGGCCGAGTTGCTATTTCTTTCCCAGCCCACGCGATCTGGCGTCGAGTTTCGCCGTGGACCTCGACGGACCGGGCCGGAAACCGATTCGCGAAATGCTTCATATTCGAATAACTTATCGGCCGCATCATCTGGCTCGCGTCGGCGAACTGTCGGGTCCTTTGCCCCCGGTGGGGCTTGTAGCGGCCCGAGATGGGCATCTGGAAAGGTTACGTAAGGATTCCGGCCGCGCGGACTTCGGTGCCGTAATGAACGGTGAGGTGGACGAGTAGAATGGACGCCGTGACCGCCGTCGCTCCGAGCCGTCATCCCTGGCTGCGTCGCTTGATCGCCGACCCGGCCGCGGAAGTGCGTGCGCTCGTCGAAGGCACCGCCAGCATCCAGCCCTACGGACGGGCCGAGCCGAGCGACGCTGCGGCTACCGTTCTGTTCGGACTTGGTCCCGACGATCCTGCCGTTGTGGCCTTCGATCGCGGCGCGCTCGAAGTCTTGACGCAATACCGCGCCGCGACCGCAGGCGCGGAAGGGACGCAGCGCGATCGCATCGCGCTAGCCGCATTCGAGCTGATGACCGTGGTGCAACGGCTTGCGCCGCGCGACACAGTGATCGACTTGCACCGCCGCTTTCCTTACTGGCACGGCTGGGCGGAGGCACTCGTTATCGATCGCGCCCTCGATCTGCGGCGGGAGTATTCGCGCGTACTGGCGCTGACGCAGGACGTGGCGGCAGAAGCGGGCTTGGCACCACGCCGGCTGCTGCCGTTCTGGCTCGATATGTGCAGCGAGGCCGGTCCGCGCGGTCGCTATGACGAAAGCTATTTGACCGTCGGCCTCCTCGGCCTGCGCTCGCTGCCGCTCGGCGAGGAAGGCGCGAACGAAGAAGCCGCGTTGTATGGGCTTGCCCGCTGGGCCGATGCGCAGCGCCCGTCCAAGACGCGCTTTCTGCGCGAATGGCACGTGCTGGAAGGCGCGTTCCCGCGCGATCCGACTTTCTGGACCGATCTCGTCACCCGCGTGCTTGCGTCGGTCGAGGAGGAGATCGCGAGACAGACCGATCGTAAGCGCGATACGTTTCCCGCCGCCGCTTGGTGGCGCGAAGATGTTGAGGCATTGAAGGATGCGCACGTGGAGCGACGGGCTGTCGAATGGGAGCCGCCGCCGCGTGAACTACATGAAGTGCTGTTGGCCGACATATCCGGCGGCAAGCCGTTCAGCACGATTGAGCCGCGTCTGCGGACGCTGATGCAGCGCCACGAGGGCTACGCCATCCGCACCGGCGATACGTTCTATCTCGTGCGCACTGCCTGCAATATCGGTATGCGATTACTTCGCGAGCGCGGCGACACGCCGGAGCGCCGCGCGGCCACGGCCCGCGATTTGGCCCGCCTCGCGCTGCGCTTCGAGCCTGCCAACGTTCATGGCTGGGCGCTGTGGAGCGATGCCTTGGCGGCGAAAGGCCACATGGAAGCGGCGGAGTTGATCGATTGGGAAGCGATCCGTCGCTTTCCAGAGCTTCCGCAACAGCGGACTCGGCTGGCGCTGCTACTGTCGGACAGGCTTAATCGGCCGCAGGAGGCGGAGGCGCTGCTGCGCGAAACCATGCAGCTGTTCTCCAACGACGCCGTCGCGCGCAACCAGCTCGCGTTACTGCTTGCCGACAAGCTGGGCCGGCCCCAGCAGGCGGAGTCGTTGCTGCGGGAAACTATGCGGCTGTTCCCCGACAACGTTGTCGCGCAGACCCAGTTCGCTCGTGTTATCAGTCGCGACTCTGCACGACTGGGTGAGGCCATCGCGATCTTGAACGAAGCGCTCGCCATCGAACCGACCAACCGCATTGCGCAAAACATGAAGAGCCGGTTCGAACAGGGCCGGACTAGCCGGCCGCCAGAAGCCATCGCGGCGGCTGGCGTCGCGACGCCTGCGCCGGCTGCTGCTGAAATTTCCGAGCTTCCGCCCGAGCTTGCCGGGACGGCACGGCTGCGCCGCGCCTTATTCCGCGTGCGCACCGCGGCGCCGAAGGCGCGCGAAGCCGCAAAGCGCGAAGTCGAGACGTTGTTGCTCGAGGACGAAAACTTCGCTTATGCCCGTTACGTCGCCGCTGCGGCGGGCGTGACCGAACCGGCCGCGGACGACACCCTGCTCGCTGCCGCCTACCTCGCCGCTGCCCGCGAGGGGGCGCCCACGGCGCTGCTGCCGGTGCTCGAACGCGCGCGCGGTATCGACGGCGTTGTCATCGTGATCGCCGGGGCGTCGCGCGGTGATGAACATGCCGCTGCCCGGCTGAAAGTCTGGCTTGCGGAGCCTGCGAACGATCTCTCGCCGCGCGACCTTGGTTTGCGCCACGTAGCCGCCCATGCCAACACCCCGCTGCCGCCAGATTTCGTTGGCGATATGCTTGCGGCTTCACTTGGCGTTGCGCTCGCGGCCTAAATGCGAAGTATCTGATCGACCGCCGCATCGATCCGTGCATGAGCGACGTGTTCCCGTGGGAGAAGATCCCCCACGCCCACGAGCTGATGCGCACCAACCGCCACAAGCCCGGCAACATGGCGGTGCTGGTCAATTCGCCGCGCACCGGCCTGCGCAATTTCGAGGACGCGCTGGAAGCGGCGTCGACGCCGGTGTTGAGCCGGGAGTCGAATTTGGCGTGAGGGTTTTGCGCGGGGCCGGCGGCCGCGTGGAAAGCCCGAGTAATTTGCTCGACGGGATTTCGTTCAAATCGGATCACCAATGTAGCCGTCGTGCCCGCGCTTGTCGCGGGCATCAACGTCTTTTCCGCTCCGTAGCACAATTAAGACGTCGATGGCCGGGAAGGAGTGCAGTCCAAGGGCGTGCGTCCCTGTAAGTCTCACGGTATTTTGATACTCGGCCACGCTATTGCCACCCCGCATGCACAATGATAAGTTGCATTATTATTCTACCGCTAAGACTTCACGCTGGGCTCTGCAATCGACAGACGAGTGGAGGCGACAATGGCTAAGGCTCAGGTCAGTTATTCGGAAGCTACCAAAGAGATTAAGATCATCGTGCCGCGCGGAACCAAATCCGCCGATCTGGCCGGAATCATCGAACTCTGTTGCAAGCCAGGCATCGTCCCGCGCCCCTGCACCACCTGCACGTCCGGCGACCATTTGGTGGTTGCCGAGGAGCTTGCGGACGTAACGCAGGTCGATCTCAAATAACGTCATTGCGTCCCAACGGGATGGCAATGGCCGCGGCGGTGGTGGATTGATGCGCGATTTCGCGACGGCCCGCGCGCTTGGTGTCGGCATCCTGCACAATCCCGTCGTTTCGGATCTGCTCAAGTCGGACCCGGGCCTGGTGGATTATGTCTCCATCATGCCGGACATGTTCTGGACCGATGGCGGACCGGGCGCGAACCCCCGGTTCGTGGAATTGGACCCTTGGATCGCGTTCGTCGATTGGGCGTGCGGCCGCTACCCGTTGGTCGCGCACAGCATCGGGCTCTCGCTCGGCAGCGCGATATTTGCCGACGACGACTATGTCGAGCAACTCGCCGACTGCCATCGCCGCTATCGCTTCCTCTGGCACAGCGATCATCTCTCCTTCGCGCAAGTGAAATCGGCGTCAGGTCATGAGCAGCACGCCGGCATGGCGGTACCCTTGCCGTTCGATTTCGACGTGCTCGAATTGGTGACGGGGCGGATTCGAGCGCTGAGCCCGCGCATTCCCTCGCCGTTCCTCGTCGAGAACGCCGTCGCCTATCTGACCTTCTCCGACCAGGACATGACCGAGCCGAAGTTCCTCAACGCGCTCGTGCGCGACAGCGGCTGTGCGTTGCTGCTCGACCTGCACAATCTCTACACCAACGCGCGCAACCACAAGTTCGACGCTTCCGCGTTTTTGCGCGAACTCGACCTCGACGCGGTCGTCGAGGTGCATGTCGCGGGAGGGACCGAGGTTGCCGGCATGTACACCGATTCCCATTCCGGGCCCTGCCCCGAGCCCGTCTGGTCGCTGCTTGAGGAGATCATGCCGCGCACCCCGAATCTAAAGGGCGTTACTTTCGAGTTTCACGAGTCCTATTTTCCGGTCTTTGGCGCCGCGGGAGTCCGCGCCCAGCTCGACCGCGCTCGCGCCATCTGGTCGCGCTATCGGCAGCAATGAGCGTCGCCTCGTTTCAACAAGCGCTGTGCGATCTGATCGCCTCGCCTCGCCTCTGTCTTGCGCTGCGCGCGGCCCCCGAAGACGTCATGGCGAACTACCAGCTGTCCGCGCGCGAGCGTGCGCGCCTCGTCGAAGTGGTGTGGCAGAAAGGCATGTCGACGAATTGCTCGCTGTACCGCTCCAACCGCGTCACCCCGCTCTACACGCAGCTCAACTGCACATGCCGCTCTCTCGGCGACCAGTTGCGGCCTCTGCTCGATCAGTTCTGGGAGGCGAAAGATTACCAGGACGGTCAATTTCAAAGCGAGGTCGAACGGTTCGGCACCTTCCTCCGGCAGCATATCGCCGACGGTGTGGTATCGAATCCGTTCACGGCCGAACTCGTGGAGTTCGAACTGGCGCTCAATGCCCTCAAGTTCGCGCCACGCAAACAATTGCTCGGCGAAATCGCATGCCTGCCGCCTCCGGATCCGGATACGCCGTGCCGCCTCCATCCATTGGCTCGCATTGTTCGTTTTCGGCACGATCCGGCCGTGCTCATCGCGGCCGCCGCGCGGGGCGAGATGTCCTCGTCGAATATCCCGCAGCAAGAGACCGTGATTGTGCTCGACGTTGTGAATGGCGATGTCAGCGTCAGGCAGCTTCCGGTCGAGACCTGTCATGCGCTCGCCGGCGGCACGCAAAGTATGGAACCCTTGACGCCGCGGCTGGCGCCGGCCTTGGCCGATGCGGGACTTCTTGTGCCGAGCAAGCGTAGGGTGGGCTGAGCACAAGCGAAGCCCACGCCGTCTGCAGCGCCGAACTTAAGATAAGACGTGGGCACGGCGCCTTGCGCCTTTGCCCACTCTACGCTTGCTCCTCGCAATGACGAGGCTATTTCAGTTCGATCAAATCAATTCCCATCACCGTGAAACTGCTCCGGCAACGCCGCCGCATGCAGCCGCACCCGCTTAATCGCCGCATTAAGCTCACCGCCGTAGATGAACAAACAGGCGCTGAAATACAAAAAGATCAGCGCGGTCATCACCGAGGCGAGGCCGGCATAGTAGGTGACGTAGGCGTAGGAGAAATCGGACAGATAGCGGCCGAAGATGTAGCCGGCCACGAGCCACAGCACGAGCGTCGCGGCGATGCCCGGCCAGACGTCGCGGATGCGCCGGTGGCCGGCCGGCAGCAACATGTGCAGGATGAACAGCGACAGCGCGATCACCAGGCCGCCGCCGACAAAGCGCACGACGTCGAAATGCGGCTCGAGCACGTCGAGCCACGGCGCGTAGCGAACCGTGCCCTTGAACACGAGCGGGCCGAGCACGACCAGAAACGCCAGCGCCAACAGTCCGATCGCGGCGACCAGCACGTAACCGATCGATTCCAGCCGCAGGAGCCAGAAGCTGCGCTTTTCTTTCAGCTCATAGGCGCGGTTGAGGCCGATGCGCAGGCTTTCGACCCCGCTCGAGGCGAAATAGAGCGCAAAGAACGCGCCGACGGTGAGGACGCCGCCGCGCGCCGTGGTCAGCACGTTGTGGATTTCCTTGGCGATCGGATTGGCGACCTCCTTCGGCCAGGCGGCGACGACCAGACGGGCGACCTCGTCGGCGAGGTTGGTGGAGCCGATGAAGCCGGCGAGCGACGTCACCACGATCAGAAACGGAAACAGCGCCATCAAGGTGGACAGCGCGATGTGGCTCGCGATCGCCCACCCGTCGTCGGCGTGGAAGCGCAGAAAGGCGTCGACGATGACGCCGCCGGACAGTCGCAACAGCTTCAAGGCGGGCCTCCGCGGCGGGGCAGGGCGTGAACGCGGCTTAAGCAAAAGCTACGCAAGATATGGGCACGAATCGGCACGACGCCGGGGGCGCGGCGGCAATCATACCGGATGAAATAGGTCATTCCGCGCCTTGCCGCATTGGCTTTTGTGCACCGCACGCCTAATCTTGGCCTGCCGTCCGGGACCATTGTTCGCGCTGATCGGAGCCCCTGCCATGCCGCTTGCCGCACCCTCCATGCCCGCCGGCCTCGAACTGATTGCGACGCTCGGCGAGGCTATTACCGCCGTCGAAAGCCTGTTCACCGACGCGCGCCGCGGCGTGGCCGACCGGGTCACCCTCGAAGGGCGCCCGGTGCCGCGGGTGTTCGACCGCGAGCAACGCGCCACCCACGGCCTCGCCTGGTTCGCGACCTATGTCGAGGCGCTGCGCCAGCTTGCCGCCTACGCGGGACGGCTGAGCGCGAGCGGCGCGTTCGGCGAGGTCGAAGAGCTCATCGTGCGCATCGGCGCCGGGGAATATCTGGCGCAGATGTTCGGCGGCATCCCCATGAGCCAGGGCGAGATCGTGCGCCCGGCCGACCTCGGGCTTGGCGCCGGCGCCGTCCTCTCGCGCATGACGCCCGCGGTCGAACACCTCATCGCGTCGGGCAACACCGCGCCGAACCGCGCGCGGCTCGCCGAACTGATGCGCGAGCAGCAGGACGTGACGGTCGGCGCGACCGGCCTCGACGAGACGCTCGATTCGATCCGCGAGGAGATGCGCAAATTCGCCGACGACAAGGTGGTGCCCTACGCCCAGGACTGGCACCGGCGCAATCAATACATCCCGCTCGAGGTCGTGGTGCAGATGGCGGATCTCGGCGTGTTCAGCCTGACCATCCCCGAGGATTACGGCGGCATGGGGCTGGGCAAGGAATCGATGTGCGTCGTCTCCGAGGAGCTCTCGCGCGGCTATATCGGCGTCGGCAGCCTCGGCACCCGCTCGGAGATCGCGGCCGAGCTTATTCTGGGCGGCGGCACCGAGGAGCAGAAGCGTAAATGGCTGCCGAAGATCGCGTCCGGCGAAGTGCTGCCGACGGCGGTCTTCACCGAGCCGAATACCGGCTCCGATCTCGCCTCGCTCAAGACCCGCGCGGTGCGGCAGGGCGACGCCTACAAGGTCTACGGCAACAAGACCTGGATCACCCATCCGGTCCGCGCCGACCTGATGACGCTGCTGGTGCGGACCAATCCGGCCGAGAAAGGCTATCGCGGCCTCTCCATGCTGCTCGCGGAAAAGCCGCGCGGCTCAGACGACGATCCGTTTCCCGCCGCCGGCATGTCCGGCACCGAGATCGAGGTGCTCGGCTATCGCGGCATGAAGGAATACGAGATCGCCTTCGACGGCTTTCTGGTCAGCGCCGACGGCCTCCTCGGCGGCGCCGAGGGGCTCGGCTTCAAGCAATTGATGGCGACCTTCGAATCGGCGCGCATCCAGACCGCGGCGCGCGCCATCGGCGTGGCGCAGGCGGCGATGGAACAGGCGCGCAGCTACGCGCAGGCGCGGGTCCAGTTCGGCGAGCCGATCGGCAATTTCCCGCGCGTCGCCGACAAGCTCGCCATGATGGCGGTCGAGATCATGATCGCGCGCCAGCTCACCTATTACGCGGCGCGGCAGAAGGATTCCGGCCGGCGCTGCGACCTCGAAGCCGGCATGGCAAAACTCCTCGCCGCCCGCGTCGCCTGGGCCAATGCCGACAACGCGGTGCAAATCCACGGCGGCAACGGTTTCGCGCTCGAATTCCCGGCGTCGCGCATCCTGTGCGACGCCCGTATCCTCAATATTTTCGAGGGCGCCGCGGAAATCCAGGCCCACGTCATCGCGCGGCGTTTGTTGGACGGGTCGAATTAGCCAACCCGAATGCCGCTTCCGGATTAAGCTTGCGCTGCATCCGGGCGGCCAATGGTTGGTCTTGCAACCGCGGTCGCAGCCGCCATCAGCCGTTTGTCCACGGCTCCGGTCCGTCTTGTAGGGGGACCGGAAAAGCGCCAATATTCACGCCGGTTGTCATGCGGAGATATAAAACGCCATTATATTATCGTTCAATACGGCATAAACAATTCAAAATCCAAAAATTGGGAGGGCGGCGCGCTCCGATGGTCTCTTTTGCCGAGGCGACACTCAAGAGTGCCCTGCGGAAATCCGTTGCCCTCGTTTGCGCAGCGCTGCCGTGGTGTCTGGCGATGCCGAACGATCCCGCGCACGGCCAAGCCAGCCATCGCGGCTGCGACGTCGCGGTCTATTGGGAGAGCAGCTACTCGGGCGAGGTGTGGCGAACCACCGAGGATCAGGCAGCGGCCGGGCCGCACTGGACGAAGCATATAACGTCCATCATCGTCGTGTCGGGAATCTGGGATTTCTACGCGGACGCCAATTACCATGGCGAGGTGATCACGCTGCCGCCCGGCGCCTACCCCTTTATCGGCGATCACTGGAAGGACAGAGTAAGCTCATTCCGCTGCGTGCGCGCAACTCAATGAGGACGGCATGCCACGCATAAGCCGCCGTTTGGCACCTTGGCTTATCGGCTTAGTCACGCTCATAGCCGCCGGTATCTTCAAGACGGCCGCTGCCGTCGAGGTCCATTGCATCGAGGAGTCGAAATACAAGCATCTCTACCAGCTGTTCGGTGGCGATGCGCGCACCTTCGCCGCCTATCTCGATCTTGATCCAAACCACCTGCCCGACCCGGAAACCTGTCGAGCGGTGTTGATCGACGGTGGCATTGGCGATCCCAACGACCGCGCGAAGCTGCTCGATTTCGTCGCCCGCAGCAAGGGATGGCTGGCGGCGGTCTATCTAAGCTCCGGCGGCGGCAGCGTCTGGACTGGCCAGCAGCTCGGCTACGTCGTGCGCGCATTTCGGCTGAAAACCTTCACCGCCGGTAATGCCGGCAACAAGATCTTTTATGAGGCGGATGTTGCCCTGCCACCGTTGTCGCCGGCTCTGGCACCGCAAGCCGGCAAAACGGGCATTGCCGCTACGCCGCAGCCCCAGCCGCCGCGATGCCTGCTCGCCGAGCATGTGCCCGTTGCGGTCAATGCTAAGGGCTTCGCCTCCGGGATCGTTCGACCGGAGATATTCAAGCCGACCTATGAGGAAAATATCGATCATCCCGGCGGCGACTATCGCACGTTCGACCTGGCGAAGGCCGACCCGAAGCTTTGCCAGAAAACCTGCCTCGACGAGGCAAAGTGCGGGGCGTGGGTCTACCGCAAACCGGAAGGAACTACGAACGGCCGCCCGCAATGCTCGCTCAAGGAGCGCGTGCTGGCGCGCATCGACGACAATCTCTCGGTTTCGGGACTGGCGCGGGCGGACACGCCCGACGCCACGTATGAGGAACACAGCAACCGCCCCGGAGCGGATTATCGCCACTTCGATCTGCCGGACGCCGATCCGCGGCTCTGCCAGAAAGACTGCATCGACGAGACGATGTGCCGCGCCTGGGCATACACCAAGCCGGAGAACGGCCAACCGCATTGCTGGCTGAAAGACCACACGCCGGCGCTTAGGAACGTTGAGCGGTTCACCGGGGGAACCGTCATTCGCCCGCTGCAGTACACGGAACCGACCTACGAGGCGAGCACCAATCGCCCCGGAGCGGATTATCGCGACTTCGACCTGTCGAACGCCGATCCCAGGCTTTGTCAGAAGGCCTGCATCGGCGAGGCGCGATGCCGCGCCTGGGTCTACGGCAAGCCGGAAAGCCGCCTCGATCATCACCCGCACTGCTGGCTCAAGGAGCACGTGCCGGTTGCGTCAATGAAGGACGATCTCTACACATACGGCACCGTTATTCGCGCCGACCATTTTGAGCCGATCTACGAAGAGGACGTCAACCGACCCGGAACGGAATACCGCAGCATCGTCCAGACGGATCATCATCCGCAGTCTTGCCAGAAGAGCTGCGCCGACGATCCGCGATGCCGGGCCTGGGTCGCGGAGACGCCGAGCGCCGCCTATCTGGTATCTCTCGCGTCGGGCTGGGACGCCTACCGCGCCCGGCAACGGTCCATCTTATCGGTATTGTCGCCCGGGTATTGGTGCGCCTCCTCCTGCGTGCAGATCCACGTAGCAGGCCTCGACCGGTCCGGGGCCATCCAGGTTCACCGGCCTCATTCAAGCTTCACCACCGAGTCGGCCCAGGCCCTCAATGAATCCGATGCCGCCATGTATCAATTCTACAAATACATGGATGCTGGCCCCCGCGTCACCGAGCTGATGGAGCAAACCTCATCGCAGTCGGTCACGCCCACGATCGATGCGCGCTTTCCCCGCTACATTGTCGACAATCTGATCTTTCATTGCGGCACCGATCCGGAACAATTGCAAAATCTCGAGAAGCAGCTGGAAACAACGCTCGAGGAATTGGCTCCCGCCGGCGCGGACGTGTCGCTCAAGATCGACCATTTGCGTACTGCGCTTGATAAATTGCATGATCGACGCCGCAGAGCCGAGCAGTGCGTGGCCCAGGAAGAGGAGCACGATCGCCTGGCGGCTTACGGCAAGCTGTGCGGCGCCTTTTGTGATCAGAAAAAGCTCGGAGACGAGTTCGATGCGGCAGTCAGGAAGGTGCAGGCAAGAAGCCCCTGACACGCAGCGATGGCGCGGCCTTGGGTGGGGCCTGCTGTGTGCCGTGGTGCTATACGCGACGATGGGCGTCGGCGCCTCGGCGCTCGACTTCAAGTGTGTCGAGCCGTCGCGCTACAAAAACCTGCTGCAGGTCTTCGAAGACAACCCCGCGCTGCTGTCGTCTTATTTCGGGCTCGGTCACGCGCAGCAGCCCGACTTGAACGCGTGCCGGGCGCTTGTCGTCAGCGGCACCATCCGTGATGGCGACGCCGCGGCGTTGCTCGACAACATCATCCGCAACAAAGGATGGCTCGACGTTCTCTACCTGTCGTTCGACGGCGTTCATCTCCAGGAGGAGATCAAGCTTGCCCATATCATCCGCGGCTTCTGGCTGAAGACGCGCGTGCTGCTCGCCGCGCCATTCCGCTACCGCCCGGATTTCGCAACGCTGTGGGGGACGCCGGCGGCCAGCGAGAGCCTAGCGTCGGCGGCGGCTTCGGAGCTTTCCCCGCTCAATCATGGATTGGAGGCGTTCGCCAAACGCGGCGATCTCGGCTTGCCCAACATGGGCGCCCGCAATGCCTGCCTCGAGAGCTGTACCGGCGCATGGATCGCCGGCGTGCATCGGCAGGCGCTTCCGGTGCCCGCCATCGCGGTGCCTCCGCCGGCGGCTGCGGCCGCACCCGAAATCGTGACCGCATGGCCACGGTCGGCGCTTGCCGCAAGCCTCGATGGCGGAAAGATGGCGCCGCCAAACGATCCAAGCTGGAATAGGCCGGTCGCAGTGGGCGCCGCCCCTGTGCTTCCGCCTGCGGCCGACCGGCTGATCCGCGACAAGTGCGCGGCTGAGTTCATCGCCGGACAAGCACTCGAGGATCGGGTTGCTGGCGCCCTGGACGACCTTGCGCGCGGGGATTTCGGCGGCGTCAGGAGAAGGCCCACCGACCTGTTGCAGCAATTCGACTCATTGCGCATCACAGGCGTGCGCCTGCAACGATGCGTCGCGCGCACTTTCGAGGGCGAGCGGCTTGTGAGCTTCCGACGGCTGTGCGGCCAGAGCTGCGACGCTGCCAAATTGCTCGCGAACTTCGATCAGATGGCCCGGGAATTCGTGGAGAACCGCCTCTCCCTGTCGAACATGCTCGGCCCAAGCCAATCCGACAGGCTCGGCCGCGAATGGCGCGAAGAGGAATCCGCCGGCCCCGGGACATGGACACGTCGCGAGACGAGCAACGTTTTCGACGCGACGTGGTCGCCATTGGGCGGGCCGGAGGCAACCGCGACACTGGAAATTGGACGTGTTGCCGACAGGATCGCGATCGTTCGCTCGCAAGCCGAAGGACGGTGCCTCTATCAAGGCATCGTTGCAGCGGACGACAAGTCCGCCCGCGGCACTTATACGTGTTCCTGGGCCTCGGGCACTTATGCCTGGAATGCAACGATCAGCGAATGATGTTGCAAGGCCTTTCGCTGTTGCTGCGAGGGCTTCGCATGGTGCGGAGTGTGCATCGGCTGCTCAATTCCCCGCCAACCGCCGCAGCTCCGTCGGGTCGAGGATCGTCAGCGACCGGTTCTCGATTCTGACGAGGCCGTTCTGGCGGAAGTCGTTGAGCACGCGGTTGACGTAGACTGGGGATAGTCCCAGCGCGTCGGCGATCTGGGTCTGCCGCAGCGGAAAAGCGAAAGTCTGCGCGCGCACCGCACTGCGCCGCGCGAGCCGCTCCATTATGTCGAGGATCAGACGGGCGACGCGTTCGTCCGCCATGCGCTGGCCGAGGTCGATGACGAGCTCGGCGATGCCTTCCTTTTCCTCGATGCATTCCTTCGACAGTTTGTCGAGCACGTCCGGATTGGCCGCCATGGTTTCGCGCAGTCCGACGCGATCGAAGCCGCGATAGCGCACCGCCGTGATCGCCTCGATTTCGTGCCGGATGAAGGGCTCGAACAAGAGGTTGGTCGAGATGAGATCGCCCGGCAATACGAAGCTCAGAATCTGCCGCCGGCCGTTGGTCAGGTGCTCGGCGACGCAGGCCCAGCCCTCGCAGATCACGGGGACGTGGGTCACGCGCTCGTTGGAACGAAAGATCGGCCGGCGCGGTGCGGCGCTATGCTCGGCTTGCGCCAGCGGGGGTCGGTTCGGCAACGGCGCTTCCAAGCCGGCGTCGATCAGGACTCGACATAGGCCGAGTCCGCGCATGGCGCAGCCCGCGCATCCGCTCCCCGGCGAACTTTCGCGGTGGGACGCAGGCTCGGTTGGTCTATGCGGCATGGACATCGTGCTGACGGACACAAACGGCGTGGAAACAGGTACAACCACATCTCATCGGAATGAAATTACAAGCTGCGGGGCAATCACATACGGTGGGACGCGACTGCCTCCCGTTTATAGCCGTCGCCGCCCACAATATATATTGATCTATATTGTGCAGAGACCTGTTGAGTAGGCCGCGGAACATTGACTGGTTAATTGTTTCGCCTGGACGGTCATTCCAAATCTTCGCAATCTGCAAGCATCAGCAGATTTTCTCGGGCGAGGCAAGGTCTGCGAGGCAAGGTGTGATTGAGAAGCTTCTGCGATTTCTCGAAATTGACGAGCACCAGTACAAACTAGCCGAAGCCCTTTGGGGAGTGCTCGCGCCGAACGCCGACGCAGTGCTCGACAGCTTTTATCACAAGGTGCGGCAGGTCGGGATCGAGCCGCTGTTGACGGATGACGACGTGGCGCGGCTCAAGGAGCGGCAAAAGATCCACTGGGAGCGCCTGTTCCGGGCCCGGTTCGACCAGGATTACCTCGCCAGCGTGGCGCGCATCGGTCTGCGCCACCGCGGCATCGGGCTCGACCTCGGCTCCTACGCGGCCGGCTATATCGGGCTCAAGATCGAATTCGGAAATGTCATCGTGCACTCCGAGCTTCCGGTTGTGGCCAAGGGGCTGCTGGTCAAGACGCTCGACAAATTCGTCGCCGTCGACATGGCGCTCGCTTTGTCCACCTACGATGCCGCGCTGCTCGATTGAGGCAGCGGCGCTGGTCTGCGCATCAGATCCCGCGCATCGGCTGATTTCGCATCCCCTTTGCCTCACCCGCGGCGGCCGACGCGGCGCCGCCATTGGCCGCCAAATTGAGCGTAGGCGGGTCGCCCGATCCGCGCTACAAGGGCGCCATGAGCGAATTGCCATGAGCGAATTCCTATCCCACGGTGTGCTTCCGATCGCCGTCGGCGCGGTCGCAGTGGTGCTCCTGCTCGGCCTCTACAACATGATGCGGGGCGGCTCGCCCTCGACGTCGCAGAAGCTGATGCGACTGCGGGTGCTGCTGCAATTCGTCGCCATCGTCATCATCATGGCGACGATCTGGGCGATGGGCCGGTGAGCGCGCTGATCGTACCCGGATCACGGATGAGAAACAGCGGCTTGGCGCCGATAACCTGTCGGCGGGACGGATGCCAAGGCGTGCCAATTGAGGTGGCGGAGTGGCATTCTCGGATCGTAGCCGCTATTGTGCGCCGCAGGGAAACGGGTTGGAGCATATGCGGCAACTCACGGTTTTGTTAGCGGCTGTCACCGCGGCATCGCTCCTCTGTGTTGCCACCGTGCGTGCCGCGAAGAGTGATGATTTGCCGCCGGGTCCGGACGCGCCCAGCCTCCTCGGCAAAGCCGCCGTGGCGTCCCCTTCCGCCTTCGATACTCCCAACGCCGCTCCGCCCCTGCTCGACGGCTCCACGTCGAACGCCGGCAACGATATCGACGTGCGGTTAGGCGGCTTCTTTCACGGTGTTGGGTCCCACGAGCGAAACACCTATGACGTCAACGCGTCGTTCCTGACGCCGCGGCTCGATTTAGGCGTGCCGGGATATTTGGCTTACGCTCTGCCACGGCTTCAATTCGGAGGGGCTGTCAACCTTGCCGGTCGGACCAGCTTTGCCTATGGCGGCATCGCGATGACCTTGCCGATCACCAAACGGATTTTTTTCGAACCGTTCCTCGGCGGGGCCGTTGATAATGGCAGCCTCACGCCGACCCCGACGCTTGCCGGCCTCGGCTGTCCGCTCCTCTTTCACGCCGGCGCATCGATCGGTGTTTCCATCACCGAACATTGGACGGCGCTCGGCACATTCGAGCACTTGTCCAACGGCAAGGAACTGGGTGTCGATTGCGGAACCAACGAAGTCACCGAAGGCAACCAGGGTCTCAATAATTGGGGCATCAGCCTCGATTATGCCTTTTGACGACGCCGCAGCGAACACGGACGTCCGGGCGGGCTCTTTCCAACGATCATCGTGAAGACCGGCGGAAATTAGGTTAAGCTCGCTTTCTCTGAAATTACTGAAGCGGCGCGGCACAACCGAAGCCGCGACTTCCGCGAGGCTGCGATGGTCGTTCTCAACAAGATTTACACCCGCACCGGCGACGACGGCACGACCGCGCTCGGCAGCGGCGAGCGGCGCAAGAAATACGATCTGCGCGTCGCCGCCTATGGCTCGCTCGACGAGGCCAACGCCGCAATCGGGGTGGCGCGGCTCCATACCGTCCACGATGCCGAGCTTGATGGCGCATTGGCGCGCATCCAGAACGATCTGTTCGATCTCGGCGCCGATCTGGCGACGCCCAGCAAGGGCCGGGGGCCGGGCGGCGCGCGCCTCACTGCGACTGTGACGCAGGTCGAATGGCTCGAGAGCGAGATCGACCGCTTCAATGCCGCCCTTGCGCCGCTCACATCCTTCATCTTGCCCGGCGGCAGCGCCGCGGCGGCCCACCTGCATGTCGCGCGGACGATTTGCCGGCGCGCCGAGCGGCTCATCGCCGAGCTCAAGGACCGGCCGGACGAAGTCGTGACGCCCGAGGTGCTGACCTATGTCAACCGGCTGTCGGACTTCCTGTTCGTCGCCGCGCGCCACACCAACCACAAGGGCGAGCGCGACGTGCTGTGGCGGCCTGGGGAGAACCGCTGAGCGGATGAAGTCTTAAAGGGGGGGATTTGATGGGCCGGCTCGAAGGCAAGGTCGCGATCATTACCGGCGCGGCGAGCGGCATCGGCCGCGCCAGCGCGATCCTGTTCGCGCGCGAGGGCGCGCGCGTCGTCATTGTCGACCGTAACATGGACGGGCTCGCCGCCACCAAGGACGCCATCGCCGCGCGCGGCGGCAGCGCCGAGGCTGTGATCGCCGACGTGAGCGAGGAGGAGGAGGTCAAGGCGTTCGTCGCCCACGCCGTGACGACATTCGGCGCCCTCGACGTCATGTACGCCAATGCCGGCATCATCGGCGGTCCCGATCCGTTGCTCGAACAGTCGGTCGAGCTGTGGCGCCATGTGCTGGACGTCAATCTGATCGGCCCGTTCCTGGCGATCAAATATGCCGCCCCGCATATGATCGAGCGGCAGCGCGGCTCGATCGTGCTCACCGCCTCGACCGCCGGATTGCGCGCCAATGCCGGCGGCGCGCCTTATAGCGCCAGCAAGGCCGGCGTCATCAGCCTCGCCCAGACCGCGGCGAACGCCTTGCTCGGCACCGGCGTGCGCGTCAACGCCATCTGTCCGGGCCTGATCGAGACCGGCATGACCCACTGGCTGTTCGAGACCGCGCGCCAGCGCGGCACCGCCGGCAAGATCGGCCAGCTCAATCCGCTGCAGCGCGCCGGCCAGCCGGAGGAAATCGCCGCCATGGCGCTGTTTCTGGCGGGCGAGGAGTCGTCCTACGTCAACGGCCAGGCTTTTGCGGTCGACGGCGGCCTGTCGAGCACGCTTCCCTTCACCCGGCCGATCCGATAATCCCGGTCATGACGCCGCTCGAGGGGCTCTCGAGGGGTGGGTGATCCTGGGGTGATCCTTGCCCCGGCGTTGACCGCGACCGTAACCGCCGGTACGTTCCCGCACCGCAGCATCGCCGGGTTTCCGGAGAGCGGATGAGATCAGTCAAAAAAGCCGAACCAAACCATGAAAATTCTCGTGCCCGTGAAACGGGCGGTCGACAAGGATGTGAAAATCCGGGTCAAGGCTGACGGCTCCGGCGTCGAACTCGCCAACGTCAAGATGTCGATGAATCCGTTCGACGAAATTGCCATCGAGGAAGCCATCCGGCTCAAGGAAGCGGGCAAGGCGACCGAGATCATCGCCGTATCGATCGGGCCGGCGCAGGCGGCGGAGACGATCCGCACCGCGCTCGCGATGGGCGCCGACCGCGGCATCCTGGTCAAGGCCGAGGGTGCGGTCGAGCCGCTGGCGGTGGCAAAAATCCTCAAGGCGGTCGCCGACGCGGAACAGCCCGGCCTCATCATCCTGGGCAAGCAGGCGATCGACGACGATTCCAACCAGACCGGCCAGATGCTCGCCGCGCTGCTGGGCTGGCCGCAGGGTACCTTCGCCTCCAAGGTCGCGCTCGACGGCGAGGCGCTTCTGGTCACGCGCGAGGTCGACGGCGGCCTGCAGACCGTGAAGCTCAAGCTCCCGGCGATCGTCACCACCGATCTCCGCCTCAACGAGCCGCGCTACGCTTCGCTGCCGAACATCATGAAGGCGAAGAAGAAGCCGATCGACGAAAAGACCGCCGACGCCTACGGCGTCGACGTCAAGCCGCGGCTGCAAGTGGTCAAGACGTCGGAGCCGCCGGTGCGCAAGGCCGGCGTCAAGGTCAAGACCGTCGCCGAACTCATCGACAAGCTCAAGAACGAGGCCGGGGCGATCTGATGATGCGCTTGGTTCAATCGTCATTCCGGAAGCTGCGCAGCAGCTGTCCGGAATCCATAATCACGGTCCGTGCAGAACATGCACCATTCGTGGCTATGGATTCCGGGCTCGGCCCTGCGGGCCGCCCCGGAATGACCGGTGACGGAAAACAATGATGCCTATCCTTCTTCTCGCCGAGCACGACAACAAATCGCTCAAGGACGCCACCAACAAGGCGCTCACCGCGGCAAAGCAGATCGGCGCCGACGTGCACATTCTCGTCGCCGGCCATGACTGCCAGTCCGTCGCCGACGCGGCGGCGAAGCTCGACGGCGTCAAGAAGGTGCTGCTCGCCGACGCGCCGGCTTACGCGCACATGTTGGCCGAGCCGACCGCGGCACTGATCGTGGCGCTCGCGGGCCCCTACGAGGCGATCGTGGCGCCGGCGACCACGAGCGGCAAGAACGTCATGCCGCGCGTCGCGGCGCTCCTCGACGTCATGCAGATTTCCGAGATCAGCAAGGTGGTGGCGCCGGATACCTTCGAGCGGCCGATTTATGCCGGTAACGCCATCCAGACCGTGCGCTCGACCGACCCCAAGAAGGTCATCACGGTACGCACGGCGGCGTTCCAGGCGTCCGGCGAGGGTGGCGCGGCGGCGCCGATCGAGCCGGCTGCGGCCGCGGTCGATCCCGGCATTTCCGGCTTCGTCGGCGAAGAACTGTCGAAATCCGAGCGTCCGGAGCTGACTTCGGCGAAAATCATCATTTCCGGCGGCCGGGCGATGCAAAGCCGCGAAAACTTCACCAAATATATAGAGCCGGTGGCCGACAAGCTGGGTGCCGCGGTCGGCGCCTCGCGCGCCGCGGTCGACGCCGGCTATGCGCCGAACGACTGGCAGGTCGGCCAGACCGGTAAAGTGGTGGCACCCGACCTCTACATTGCCGTCGGCATTTCCGGTGCCATCCAGCACCTTGCCGGCATGAAGGACTCGAAAGTCATTGTCGCGATCAACAAGGACGAGGAAGCACCGATCTTCCAGGTCGCCGATTACGGATTGGTGGCGGACCTCTATCAGGCCCTGCCGGAACTCGCGGCCGAGCTCGCCAAGCTCGGCCGCTGACCATCCGTTAAACGCGGCGGAGGATCACGAGGAAGGTAACCGAAGATGGTCGACGTGAAAGACCGGCCAAAGGCGCGCGGCGAGCACGGCCAAGGCACGGCGCATGCCATCGGCACCGTCGGCGTGATCGGCGCCGGCCAGATGGGCAACGGCATCGCCCATGTCTGCGCGCTGTCCGGCTTCGACGTGCTGTTGAACGACATCGTCGCCGAGCGCATCGCCGAAGGGATTGCCACCATCGGCGGCAACCTGGCGCGGCAAGTGAGCCGCCAACGCATCACCGACGACGAGCGCCAGGCCGCGATGAAGCGCATCAATCCGGCCAAGACGCTCGAGGAACTGGGCAATTGCGACCTGGTGATCGAGGCGGCGACCGAAAAAGAAGACGTCAAGCGCAAGATCTTCTCCGCGCTGTGTCCGACGCTCAAGCCCGAAGCGATCCTCGGCACCAACACCTCCTCGATCTCGATCACGCGGCTCGCCGCCGCGACCGACCGGCCGGAACGCTTCATCGGCATTCATTTCATGAATCCGGTGCCGCTGATGGAGCTGGTCGAGGTGATCCGCGGCATCGCCACCGACGACGCGACCTTCGAGACCACCAAGCAGTTCATCGCCAAGCTCGGCAAGCAGATCGCGGTGGCGGAGGATTTCCCCGCCTTCATCGTCAACCGCATCCTGCTGCCGATGATCAACGAGGCGATCTACACGCTCTACGAAGGCGTCGGCAATGTCGAGGGGATCGACACCGCGATGCGGCTCGGCGCCCACCACCCGATGGGCCCGCTCGAACTCGCCGACTTCATCGGGCTCGACACCTGCCTCTCAGTCATGCAGGTGCTGCACGAGGGCCTGGCGGATTCCAAATACCGGCCCTGTCCGCTCTTGGTGAAATACGTCGAGGCCGGTTGGCTCGGCCGCAAGACCCAGCGCGGCTTCTACGACTATCGCGGCGAAAAGCCGGTGCCGACGCGCTGATTTTTTGGCGCGCTTCGTTTCAACCCGGCGCCGGCAGCAACTTCATCGGCGGCGCTGGATCGGCGGCGTCTTCTGCCGTCGCGCCGAAACGCTCCCACGCCTTCTCGTGACCGATATAGACGAACGGGCCGACCACGAAGGCGAAGGCCGACAGGCCGACGGCGGTCGCGACATCGCCGGTCGCCACATAGTTCACGGAAAAATCCATCACTGTGGCGAGGGTGCGGAAGGTGACCGTCTTCGCCAGCGCCCGGCTTACGGTAAAGCCGCCTTGGCCGGCGAGCCGCCCGGTCGCCTCCGTGCGCAGCGGCAGGGACACTGAAACGTCGGCGGTAGCCTCCGGCGGGCCGAGATAATTCCACGCCGCCTCATGGGCGAGGTAGAAGATCGGACCGACGATCAGGTTGAAGGTCGACAGGCCCGCCGCCGTGGTCAGTTCGCCGATCACCACATAGTTGGTGGTGAAGTCGAGCGTCGTGACGATGAGCCGATAGGTGATGGTCTTGGCGATCGCCTGGCCGATCCCGAACCGGGCCGCGATGGCGCCGAGGTCGACATTCGGGCGCTGCGGCGGCGCGCCCGCGGGTGCCGTCCGGCGTGTGGTTTCCCTCGGCCGGCGCGCAGCGCCGCCGAACAGGGGCTTGAGCCGTCGGCGCAGGCCGGGCAGGTAACGCGGCGCCAGGATGGCAGCGCCGCCGATCACCACGCCCGGGATCAGGGCCGCCTCGAACAAGGCGGCACCGGCCAGCACGGTCAGTCCCACCGTCACATAAGGTTTCATGGCTGTGGTCTCATGGTCTGGCCCTCGGATTGAGGAACCATAGCGCGCCAACGGCCGCGCGTCTGCACAAGCTGACAGACGACCATGACATCCGTGAGATCGGACGCAATCGGACGGAATTGAAGCCGGATGCCCGGCCCAGCGCGGGCCGGGCCGGGCATTTCGACGTTTTGGCTATTTCATCAGCTCGACGAACAGGCCGACGACGCAGACGAAGCCGAGCACGAAGATGAGCGTGCGCAGGAACGGAACGGCGAGAAGGAAGATGATGGCGTGGGCGAGACGCAGCCAGAAATAGCTGATCGCCCAGAACGCGGTCATGCCGTTTTCCTTGCCGGTGACGTGAACGAGGAGCACCAGGGCGGCGAACGGTGCGAATGTCTCGACGGCGTTCTGGTGCGCGCGGTTGGCGCGCTGGCCCCACAACGGCACCGGCCGCTGCGTCGGGTCGACGTAATTCTGTACGGCGAGCGGCCCGTTGGTGACGACTTGCGCGATGATATAGGGAATCCACAGCGCCGCCGTCAGCAGGGCGGTAAAAGCCAGATACTTCAGTTCAGGTGACATGGTCGTTCCTCCCTCCGTTTTAAAATCGTTCTCGGCCTAGACGGCGCACCGCGAATTCTCAGCCACGATGCGGCAACCTGGTCGCCATCGCGCAAACCGGGCGACAGTACTTTGACGGAGCACGATCCCTTCGGAAAACCGGCATCCACCCTCGGATCAAGTCCGAGGGCAGGCTTTTCCGGATCATGCTCTAATCGCAGCACGACGGCGATGTCTTCGGCTCTCGGTACGTCGCGGTCGGATCGATCGCGGCGCCGTCATAGCGGTCGTGATGGCGCACCCACGCCATGCCGTAGGCGAGGCCGTCCTCGTCGCGGCCCTTGGGGGCGAGATCGAGGAAATTGTAGGCGCCGATGAGCATATCGAGGCCGCGGCCGTAGGTCGAATAGGTGTGGAAAATCTCGCCGGCTTCGTTCTTGCAGAACACGCTGGCGCCGGGGCGCTCGTCGCTGGGGAATTCGGTCAGCTCGTAATTGTAGTCGGCCTTGCCGGTCGCCTTCTCCTCCGGCGTCGCGGAGACGTGATAGTCGAAGTTGAAGTCGTTGCCGAACGACGACACCCATTTGAAGCGCCAGCCCATGCGGCGCTGGAATTTCTCGATCTGGGCGAACGGCGCGCGCGAGACGACGACGAACGACACGTCGCGCTGGGCCAAATGCACGACGGCGCCGTCGAAATGGTCGGCGAGGAGCGAACAGCTCAAGCAGCCCTCGTTCCAGTCCGGGCCGAGCATGAAGTGGTAGACGATCAGTTGGCTGTGCGTGCCGAACAGATCGGCCAAGGTCTCCGTGCCGTTCGGTCCGTCGAACACGTAGTTCTTGTCGATTTTCTCCCACGGCAGCTCGCGGCGCTGCCGGCTCAGCGCATCGCGGCTGCGGGTGAATTCCTTTTCGGCCGCGAGGTGCGCCTTGCGCGCCGCGATCCACGCGTCGTGGGAGACGATTTTATGGGATTCCATCTTCTCCTCCATCAAGTGCCGGCTGCTTTGCCGCGAAATTCAACTCACTCGTCGTCCGAAGGCGTCATCCAGCCGACGGCGGCGCCGCCCGGCTCGAGCAGAAGGACGATGCGGCCGACGCCGGGCACGTCGGACGCCGGTTTCATCACCTTGGCGCCGGCTCTGATGGCCAATCTGACCCGCGCGTCGACGTCGTCGACCGCGATGTAGGGCAGCCAGCTTTCCGGGACGTCGCTGAACTCGGGTGAGCTGATATCGAACAGGCCCGCGACGGGTTCACCGTCGACCAGCGCGAGCCAATAGGTCGAGCCGTCCATGGGCGTGGCTTCGAAACTCCAGCCCAACGTCGTGGCGTAGAAGTTCTTCGCTTGTTCGACGTTGCGCGTGCTCAGCTCGTTCCAGTGGAATTGGCCGTGTGTCCAGGTCATGGGAGCCTCCGGGTTCATGTTGGTAGCCCGGATTGAGCGGAGCGAAATCCGGGGACGGCCTAAAAGCTGAAACACCGCTCCCGGATTTCGCTCCGCTCAATCCGGGCTACAGCCACAACTAAATCAAACAAAAAGTCTTTCCAGTTTGTCGAACGCACCGTTCCAGCCGCCCTGATGGCGGTCGCGGGCATCCGCGGAGGCGAACTGCTCGTGCGTCAACGTCAGGAGCGTACCATCTCCGTCGGGCTCGAGCAGCACCGTCACCACCGATTCCTGTTCCGGCATGGATTTCCAGACCCAGGTAAAGACCAGCTTTTCGTTGGGCACGACCTCGCGAAAGACGCCGCCGACGTCGTGCGCCTCGCCGGACGGCGTGCGCATGGAAATCGCATAGCGGCCGCCGGGGCGCGCGTCGGTTTCGACGCCGACCGTCACGGTCTCGCCGGGCCCCATCCAGCGTTTCACTTTTTCCGGATCGGTCCAGGCGGCGAAGACTTTGGCGGGCGGCGCGTTGAAGCGGCGCTTGAGGGTGAGGCTGGGAGCTGTTGCGGCGTTTGGTTTGGCGTCACTCGGCTTGGCTTCACTTGGCTTGACGGCGGATTGGACTGACATGACTCATCCTCCTCCAGGAAGGTGGCAAGGCGTTGCAGGGTTTCGGACCAGAACCGCTCGTAGCGGTTGAGCCAGGCGATCGCTTCCTGCATGGGCGCGGCATTGAGACGGCAGGCGACCGTGCGGCCGGATTTCGTCCGCGCCACCAATCCGGCATCGGACAAGACGTCGAGATGCTTCATGATGGCCGGCAGCGTCAGCGCGAACGGCTCCGCCAGCGCGCTTATCGACAGGCCGGGCTGTTCGGCAAGCCGCGTCAACAACGCCCGTCGGGTGGGATCGGCAAGCGCGGCGAAGGTGCGGTCGAGCGGAGCGCTGGAAAACTTAACCATCGAGTTAAGTATAGGGGGCACGGAAAGCCTGTCAAGCGGGCGTCCCACCTTTTCGTCGTCAGCCGGAGATGGGAGGCGCGCGTCTGGGCCCATGTCTCGGCCCAGTCATGCGTCGGTCATGCGCAAGTTAGCTTGACAGCTTAGGGTTACATTGCCACGCTCCCGCGTCCGTTTTCACAAGGACCGCGTGGTCGACATTTCGACCGAAAGCGCGGCTGGAACGGCTGGGAGGAAAGAGATGACGCGAACTGGCAAGACGATGCTGCTCGCGAGCGCGATGGCGTTCGCACTGACAGGGGCTGCACCGGCACAAGAGATCAGCCAAGCCGGCAAGGGCGCCGCGGCGGCCGCGCCGGCCCCGATCGTCACGCAGGCGATGCTCAACAACGCCGCGCACGACAGCAAGAATTTTCTGGCGACCAACGGCGACTACAATCAACAGCGCTTTCATCCGGCCGAAGAGATCAATCGCAACACCGTCAAGAAACTTCACGTCGCCTGGATCTTTCAGACCGACGTGCGCGAATCGATGGAGACCTCGCCGATCGTCGTCAACGGCGTGATGTACGTTACCACCTCGTTCGACCACGTCTATGCGCTCGACGCCAAAACCGGCGAACAGCTGTGGGAATACAAGCACGAGATGGGGCCGATCACCGTCTATTGCTGCGGGCCCAACAATCGCGGCGTCGCGGTGTATGGCGACAAGGTCTATGTCGCCACGCTCGACTCCAAACTGGTGGCGCTCGACGCCAAGACCGGCAAGCCGGCGTGGACCTCGGACATCGCCGATCCGTCGCTCGGCTACAGCGAGACCATGGCGCCGACGGCGGTCGACGGCAAAATCCTGATCGGCACCAATGGCGGGGAATACGGCATCCGCGGTTTCGTCAAAGCCTTCGACGCCAAGGACGGCAAGCTCCTCTGGACCTTCTCGACGATTCCGGACAATTCGGTCGGCGTGTGGGCGACCAAGGACGCCACCGGCCGCGACATGCACCGCGACATCGCGGCGGAAAAGGAGCAGCTCGCCAAGACCGGCGATCCCGCCAAGACGCTGGGCGGCGGCGTGTGGCAGAACCCGTCGATCGACCTTGCCAACAAGCGCATCTATTTCGTCGTCGGCAATCCTTCGCCGGATCTCGACGGTTCGCTGCGGCCCGGCGACAACCTCTATACCGACTCGCTGGTTTCGGTCGATCTCGATAGCGGCAAGCTCGCCTGCTACTTCCAGTACATCGCCCACGACCTCTGGGATCTCGATGCCACGAGTCCGACGGTCCTGGTCGATGTGAAGGACAAGAGCGGCAAGACCGTTCCCGGCGTCCTTCACGCCGGCAAGACCGGCTACATCTACGTGCACGATCGCAAGGATTGCAGCCTGATCCGCTTCTCCGAACCGATGGTGTCGCAGAAGGACCGCTGGACGCTGCCGAGCCCGACCAAGCCGCTCGATCCCAACGCGGCGCGCATGTTCCCGGGCGCCAATGGCGGCGTCGAATGGTCGCCGATCGCCACCAATCCTGGTCTCGGTCTCGCCTACGCGATCAATCTCGAGCAGGAGATGACCTACACCGTCGACTCCACGCCCTATCCGGGCGGCAAGCTGTGGCTCGGCGGCGCCTTCACCAACACGCCGGGCGGCGTCCAGACCGGCAATGTCACCGCGGTCGATTACAACACCGGCAAGATCAAATGGCAGGTGAAGACGCCGCAGCCGATGATCGGCGGCATCCTCGCGACCGCCGGCGGACTGGTGTTCGCGGGCGAGAGCAACGGCTGGTTCAAGGCCTATGACGCCAATTCCGGCAGCATCCTGTGGCAGTTCCAGGCCGGCGCCGGCGTCAACGCGCCGCCGTCGTCTTATCAAGTCGCCGGCAAGCAATACATCGTGGTGGCGGCCGGCGGCAACGTGCAGGTCGACTCCAAGCGCGGCAACAACATCATCGCGTTCACGGCGGAATAGTGCAACCTTCGGCCGTGCGTTATTCTTCTGGGACGGGACCGGCAACGGTCCCGTCCTTTCTCGTCAAGCCGGGTCTCGTCATTTGGCGCGCCGCCGACCGGCGCGCTTTTCGCAAGTGTCCATTCGTAGGTGTGCATTCGTAGATGTCCATGAATCGACTTTCAGTTCCGCTTTCAGTTCCGCTTGCCTTTGGGCTTGCGCTGGTGCTGCTCTCCCCCGTCGCCGCGAACGCCCAATCGATCGAGGAAAAAGCCCAGGTCTGCGCCACCTGCCACGGCGAGGCCGGCGTGCCGACCGAGCAGCCGTTTCCGGTGCCGGTGATCTGGGGCCAGAACCTCGGCTATCTGTTCTTTCAGCTGCGCGACTTCAAGACCGGCGCGCGCAAGAACGACCAGATGACGCCCATCGCCGAGACGCTGGAGCGTGGCGATCTGATGGCGCTGGCGCAGTATTTCTCTAAGCGGCCGTGGCCCAATCTGCAGCAGAAGCAGCCGCCGGCGGACGAGGCGACCGAAGCGCAGCGCGTCAACACCTCGGTCGTCTGCACCAGCTGCCATCAGCAAGGGTTTTTGGGCGACAGCACCCAGCCGCGCCTCGCCGGCCAGGAGCGCGCCTATCTGCAGAAGACCATGACCGACTTCGGCAACGGCGCCCGCGGCAACAATCCAGGCATGACCGGCTTCATGAAGGGGCTCACCGCTCAGGACATGCACGCGCTGGCGGAGTGGCTTGCCGGGATGTAGCCGTCATTCCGGGGCGCGGCCGCAGGCCGCGAGCCCGGAATCCATAACCCCGGCGCTCGTGAATATGGATTCCGGGCCCGGCGCTTCGCGCCGTCCCGGAATGACTGCTAACGATCAAACCGCGCCCGCACCTCTGCGTTCGCCGCCAGATCGAGCGCGGTCTTGCCGGCCTTGTCCTTCATCGAACGATCCGCCCCACGCTTGAGCAGCAGATCGACCACGGCGGCATCGCCGGCCGCCGCGGCGATCATCAGCGCGGTGCGGCCGCGATTGTCGGCGGTGTCGAGCGAAGCACCGTGCGCGAGCAAGAGATCGACGACGCGTTCGACCGCCGGGGCGCCCACGCCTTCGTCGTGCCCCGCCGCCCACATCAGCGCGGTGAGATCGTTGCGGTAGCGTTCCTTGGCGTCGATGCCGGCGGCGAGGAGCCGCGTGACGATGTCGTCGAAGCCGCGCGCGGCGGCATAGACCATCGCCGCCTTGCCGGTTAAGTCGCGCACCTTGGCATCGGCGCCATGGGCGAGAAGGTCTTCGGCGATGCGGTCGTTGCCCTGGAAGGCCGCGGCGATCAGCGCCGTGAGGCCGGAGCGGCCGGGAAGGTTCGGATCGGCGCCTTTTTTCAGCAGCAGTGCGACGGTCGAGGGCTTCTGATGCTCGGCGGCGGCGAGGAGCGCGCTGCCGCCGTCAACATTGCGCGCATCGATCGGCGCGCCGCGCTCGAGAAAAAGCTCGACCAGCCTGACGTGACCTTCGCGCGCCGCGTGCGTGAGCGGCATGGCGCCGCGCCGGTCGCGCGCGAGGAGCGATGCGCCGGCATCGAGAAGTTTATTCGCCAACGCCTCGCAGCCGCGGTCGGCCGCGGAGAACAGCGCCGCATTCCGCTGCAACGTGTTCGCATCGGCCGCGATGATTTGATAGTTACGCCCGATCTCGCGGCAGTCCTCGTTGGGGTGCGGCTGTGCGACCTGGGCATGGCCGCTTGAAGCGGCGGCAAGCACGAGCAAACATCCGCCGACGCTGCCGAAACGGTTCATTGTTGCTGCGCCGCGTTGCCGATCGCCGCGCTGACGAGCTTCACCCCGTCCTCGCTCGCCCATTCGGCCGGGCCGGCCATGGTGCCGAGTTCGCAGCCGGAGGGCGAGACGAGGAGCGTGGTCGGCATGCCGAACGCCTTGCCGGCGAGCTTGAGGTCCTGAAACACCTTGGCGCTCGGATCGGAATAATAGGCGAGGTGGGTGACCGCGGTGTCCTTGAGGAAGGCGAGCGGCTTTTGCGGGTCGCGGGTGTCGATATTGACGGCGACGACCTCGAAATTCGACCCGCCCAGCTTCTCTTCCAAAGCGTCGAGCGCCGGCATCTCCTTGCGGCAGGGCACGCACCAGGTCGCCCACAGGTTTACGAGCACGGTGCGGCCATGCCAGTCCTGCAGCGTCCGCTCATGGCCGTCGGCGTCCTTGAAGGCCAGGTCGGGCACGCGGAACGGGGTGCGCGCCACCGCCAGGGCCGCGACTTCGCCCTGGGCGAGCGGCGCGAGCTTGGCCGCGGTCGCGAGCGCCGCGCCGCAGGCGGCCGCGGCCGGATTTGTTCGCAGGCGCCCGATCCCGTATACCCCGGCCAGCACGGCGACGATGACGACCGCGGCCGCCGCGGCGGCGATGACGCGGATGCGGCGGCGGATTGCGGGCTGCGGCGCGGCGGGCGGCTCATTTATCGGCGGCAAGACAAACCTCGGCGGATTTATTCGGCGGACTTGATCATGAGCAACAAAATGTGGGGCGGACGGTTCACCTCGGCGCCCGACGCTATCATGGAAGAGATCAACGCCTCGATCGACTTCGACCGCCACCTGTACCGGCAGGACATCGCCGCGAGCAAGGCCCATGCGGCGATGCTCGCCAAAACCGGCATCATTACGGCGCAGGATGCGAAGAGCATCGCTCACGGTCTAGACACGATCCGCTCGGAGATCGAGGCGGGCCAATTCAGCTTCCAGCGCGCGCTCGAGGATATTCACATGAATGTCGAGAGCCGGCTCGCCGAGCTGATCGGCCCCGCGGCCGGGCGGCTCCATACCGCGCGCTCGCGCAACGATCAGGTCGCAACCGATTTCCGGCTGTGGGTGCGCGACTGGCTCGACGGCGTCGACGCCGCGCTTGCGGCCTATCAGCGCGCGCTCGCCGAAAAGGCGCTCGAGCATGCCGCGACGGTGATGCCGGGCTTCACCCATCTGCAAACCGCGCAGCCGGTCACGTTCGGCCATCATTTGCTCGCCTATGTCGAGATGGCCGCGCGCGACCGCGGCCGCTTCGCCGACGCGCGGGTGCGGCTCAACGAAAGCCCGCTCGGCGCCGCCGCGCTCGCCGGCACGTCGTTCCCGATCGACCGCGCCATGACGGCAAAAGCGCTCGGCTTCGACCGCCCGATGGCGAATTCGCTCGACGCCGTCTCCGACCGCGACTTCGTGCTGGAGACGCTGTCGGGCTGCGCCATCGCCGCGGTGCATCTGTCGCGGTTCGCGGAAGAGATCGTGATCTGGTCCTCGCCGCTCGTGGGCTTCATCCGCCTGTCGGACCGCTTCACCACCGGGTCCTCGATCATGCCGCAGAAGCGCAATCCGGACGCCGCGGAGCTCGTCCGCGCCAAATCCGGCCGCGTGTTCGGCGCGTTGATCGCGCTCCTCACGGTGATGAAGGGGCTGCCGCTCGCCTATCAAAAGGACATGCAGGAGGACAAGGAAGGCGCGATCGATGCGTTCGCCGCGCTTTCGCTGGCGATCGCCGCCATGACCGGCATGGTCGGCGACATGGAGCCCAACGCGGCCCGGATGCGGGCAGCGGCCGGCGAGGGCTTTTCGACCGCGACCGATCTCGCCGATTGGCTGGTGCGCAAGCTCGAGCTGCCATTCCGCGAGGCCCACCACGTCACCGGCCGGATCGTCGCCAAGGCCGCCGAGGCCGGCGTCGCGCTCGACCAACTGCCGCTCGAGACCCTGCAGGCGATCGAGCCGCGCATCACCAAGGCGGTGTTCGAGGTGCTTTCCGTCGACGATTCGGTGAAAAGCCGCGACGTCCTCGGCGGCACGGCGCCGGCCCAGGTGCGGGCGCAGGCCAAAAGCTGGCTCGAGCGGCTGAAATAGGGGCGCATAAAGGCGCATAAAGGCGATCGCAACGGTTTCCGACACAATCTGGCCGCCGCGGTTCGATCTGGTATGATGGTTGGGCGCGTTTGGGGACCATACGTTGACTAGTCGTGCGGTGGAGACATTGGCGCTGGCCGCAAGCTTGGCGGCCGCGCTGGCGCTTGCGGGCTGTGGCCGCGAGGGTCCGCTCGACCCGCCGCCGAGCGCTATTGCGCCGCCGCCGGCGCCGGCCGCGATGGCGTCGCCGGCCCCGGCGTCAACGGATCCCAACGCCCAGCCGGTCGCCTCGCCGGCTACGGCGATGAAGAACGGTTTCGACGCCAAGGGTAATCCGGTGGCCGCAGCGAGCCCGAGGAAGGATTTCCCGCTCGATTTCCTGCTGCAGTAGTGCCGAGACGCGGGGCTGGCTTTTCCCGCCTCATACTCTAAACACACCCGCCATGCACCATTTCGACTATCGTGACGGCGTCTTGCACGCCGAGGCGGTCGATCTGACCGCGCTCGCCGAGGCGGTCGGAACGCCGTTCTATTGCTACGCCAGCGCGACCATCGAACGGCATTACCGGGTGTTTGCCGGCGCCTTCGCCGAGGTCGACGCGCTGGTCTGCTACGCCATGAAGGCGAATTCCAACCAGGCCGTGATCGCGACGCTGGCGCGGCTCGGCGCCGGCGCCGACGTCGTCTCCGAAGGCGAATTGTTGCGCGCGCGCCGGGCCGGCATCGCGCCCGACAAGATCATGTTCTCCGGCGTCGGCAAGACGGCGCGCGAACTCGCGCTTGCGGTCGGCGAGGGCATTCTCTGCGTCAACGTCGAATCCGAACCGGAACTCGAGCTTCTGGCCGCCATCGCCGCCGGCAAGGGCCGCCAGGCCGACATCTCGATCCGCGTCAATCCCGACGTCGATCCGCGCACCCACGCCAAGATCGCGACCGGCAAGGCCGAGAACAAGTTCGGCATCCCGATCAGCCGCGCCCGCGAGGTCTACGCCCGCGCGGCCAAGCTCGACGGCGTCCGCGTCGTCGGCGTCGACATGCACATCGGCAGCCAGATCACCGAACTCGACCCGTTCAACGACGCCTTCGCGCTGTTGGCCGAGTTCGTCGGGGTGCTGCGCGCGGACGGCCACGTCATCTCCCATGTCGATCTCGGCGGCGGTCTCGGCATCCCCTACCGCGAGGACAACGAGCCGCCGCCCAATCCCGAGGCCTATGCCGCCGTCGTCAAGCGCGCCACCCGCGATCTCGGCTGCCGGCTGATCTTCGAGCCTGGCCGCCTCATCGTCGGCAATGCCGGCATCCTCGTCACCCGCGTCCTCTATGTGAAGCGCGGCGAAGCGAAGACCTTCGTCATCGTCGACGCCGGCATGAATGATCTCGTCCGCCCGACGCTCTACGAGGCGCACCACGACATCCGCCCGGTCAAGCAGGCGGCGGTCGGCGCGCCGCGCATCGCCGCCGACGTCGTCGGCCCGGTGTGCGAGTCGGGGGATTTTCTGGCGCTCGGCCGCGCCATCGTTGAGCCGCAACCGGGCGACCTCCTCGCCGTCATGACCGCCGGCGCCTATGGCGCGGTGCAGGCCGGCACCTACAATACCCGCGCGCTGGTGCCGGAAGTGCTGGTGAAGGACAGCGAATGGGCGCTGGTGCGGCCGCGCCTCGAGGTCGCCGACCTGATCGCGTTCGACCGCCTGCCGCCGTGGCTGTGAGGCGACGTTCGCGCCTGCATAAAGCGGACTGATGAGTTATATTCTCGCCATGAAGCGAAACGAAACCGTCAAAACGATCGATGCGCAGTATGTCTGCACGTTCCGGCGTGAGCCGGAGGGCGGCTACACGGTGAAATGCAGCGCGCGTTCCCGGAAATCGTCAGTTACGGTGCCTCGCTTGAAGAGGCGCGGCACAACGCCCGTGAAGCCATCGACCTCTGCCTCGAGGTCTACCGCGAGAAGGGTTGGCCGCTGCCGAAGTCCGAGTCCGATCCGGCCTGGAAAGGCCTCGCCGGAAGCCCTTGTTTAAGACAGTAGGATAAGGGTCACCCGCATAGGCGTTAGGTTAAGGTACGTTTCCCGGGCGCGGCGCAGCACGAAGTGATGCGCCGCAGAACCGGGACCTTCGGAAACTCCGTGTTTGCGACGACCCCGGATCAGCAGTGCATCACTTCGTGCTGCACTGCATCCGGGAAACACGGCTTAACCTAATGCCTATGAGCGTCACCTGAGCGTTTGGGCTCCGCTTCCGCCGTCGCAACTGTCACGATTTTTGCATAGCTCGACCTCGTCGAGTAGCGCGCCTTGAACCCGCCCCTATGTTAAAGTGTTGTTATGCGGAGTCGGCGTTGCTCCGCGGAGAGGTATGTGGACACGGCTTCGACCCATCGCGACGGTGAAGACCACGGCAGTGCGGGCTTGCCGCTCGAGGGCGCCTTGCGGCGCGCGCGCTGGATCATCTTTTGGGAGCGGCTGTGGCCGGCTTTGGCGACGCTCGCGACTGCGGTCGGCCTGTTTCTGACGTTATCCTGGCTCGGGTTATGGCTGTGGCTGCCGCCGCTCGGGCGCGCCGCCGGCGTGATCGCGTTTGCGGTGCTCGCGCTCGCGGCCGCGGTGCCGTTCTCGCTTCTGCGTCTGCCGGCCGCCGCCGAGGCGTTGCGCCGGCTCGATCGCAGCAGCGGACTGGCGCACCGGCCGGCGACGACGATCGCCGACGCGCTCGCGGTCAGCTCGGCCGACCCCTATTCGCTGGCGCTATGGAATGCGCATCTGGCGCGCACCCGCGCCGCCGCCCGGCGGTTCACGGCCGGCTGGCCATCGCCCCGGATCGCGGCGCGCGATCCTTATGCGCTGCGCGGTCTCGTCCTCATCGCCTGCATCGCCACTTTCGTCGCAGCCGGCGGCGAACGCTGGAAGCGCGTCGCCGCCGCGTTCGAATGGCAGGGCGTGATGCTGCCGGCGAATTTCCGTGTCGACGCCTGGGTCACTCCGCCGGCCTATACCGGCAAGCCGCCGGTCATTCTCGCCGGCATTCATCCCGGCGAGGCTGCCCGTGTCGGCGTCGAGACCGGCGAAGCTTCCGGCGACGGCGCTGTCGCGGTTCCCGTCGGCAGCACGCTGGTGGTGCGCGCGACCGGTAATCTGACGCTCGACCTCGCCGGCCATGGCGGCGTAGCGCCGGCCAAGGACGAAGGGCACGCGCCCGCCGGGACGCAGGAACATCGCTTCACCATCGCAGCGGATGGCACCGTGACGCTGCGCGGCGCCGGCGACGACCTGACCTGGTCGTTCGACGCGATCCCCGACCGGGCACCCTCCATCGCGCTGACCAAGGATCCCGAGCAGCAGAACCGCGGCTCGATGCTGTTGTCCTATCGGCTCGAGGACGATTACGGCGTGACGCACGCGCAGGCGACGTTTGCGCGCAAAGCGGCCGGAGCAAGCGAAGCTGCGACCAAACAAAGCGGCGCCACACAACCCGGCGCCGATGACCAGGGTCCGCACCCGCTGTTCGGGCCGCCGGATTTTGCCCTCACCTTGCCCCAGGCGCGCACCAAGAATGGCGTCGGGCAGACCATCAAGGACTTGACCGATCATCCCTGGGCCGGCGCCGAAGTGGTAATGACCCTGGTCGCCCGCGACGAAGGCGGCAACGAGGGCAAAAGCGAGCCGTTCACGCTGCGCCTGCCCGAGCGCGTCTTCACCAAACCGCTGGCGCGGGCTTTGATCGAACAGCGCCGCAATCTCGCGCTCGACGCCCACGCGCGGCCCATGGTCATCACCGCGCTCGACGCGCTGGCGACGGCGCCGGAGCGCTTCACGCCGAACGCCGGCGTCTATCTCGGCCTGCGCTCGATCTTCTGGTCGCTGGTGCGCGCCAAGTCGGACGACGATCTGCGCGAGGTGGTGGGAGAGCTGTGGTCGATGGCGGTCGGCATCGAGGACGGCAACATGTCGGATGCCCAGGCGGCGCTGCGCAACGCCGAGGAAGCGTTGCGTCAGGCGCTCGACCGCGGCGCCAGCGACCAGGAGATCAAGCAGCTGATGGATCAGCTGCGCGCCGCCATGGACCGTTTCATGCAGGCGATGCAGCAGCAGTTGAAGAACAATCAGCAGCTCTCCCGTCCGCTTAGCCGCAATTCCAAGGTGCTGCGGTCGCAGGACCTCAAGAACATGCTCGATCGTCTGGAGAACATGGCGCGCAACGGTTCCAAGGACGCCGCGCGGCAGATGCTGCAGCAGCTCGAGCAGATGATGGAAAACCTGCAGATGGCGTCGCCGGACCAGAACGGCGACGACAACGACGACATGATGTCGGCGCTCGACGATCTCGGCGACATGATCCGCGAGCAGCAGGAGCTGCGTGATCATACCTTCCGCCAGGGCCAGGATCGCCGCCGCCAGAACGCGCAGCGCCAGCAGGGCCAGCAGGGTCAAGAGAGCCAGCCGGGCGAGCAGGGCGACCAGAACGAGTCGCTCGATCAGTTGCGCCAGCGCCAGCAGGCGCTGCGCGACCGCCTCGACAAACTGCTGGAGGATCTGAAGAACCGCGGCTTCGGCCAGGGCCAGAAGGGCCAGCAAGGCCGCGGCCAGAGCGATTCCGATCAGCTCGGCCGCGCCGGCGAGGCCATGGGCGAGGCCGAGGGCCGTCTGGGCGACGGCAACGCCGATAGCGCCGTCGACTCGCAAGGGCGCGCGCTCGACGCGCTGCGCAAGGGCGCCCAGGGCCTGGCGCAATCGATGCAGCAGCAGATGGGCCAGGGGCCGGGTCCCGGGCAGAACGGCCGCATGGGCTTGCCGCGCGCGCAGCAGGACACCGACCCGCTCGGCCGTCCGCTGCGCGGCCGCGACTATGGCGACGACTACACCGTAAAAGTGCCCGGCGAGATCGACGTGCAGCGCGCCCGCCGTATCATCGAAGAACTGCGCCGCCGCTTCGGCGACGTCGCCCGCCCGCAGGAAGAGCTCGATTACATCGAGCGGCTCCTGAAGGATTATTGAGCCGGACGAACGGCACGAGTAGTAGGTCCCGAACGCTGAATAGGTAAGGCACTTCGCCGTTCGCTGCGACTTTGCTATAGTCCAGAGGCACATTCCCGCTGAAATTGTCACTCACTCGTCATTCAAAAGTGAGGATGCGGTGCGGATCGAGGAGTGGCTGGCTGGCCTAGGGCTTGGCGCCTACGCGTCGCGTTTCGCCGAGAACGATATCGATTTCCCCATCCTGCCCGACCTGACCGATCAGGACCTGGAAAAGATCGGCGTCGCCTCGCTCGGCCATCGCCGCAAGATCTTGCGGGCAATCGCCGAATTGGGCACGGCGGCTCAGTCCATCGTGCCGGCTCAGCTGCCAACGGCGTCTACGCCATCGGCAACCGCGATTGTCACCCCTGGAGCGGCCGGCGAGCGGCGGTATCTCACGGTGATGTTCTGCGATCTTGTCGGCTCGACCAGCATCTCCGCGCAGCTCGACGCCGAGGAGTGGCGCGACTTGGTCGGCGCTTATCTCGATGCCGCGTCGGCGGCGGTCACCGAGATGGGTGGCCATGTGGCTAAAAAACTGGGCGACGGACTGATGTCTCTGTTCGGCTACCCGGTCGCCCACGAAAACGATGCCGAACGCGCGGCGCGGGCTGCGCTCGCCATTCAACGCGCGCTCGCCGAATTGAACCGCAGGAATATCGGCACCAGAAAGCCGGAGCTGACCGCGCGCATCGGCCTTGAAAGTGGTCAGGCGGTGGTGGATACGGCGGGCGAAATCTACGGCGACGTGGCCAACGTCGCCGCGCGGGTGCAGGCGTTGGCCGAGCCCGGCGCGGTGCTGGTCACCGCGCGGGTGCAGCGTCAAGTCGCCGGGTTGTTCGTCGCGGAGGAGCATGGCACGCACACGCTCAAAGGCGTTCCTGAGCCGGCGGCGTTGTTCAAGCTTGTTCGCGCGAGCGGCGGCGGCCGGCGCTCCGGTCAGCGCAACCTGACACCGCTCGTCGGCCGGGACGAGGAAATCGCGATGCTGCTACGCCGTTGGGAGCGAGCGCGGCAGGGCGACGGCCAGCTCGTGATGATGGTCGGCGAACCGGGCTTGGGCAAATCGCGGTTGCTGGAGGAGTTTCACGCCCGGCTTTCGGATACGCCGCACACCTGGGTGGAATGGAGCTGCTCGCAGCTTCTGCAGAACACGCCGCTGCATCCGATCGCCGAGTGGGGCCGTCAGCGCTTCGGCGGCGCCGATGTCCCGGCCGAGCGGCGGTTCGCCGAACTGGAAAGTGCGCTGGCTCAGGTCAAGCTCGATCCGGCGGAGAATGTGTCTTTGCTCGCGCCGCTCCTCGACATTCCCCTGCCGCCCGGGCGTGCGCCGACCTTGGCGCCCGAAGAATTGCGCCGCCGGCAATTGGCGACGCTGACCAACTGGGTGATGGCCGGCGCCCGCGCACAGTCTTTGGTGCTGGCGTTCGAGGATTTGCACTGGGCCGATCCGACCACGCTCGATGTGCTGCGCGGCATCGCCGAGCGCGGCGCGCTGGCGCCGTTGTTGATCGTGGCGACGACGCGGCCCGAGTTCCGCCCGCCCTGGAGCATGCGCTCGCATCACGGCACCATCTCGCTGGCGCCGCTCGACCGCGCCCAGGTGCGCGACATGGTGGCGGAGCTTTCCGCCCGCCACGCGCTGCCGCGCGACGTGGTGGAGGATGTCGCCGCCCGTACCGGCGGCGTGCCTTTGTTCGTCGAGGAAGTGACGCGGCTTCTGTTGGAACGCGGCGAGCAGGGCGGCGGCATCGAGGCGATCCCGCCGACGCTGCAGCAGTCGTTGATGGCACGGCTCGACCGCCTCGGCCCGGCGCGCGAAGTGGCGCAAATCGGCTCGGTGATCGGCCGCGGTTTTTCTTATGGGCTCCTCCGCGACGTGGCCGGCATGGAAGAGGCAGCGCTGCAAGCGGCGCTGGAAAAACTCGCCGACGCCGACATTGTGCTGGTCCAGGGCTTGCCGCCGGACAGCGATTACCGGTTCAAGCACGCGCTCATTCAGGACGCCGCTTACGAAAATCTGCTCAAGAGCCGGCGCCAGGTGCTGCACCGGCGCGTCGCGGAAATTTTGCGCGACCGCTTCGCCGACACCGCCGCGGCCGAGCCGGAAGCGCTCGCCTATCACTTCACCCAAGCCGGCATGACCGACACCGCGATCGAGTGGTGGGGCAAGGCCGGCGACCAAGCGCTGCGCCGCTCCGCCTTCCAGGAAGCGATCTCGCATCTCGGCAAGGCCATCGAGATGGCTGACAAGGCGGGCGAAGCAGCGCCGCGTACGACTGCGGCGGCCGCGCCGGCTAGCCAACGGCTGAAGCTGCAGACCAACATGGCCAATGCTTTGCTGCAAGCGCGCGGCCAGCATTCGCCGGAAACGCAAGAAGCGTTCACCCGCGCCCGCGAACTCGCCAGCGGCACCGACGATCCTCTGCAGCGCTTCTCCAGCTACTACGGCGTTTGGGTCGGCGGCTATGTGCGCGGCGAAAAATTGACGATGACCGAAGCGGCGGAGGCCCTGGTCAAGGAGGCCGAGTCGCGGCCGGATACGGCTGAAGCCTGCATCGCGCACCGAATCTATGGGGTCACATGCTGGGTCGTCGGTGGCGACGTGACGATCGCTCGAGAGCATATCGAGAAGGCGCTGGCGCTTTACCGTCCAGAACGGGACCGCGACCTCGCCCATCGCTTCGCCCAGGATGTCGGCGTCGCGGCGAAGATTTATTTGTCGCTGGTCCTGTGGGTGCTTGGCGAGCCCGATCGCGCGCGCGGCGTGATCAAAGAAGCGCTCGCACTCGCCGCCGAGACAAAGCACGTGCCGACAGCCGTCTACGCACATTCCCATGCGGCAATTCTCGAAATGCTTCGCTTCGATCCGGACGCTGCGAAGCGCCATGCGGAAGCCGGCCTCGCGCGGGCGCGCGAGCATGGAGTGAAACTCTGGACTATCTTGCTGCCTCAGGTACTTGCTTGGGCGATTGCCTATAGAGGGCGCACGCTTGCCGAGTGGGAGCAAATGCGCGGTGCAGTGACGGACTGTCACGCGCAAGGCATCGTGGCATTCAACGACGCGGTCCACTGCGCGTTGCTCGCTAGGGGTTTAGCTGACGCGGGCCGGGTGGATGAGGCGCTCGCAACGGTCGGTCAGTCGATAGCAGAGTCAGAACGATCGGGCATCCGCTGGTTCGACGCAGAATGTCACCGCATCCGCGGCGAGATTTTGTGGAAGCGCGATCCGGCGGACACGGCGCCAGCCGAAGAAGCCTTCCTCACCGCCATCGCCATTGCGCAACAGCAGAAGGCGAAAAGCTTCGAGCTGCGCGCGGCGCTGTCGCTGGCGAAGCTTTATCGGAGCATCGGACGCGCCGCCGACGCGCACGCCGTCCTCTCGCCCGCGCTCGAAGGCTTTTCGCCGACCCCGGAATTCCCCGAAATCGAGGAAGCGCAAGCGCTGCTCGCGGCACTTGCCGAGACCGACGAGGTGAAGAACGCCGCCGCGGCGCGCCAGCGCCGGCTCAAACTTCAAACCAGCTTGGCCAATGCATTGCTGCAGGCGCGCGGTATGCACTCGGCGGAATCACGCGAGGCCTTCGGCCGTGCTCGTGATCTGGCCGGCGGTATCGACGATCCTCTGCAGCGATTGTCCAGCTATTACGGGGTCTGGGTCAGCGGCTACATGCGCTGCGACAAAGCGACGATGATGGAAGCCGCCGAGTCTGCGTTGCACGAGTCCAAATCCCGGCCGGACTCGGCCGCGGCTGGCATCGCCCACCGTATCTACGGCATCACATGTTGGATGGTTCGCGGCGATCTCGCGACCGCGCAGAATCATCTAATGCAGGCCGTTGCGCTTTATCGTCCCGAGCGGGACCGCGATCTCGCCCATCGTTTCGCCCAGGATGTCGGCGTTGCAGCATTTATCTACCTCTCGTTCGTCGAATGGGTTCTAGGGGAACCTGATCGGGCGCGCGCCGCCATGGAGCAGGCGTTGGCGCTGGCGACCGAAACAAAGCACCCGCCGACAATTGTGCATGCGCATTACCATGCGGCGTGGTTTGAAACATTCCGCCTCGATTGGGACCGTGCCAAGGCCCAAGCGGAGGCGTGTTTTGCGCTTGCTGGCGGGCAAGGATTGGAGATGTGGACCCTGCTTTCGCCGGTCATGGTCGCTTGGGCGAATGCGTGCTCGCGGGGCACGCAGGCCGATTGGGAGGAGATGCAATCGAGACTGGCGGCTAGTGTCGAAAAGGGTGTGCCGCTGATGGGCGTTATTTATCGTCCGTTACTCGCCGCGGGTCAGGCGGCGACGGACCAAGTCGATGTAGCGTTGGCAACGATCGACGAGGCTGTCGCCACAACCCGAAAGTCGGGCATTTGCTTCGTTGACGCCGAGAATCACCGCATCCGCGGCGAGATTTTACTAAAACGCGATCCGGCAAACACGGCGGCGGCAGAAGAGGAATTTCTCACCGCCATCGCCATTGCGCGACAACAGAAGGCAAAGAGCTTCGAATTGCGCGCGGCGCTGACGCTGGCGAAGCTTTATCAATCGACCGGCCGCGCCGCCGACGCCCATGCCGTGCTCGCGCCGGCGCTCGAAGGTTTTGCACCGACGCCGGAATTTCCGGAAATCGCGGAAGCGCAAACACTCCTCACCGCGCTCGCCGAAACCGACGAAGTGAAAAGCGCGGCCTCGTCGCGTCAGCGCCGGCTTGCGCTTCAGGTCAGCTATGGCCAAGCGATGATGCATGCGCGCGGCTATAGCGCGCCTGAGACCGCGGCCGTCTTCGCGCGCGCCCGCGAGCTCGCGTCCGGGACCGAGGAGGCTTCTGAGCGCTTCTCCACGTACTATGGCCTGTGGGCCGGAGGTTACATGCGGGGCGACCCAGCGATCATGCTGGAAAACGCCGCGGCGGCGCGGGCGGCCGTCGGAACATGGCATGATTCCTCGTATGTTTGCGTCGTCCATCGTATGCAAGGGGTGACAAAATGGGCGGTCGATGGCGATATCAGCGGCGCGCTTGCCGATTTCGAACAAGCCGCGGCACTTTACGACCCCGAGCGTGACCGCGAATCAGCGTTCCGTTTCGGTCAGGATATCGGCGTCTCGGCGAACGCTTATCTCGCAGTAACGCTTTGGCAGAGCGGCCAACCCGAGCGGGGGCGCGCTGCCATCGAGAGAATGATGTCGCTCGCGTCAGGGACCGGGCACGCTGCGACACTCGCCTACGCGCACTATCACCAGGCGCTGTTCGAGGCGGCGCGCCTCGATGCCCGCCGCGCCAAGCCGCACGCGGAAGCGAGCCTCGCTCTTGCCCGGGAACACGGCATGCCGCTGTGGCAATTGCTGAGCCCGGTCATCGCCAGCTGGGCCATCGTTTCGCTGGAGGGCGCGGAAAACGGCCTGCGCGAAATGGAACGTGCCATCGCCGCCTGTCGCGAGCAGCGAATACGCGCCGGTGGTACAATATTTCTCCCGCACTTGGCGCTGGCCCAGGCGGAAGTCGGTCAAATCGATGATGCGCTTGCGACCATGGCAGCGGTGATCGCCGAGCTGGATGGCGGTCATTTCTGGGATGCCGAGGCCTTTCGCATCCGCGCCGAGCTTTTACTGAAAGCCGATCCAGCCAATCCCGCAGCCGCCGAAGGGGCCTTGCAAACCGCCATCGCCGTGGCGCAGCAACAAGGAGCGCGCAGTTTCGAGCTGCGCGCGGCGCTCTCTCTAGCGAAACTCTATCAATCGACCGGGCGCGCCGCCGAGGCCCACGCCGTGCTCGTCCCCGCGCTCGCGGGATTCGCGCCGACGCCGGAATTTCCCGAGATTGAAGAAGCGCAAACCCTCCTTGCCGCGCTGACAGCGTGAGCGCATTGCTGTCGTTTGCATTCCGCCGCAATTGTTAATTTCTTCCAACTGATCATTAACGCTTCCTTGCTAACCTCCACGCCCTAGGTCCCGGCGGCGCAGAGGTTGTTGTGGCATCGATTGGTTCCGAGCACGCGCCGCTTGCGCGAGGGCGTCTGTTGTCGGTCTCATCCTGGCCGGCGGAAGTGGCGAACGCGTTCTCCCGCGTGCGCGCCTTGTTCGCCGACGGCAGCGAGTTTTCGCTGGCGCGGCGGATGGCGAGCGCGGCGTTCATCATCCGGGTCGCCGCGGCGTTCTTGGCGTTCGTGGCGCAGATCGTCTTGGCGCGTTGGCTCGGCGGCTTCGAATACGGCCTCTACGTCTATGCCTGGACCTGGCTCCTGCTGGTCGGCGGCGTGGTCGATTTCGGCCTCGGCTCGGCGGCGCAGCGGTTCGTGCCGCAATACACCGAGCACCGGCAATTCGCGCTGCTGCGCGGCTTTCTCCGCGGCGGCCCGCTGTTGGCGTTTTCCATCGCGACCGCGATTGCGCTCGCCGCCGTCGGCATCGTCATCGCCGTGCCGAACATCGCCGCCGATACGGTGGTCCCGCTGTGCCTCGCCAGCGCGGCGCTGCCGGCATTCGGCATCGCCCAGGTCGTGAGCGGCATCGCCCGCTCCTACGACTGGGTCAATCTCGGTCTCATCCCGACCTACGTACTGCGCCACGGCATTCTGCTGGCGCTGGTGGCCGTCATTCACGTCGTCGGCGTGACGACCGACGCGGCGACGACCATGCTCCTCACCGTCATCACGTTGTGGAGCTGCACCCTCGGCCAGCTGTTCGCGCTCGAGCGGCGGCTGCGCTCGGTGGTCGAGCCCGGACCGCGCGCCTACGCGCCGCGCACCTGGCTCGCGACGTCGATGCCGATCTCCGTCGCCGAGGGCTTCTTTTATCTGCTCAGCTACGCCGACGTGATCGTGCTGACGCAGTTCCGTCCCGCCAACGAGGTCGCGATCTATTACGCCTCGGCGAAGACGATGACGCTGGTCGCCTTCATCTATTTCGCGGTGGCGCAGACGGTCGCCCATAAATTCTCCGAATACGACGTCGGCGGCGACCGCGCGCGCCTGAAGGACTTTCTGAAGCTGTCGGTCCGGCTGACGTTCTGGCCCTCGCTCGGCCTGATCGCCGTTCTGCTCGTGCTCGGCAAGCCGCTGCTCGCCATGTTCGGCCGCGAATTCGTGTCCGGCTATCACCTCATGTTCATCATCGCGATCGGGCTCCTCGCCCGCGCGTCGGTCGGGCCGGCGGAGCGGCTTCTCAACATGCTCGGCGAACGGCGCGCCTGCGCGCAGGTCTATGCCGGATCGTTTCTGATCGATCTGTTGCTCTGCGTCGTGCTGATCCCGCATTGGGGCATTCTCGGCGCGGCGATCGCCAGCGCGGTGGCGCTGGTCGCCGAATCGGCGGCCCTGTTCGTCGTCGCCAAATATCGCCTCGGCCTCCACTGTTTCATCATCGCGCCGTTCGGAGCGCGCTAGGGCGCCGCCATGACGGTCACGATCTCGACCGACCTATCGCCGCCCCTCGTCGTCGAGAGCACCGCCGCGGCGATCGTGAGCGCGCGCCGTGCCGTGCTGGCCGACCGTTACGCCGCGCATCAGCTCGCGGTGGAATGGCGGCCGCTTGCCAGTCTCGAATCGATCGTGCCGGCGTGGCGCGAACTTGCCGCGCAGGCGCTCGAGCCCAACGTGTTCTACGCGCCCGCGGTCGCGCTCGCCGCGGCGCCGGTGTTCGGGGCCGACGTCGGCGCGCTGTTGGTGTGGTCGGGAACGAGCCCGCGCCGGCTGCTTGGCTTGTTTCCGGCGCGGATCGAGGCGCGGCGCTATGGTCTCAAGCTGCCGGTGCTGGTCGGCTGGACCCATCCTTACGCGCCGCTCGGCGTGCCGCTGGTCGAGCGCGAGGCGGCCGAGCCGGTCGTCGCCGCGGTGCTCGCGCATCTTGCCGCCGCGTCCGACCTGCCGGGATTGTTGCTGCTGCCGTTCCTGCGCGTCGACGGCGCGTTCGCGGCGACGATCGACGCGATTTTGCGCCGCGCGCAGATGCCGGTGGCCGATTTCGATCCCCGGCGCCGCGCGATGTTTGCTCCCGGTCCCGAGCGGTCGCTTTATGTCGAGCAGGCTTTAGGCGCGCGCAAGCTCAAGGAGCTGCGCCGGCTCGGCCGGCGTCTTGCCGAAACCGGCGCCGTCATGTTCACCGCCGCAACCGAGCGCGCCGCCGTTACCGTCGCGGCGGAGGATTTTCTGGCGTTGGAAGCGACCGGCTGGAAAGGCCGAGCCGGCACCGCCGCGGTCGACGACGCCGATCTCCGTCGCTTCGTGCGCACGGCCATCGCCGGCCTCGCCGAAGCCGGCCAAGTCGCCGTTCACCGCATCCTCGTCGACGGCCGCGCCATCGCCGCCGCGATCCTCTTGCGCAGCGGTCGCAGCGCCTGGTTCTGGAAAATCGCCTATGACGAGACCTTCGCCCGCTTCTCGCCCGGCGTGCTCCTCACCGTGGCGATGACCGAGGATCTCGTGGACGATGCGACCATCGCGCAGGCCGATTCCTGCGCCACCGAAAATCATCCGATGATCGATCACATCTGGCGCGAGCGCTTGACGCTCGCCGATCGCCTGATCGGCGTTGCGCCGCATGCGCCGTTCGACCGCGCCCGGCATTTGGAGGCGCTGCGCGCGGCCGGCATCGGCGCGGCGAAGAGCATTCGCGGGTCATTCCGGGGCCTCGCGAAGCGAGGAGCCCGGAATCCATAACCCCCGCGCAGGGATTATGGATTCCGGACTTGCCGCTGCGCGGCAATCCGGAATGACGCGCCTCTACCGCCCCGCCGCGTAGCCCTGCATGCCGCGGGGATTGGCGGCGGCGCGGCGGCGGCGGCCGTCACGGGCGGCGGCGGTGAGGCGGCCTTCCGACCAGTCGGGGCCGACTTCGACGCTGTGGCCGCGGTGCTCGAGTTCGGCCACGGTGTCGTGAGGCACGCGGCCCTCGACCACCAGCACCCCCGGCCGCGCGGCGCGCGGCCAGAACGAACTCGGAAAATGCTCGGAATGCCAAGCCGGCGCGTCGATCGCCTCCTGCAGATTGAAGCCGGCATGGACGTGGCGCAGGAACATCTGCGTGATCCATTGATCCTGCTGATCGCCGCCGGGCGAACCCCAAGCGAGGTAGGGCTCGCTGTCGCGTAGCGCGAGCGTCGGCGTCAGCGTGGTGCGCGGCCGCTTGCCGGGCGCGAGCGCCGCCGGGTGGCTTTCGTCGAGCCAGAACATTTGCGCGCGCGTGCCGAGGCAGAAGCCGAGTTCGGGAATGACCGGCGAGGACTGCAGCCAGCCGCCCGACGGCGTCGCCGAAATCATGTTGCCGGCTTGATCGACGATGTCGAAATGCACGGTGTCGCCGCGCGTGCTGCCGAGGCGGCCGACCGTCGGCTCGCCGGCCCCGGCGCCGGCCGCGACCGGCGCGTGGTGTTCGGCAAATTTTACGGCGGTGCCGAATCCCGCGATCGCGCCGGGCCGCAGCTCGTACGACGCGGCGTGGTGGACGAGCTTGCGGCGCTCGACATTGTAGGCGTCCGACAGAAGCGTCGCCATCGGCACGTCGACGAAATCGGGGTCGCCATAAAACGCCTCGCGGTCGGCGTAAGCGAGCTTCGCGCACTCGACCTGCAGATGGATGAACTCCGCTCCGCACGGGTCGAGATCGTCGAGATCGAAACCCTTGAGCAGCGCGAGCTGTTGCAGCATCACCGGGCCTTGTCCCCACGGCCCGGTTTTGCACACGCGGTAGCGGCCGTAATCGTAGGTCAGCGGCGCTTCGACCCGCGGCGTCCAGCGTGCCATGTCGTCGCCGGTCAGAACGCCGCGATGCCGCGTGCCGCTGACGTCGAGAACCTCCTGCGTGCGGCAGAAACGCTCGATCGCGTCGGCGACGAAACCTTGCGACCAGGTTTTCCGCGCGTGCTCGATTTGAACGATGCGGTCGCTGCCGGCGCGCTCGGCGTCGTCAAGAATGCGCCGATAGGTTGCCGCCAATGTCGTGTTGGTGAACAGCGTGCCCGCTGGCGGCACCGCGCCGTGCGGCAGATAAACCGCGGCCGAACTCGGCCAATGCGCGCGAAACAGCTCGGCGACCGTGGCGATGGTCGCGCTGGCGCGCTCGACCAGCGGATGGCCGCTCTCGGCGTACCCGATCGCCGGCGCGAGCACGTCGGCAAGCCGCAGCGTGCCGTAGTCGCGCAAGATCAGCATCCAGGTCTCGAACGTGCCGGGCACGCAGGCGGCAAGAAGCCCGGTGCCGGGCACGAGGTCGAGCCCTTCCTTGCGGTAATGCGCAATCGTTGCGCCGGCCGGCGCCGGCCCTTGGCCGCAGATCACTTCCGGTTTGCTGCGTTGCACATCGTAGAGAATCACCGGCACGTCGCCGCCGGGGCCGTTGAGATGCGGCTCGACCACCTGCAGCGTGAACGCCGTCGCCACGGCGGCGTCGAAGGCATTGCCGCCCTTCTCCAGCGTCGCCATGCCGACCGCCGTGGCGATCCAGTGCGTGGACGTGACGACGCCGAACGTGCCCTCGATTTCCGGCCGCGTGGTGAACGGATTTGGACTGACGTTGCTCATGGACCTTGTCTAGCCCGCATTGGGAGCGGGCGAAATGCGGGAACATTCAAGCGGTTCGGCTATCGGTTCATGCGACGAGGCGGCGGAAGAGGGCGGGTTGCCAAATGTTTCTGTTGCCACGTGTTTCTCTTCGAGATTTTCTCAACCACGTTCGTCGACCCGGCTCGGCATCGCTGCCCGCTTGGCGAGCGGAAACGGCAGTGCTGACGGCGCAGTCGTGTTTGTGGGTAGTTGAAATGCGTGGGTGGTACAAATCTGAGAATGAGTGAAAATGAACGACTGGTGAACAGGCTCGCGAATCGAAGGCGAATCCGCAGTTTCGCGAAATTGTTACGTTGAATCGCTATCTTAGGGATTATCAGCCTTGCCTATCGTCAGTTCCAAGGATAACATTTCACCATGGGGTTGGCTGGTCGATGATTAGTTCGGATATTGGCTCACAGATATGGGAGGAGATACCATGTCGCAGGCGAAGCAAGCTCTGAAGCGAAAACGTCGTTCGAAGGCCGTACCGGTTTTGGGAGCTGCCGGGTTGTTGTCGATGGCTGGTGGCGCATCCGCGGCGACCGGCACGCCGGCCGCGGATTTGCCGTTGCAGAAGACCGCACCGACGCATGAAATCACGCTCGGTGAGGAAGAGCTCTCCGACGTCAGTCTGTCGACGTTCTTTGTCTTCGACAAGGAAAACGCCGCAGACCTGAAGGCGGGCATACAGGTCGCCCGCGGCTGTGGCGGACACGGCTGTGGCGGACACGGCGGCTGCCATGGCGGTCGGGGCTGCGGCGGACGCGGCTGCGGTGGCCGAGGCTGCGGACATGGCTGCGGCGCCCGCGGGTGCGGCTGCTGGGGCGGCTGCGGCTGTGGTTGCTGCTTGTCGTGGGGCGGTTGCGGGCTCTGCTAGGCTCGATCGCGTTCCGCTTTGATCCACCGATACAGGCGATGGCCGGGTTTGACGATCGTCATCCCGGCCAACGCCATCTGATTCGCGAAGCCGCTCGTGTGGATGCGCACCGCTTATGCATGCCGTTGAGCCATGCGCTCGTGACGCATGCGTATCGGTTCGCTTGGGTGGCGGCCGTTATCGAGAAGCGCTAGCTTTACAACGTTCGATGCGCAAAACGCCCGGCTTGCCAATGCTCGCCGCGCGAATTCGCGCAGACCGAATTCCTGTCTCACGAGTTCCCGTCTCAAAATGGTCATTCACGCCCGTGGCAATAAGCGCAAAGCTGCGCACACCGAACATACGACAGCCGACCAAAAGCGCGGCCTGACGCTGGCGAACAGCAAAGACGTTCCGCAGTTCGCGGCGAATTTCAGCGTCTATGTGTTTCCGCCCGATGTCGTGTGTCTGTATTCCGAAGACCGCAAGTTCTTCCTTCACGGCGAACTTTATTGCGCGCTCGCCGCCGCGATCGGAAAAGGCGGCAAGAACGTGCGCGCGCTCGTTGCCGAGCTGGAGCAGCAATTTCCAACCGACAAAATTCAAGAAGCGCTGAAGCGGCTGTTCGAACGCCGCTATATCGTGACCGCATCGCCGTCTTCGGCCGGCGTCGCGGCCGGTTATTGGGCGAGCCTCGGCCTGCCGCCGGGGATGGCGGAGAAGAATCTCCACGACTGCCGCGTGCGCATTCAAACGATCGACGTGCAGGGCGCTGCGGAACTCGGCGCCGCCTTGGCGGAGCTGGGCGTTCGCGTGGTCAAGCGCGGCGCCGCCGATCTGACAGTGACGCTGGTGAGCGATTACCTCGACGGGCGGCTGATGGAATTGAACCGGCAGCATCTGGCCGACCACACGTCATGGCTCTTGGTGCAGCCGTCCGGCATGTTTCCCCTGGTAGGGCCGGTGTTCAGTCCGGGCCATAGCGCGTGTTGGGTGTGTCTTGCCGACCGCATGAAACGCAATCGCGAGGTCAAGGCAATGCTCGACCGCGCCCAGGCCCGCTGCGTCGCGGTTTCGCCGCTCGCCAAGGCGCCGCTCGGACATGCCGGCATGGGACTGGCGTCGGTGGAGATCGCCAAGGCGATCGCGACCGACTTCCGCACCGATTTGCGCGATCACATCGTCAGCCTCGACCTTTCGGGCTCGACGGTCGTGAGGCACTACGTCGCCAAGCGTCCGCAATGCCCGGCCTGCGGCCGTAAGGCGCTGCGGGATCCGCGCCGCGCGCCGAAGCCGGTCGAACTCGGCCCCGGCGAAAAGCTGGTCATGACGAGCGGCGGTTATCGCACGGTTTCGTCGCGGGCGACCGTGTCGCGCTTCCGCAAGCACGTCAGCGCCCTGACCGGCGTCGTCTCGCGTCTGGAGCGGATCGACGCCGATCTGCCGTTGAACAACAACTATCACGCGACGCACAATTTCGCGCCGCCGGCCGCGTCGTTGCACGACCTGCGGGCCGGTCTCGGCGGCGGCAGTTTCGGCAAGGGCTCAACGGCCGAGCAGGGCGAAGCGAGCGCCCTGATGGAGGCGATCGAGCGTTACACCGGGATTTTCCAGGGCGATGAAATCAGGGCGACACGGCGGTTCACGGATTTCTCAGCCGGCGAAGCGCTGCAGCCGAACACGATGCTGCTGTACAGCGACGCGCAATATCGACGGCATCTGTCCCCGATGCCCGACCAGGACGATATGCAGACGCCGTTTCCGTTCGATCCGTCGGAGCAGATCGAGTGGTCGCCGGTCTGGTCGATGCGCGATAAGCGTTTCAGATACCTTCCGACCACGCTGTTGTATTTCTTCTACCGGGGCCCAAGCGCGTTTCTCGCGGATTCCAACGGCTGCGCCGCCGGCAACACGCTCGAGGAAGCGATCGTTCAAGGCTTTCTCGAACTGGTGGAGCGGGATGCCTATGCCATCTGGTGGTACAACCGGGTGCAGCGGCCCGCCGTCGACCTTGGCCAGTTCGACGATGCCTACATCCGCGATCTGCAATCGCAGCTCGCCGCGACCGGACGCAAGCTGTGGGTGCTCGACGTCACCAACGATCTCGGGATTCCGACGTTCGTTGCCATCGCGCACTGGGTGCGCGAGGGCCAGGAAAACATCGAGTTCGGCTCGGGTTCTCATTTCGATCCGCGCATCGCGATGCTGCGGGCGCTCACCGAGCTGAACCAATTCCTGTCGATCGGCCTGATGGGCGGCGGCAGCGGGGAAAAAACCAGCCTCGACGGCGTTACGCCGCTGCGCATCGAGGATTATCCGTATCTCATTCCGAGCAACGCTCCGGCGGTCAAATCGAGCTACGGCGCCAAGTTCGAGCATCTCGATACCCGCGAGCAGGTGCTGGCCTGCGTCGACCTGACCAAACAAGCGGGCCTCGATTTCCTCGTCCTCGATCAGACGCGTCTCGACATCGAAGTCCCGGTCGTGCGCGTGATCGTTCCGGGATTACGGCATTTCTACCGCCGTTTCGCGCCCGGCCGGCTTTACGACGTCCCGGTCAAGCTCGGATGGCTCGACCGGCCGGTGGCGGAAAACGACGTCAATCCGATTCACCCTCACACCTGAGGGTCGGATAGCGTGCGCGCTCCTGCAACAAAAACAGGACGACGCGCCGCGCCATTGACCGTTTCCGCCCGGCTCAGCAATCGCGTCACGCTCGAAGCGCGCGCTGGTGGCGAGATCGCGGCCTGTTTCGAAGGCTATGCGGTCGGCCTTGGAACGTTCGGCGCGGGCACGGCGGAGCGCGCGCAAAAGCTGCGCGCCGGCCTGCCGCTCAAGGCCTTTGAGTCCGGCGGCCGGGCAGGCGACAAGGAGATCGAGCTCCTCGTGCGGCGCCTGGCGCGGCGCGGCCTGTTGGAGTATCGCCTCGGCGGCGCGCGCGACGGCGATGACTTTCTGGTCATCGAACCGCAGGCGGCGGATTATTGGCCGCAAACGCCGCCGCTCGACAATGCCGACACGCTCGCTTTATCGCGGTTCGCGTATATGCGGCGACGCGGCGACGAGCTGGTGCTGGAATCGCCGCGCTCCGGCGCGTTGTTCAGGGTCTGCGATCCGACCATTGCGAGCTTCATCGCCACGCTCGCGACGCCGCGGCAAGTCAAGACGCTGCGCCGGCAGGCCGGTTTTCCGGGGATCGCGCTGCTTGCGCTGCTGGTCGATTGCCGGATCCTCTTCAAGCTCGACGCTGCCGGCGACGACGGCCCACGCATGGCCGAAGGCGACCACGACCTCGTGCTGTGGGATTTCCACGATCTTCTGTTCCACGCGCGCAGCACCGAGGGCCGGCACGCCAATCCGCTCGGCGGCGTTTATCCCTATGCCGGCGCCATTGCGCCGCTGCCGGCGGTGCGGCCGCGCTGGCCCGGAAAGAAAATCGACTTGGACAAGGCCGCGGCCGCCGCAGCGCATCCAAATTCGCCGGTCGCGACGCTGTTGCGACGACGCCATTCGACCCGCAGCTTCGACGACCAGCGTCCGATCACGCTCGCCGAGCTGGCGCAGTTCCTCGACGGCGCCGCGCGCGTACTGGCGATGGTGAAGGATCAAGCCGGGCCGCAGCAGGGTATTCCCCCCGATACGCACACCGCACGGCCGTACCCCTCGGCGGGTGCGAGCCACGAGCTCGAGCTTTATCTCACCGTCAATGCCTGCGAAGGGCTCGCGCGCGGATTTTATCATTACGACGCCGGCGGCCACGCGCTCATGCCGATCGAAGCGGCGACGCAAGCGCTCGACGCGCTGCTCGCGGGGGCGCAATTTGCCATGGGCAGCGCCGCGGCGCCGCAGATTCTGATCACCATCGCCGCGCGCTTCGGCCGCGTGTCATGGAAATACAGTTCGCTCGCCTATGCGCTCATTCTCAAGGACGTCGGCGTCTTGACGCAGACGCTCTATCTGATGGCGACCGACCTTGAGCTCGGTGGTTGCGCGATCGGCATCGCCAACATCGACCTGTTCGCCAAGATGACGGGGATCGAATTCCATGTCGAGGGTCCGGTCGGTCATTTCGCGCTCGGGCGCGGCAGTACGCGCTCCATAAATCCGACGGCCTGGTAACTGCGTTTTCCGATCAGCGCGAATGCGGCGCCCTGAGGGTCCAGGCATTGCAGGGTCCAGCTGCCGTCCGGCGCCTCGATCGGGCCGTTGAGGATCCGACCGCCGCCGGCCGTCACGCGCTGTGCCGCCGCATCGACGTCGCCGACGTTGAAGTAATAAAGCCAGAACGGTGTCGGAAAATTCGGTGGCTTGGTCAGCAAGCCGCCGATCGTTTGCCCGCCGGTCGAGAACTGCTGGTAGGTGCCCGTCGCGTCGGGATAGGCGATGCCTCTTTGCCAGCCCAAAAGCTCGCGGTAGAACGCCAACCCCTGCTCACAATCGGTCGTGAGCAGCTCGTGCCAGCCGACGCGGCCCCGTGCGCGCAGCGCGGCGGGCTCCCGTTGGCCGCTTTGCCGTCCCTTGATCAAGGCGAGCGTCGCCGTTTGCGGGTCGGCGACGATCGCGAAGCGGCTGATATCGGCAACGTCCGTCGGCGGCGTACGAATCGTGCCGCCGAGTTGTCGGACCCGGTCGGCGGCGGCATCGACGTCGTCGACCCCGACATACCCGATCCAGCGCGGCGTCGCGTCGGTTCCTGCCACGTCCGGCGGCAGGTTCATCGCCCCGCCGATCATGGCGTCTGCGGCGATGAAAAGGTTGTACGCCATGCCGGGCATCGACGCGTTCCGCGTCCCCCAGCCCACGACCTTGGCATAGAAGGCCTTGGCCGCTTCGACGTCGGTCGTCAGCAACTCGTACCAGAGAAAACGGCCGTGATAGCTGGCCATGCGTGCGTCTCCCGTCCGAGCCGCAGGCAATCGCGTCGCCGCGCTCAAGTCAACCGCGCTGTCGGCCGGCGATCAGACGCGGCGCGCGGATCAGCTCGATCCGGCGGGCGCCGCCACGAACTTCAGCGCGACCCCGTTCATGCAATAGCGCAGGCCGGTCGGCTTGGGGCCGTCGTTGAAGACATGGCCGAGATGACCGCCGCAGCGCCGGCACGACACCGCGGTGCGCACCATGCCGTAGGTCGTGTCCTTGGTTTCCTCGACGGCATTGTCGAGCGGCGCCCAGAAGCTCGGCCAGCCGGTGCCGCTCTCGTATTTGGTCTTCGACGAATACAGCGGCAGGTCGCAGCCGGCGCAGGCGAAGGTGCCGGCGCGGTGTTCATCGAGGAGCTTGCTGGTGAACGGCCGCTCGGTGCCCTCGTGCCGCAGCACGTCGTAAGCCTCTGGGCCGAGCAGCTTGCGCCATTCCTCGTCGGTGTGGGTGACTTCGTAAGTCTTAGTGGCCTTGGCGGCGCTCATCGACCCCGCCATCGCGGCGTAAGGCCGAACGAACCGTCCGATCATGAGCGCGGCCGCTCCCGCGGTGCCGGCTAACAGAACCTGTCGGCGTGACAGCATGCGTCGTTCTCCCAAGTCGAAAACCGCAAAGTCGAAAACCGCAAAGGCGAAAACAGCAAAGGCAAAAACGGCAAAGGCGCGGACTTTATTTCCGTATGACAGACGCCAAAGACACGTGACAGCCAACAATCCGTGATGACGCTGTGACAATGCTTCAAATCTTGGCTTCAAATCTTGGCTTCAGATCTTGGCTTCAAATCTTGCCCTCAAATCGTGCGCGTATCGGCGCGTATGTCTGCCTGTCGAGCCGTCGGCGCAAGCCCGCGCCCGCCGCCGGTCGCCTGTTCGATGACGTCAGCCGCGACGGTCAGACCGTCGCGCGGCACGACGTTGTGGCCGTAGTCGATGCCGCTTCTGGAGAACGCGGCGGCGAGCGCGAGATCGGAGATGCGGACGACGGCGGCGTCGAGGTCGGCTTGCGCAAACGGCTCCGGCAGCACGATGCCGGAGCCGGCCGCTTGCACGTGTTCGGCGTAGCCGCAGCAGCCGGTGACGATCGACGGCAGCCCATTGACCAGGGCCTCCAAAATGACCTGGCCGCTGACATCGAGCCGTGCCGGGTGAACGAGCACGTCGGCGGCGGCCAACAGGCTGGTGACATCCTCGCGAAATCCCAGAAAGCGCACGCGTCCGGCAACGCCGAGTCGGCGCGCCTGCCCGGCCGCGCTCCCACCATCGCCGTTGTCCCCGGTCACGCCGACGACAAGCAGGACGGCATCGGGCCGTGTCGCCAAAGCCGTCAGCACGCGGTCGAGGCCCTTGGTGCGCGGCTGCGCGCCGATCCACAGCCAAACCGGTTGGTCCCCCGTAATGCCGAGCGCGGCGCGCAGCGCTTTGCGCCGGGATGGTTCGCGCAGCTCGGGCTGCCGGCGGGCGTCGTCGAGACCCGTCGGCATGACGGTGAAGCGTTCCGCACCAAGACCCCAAAAGCCGCGATAGCTCGCCGCCGCGGCGTCGGTCAGCGCGATGATGTGGGTCGTTGCATCGGGACGAAAGCTTTCCCCCTCCAGGCGCAGCCGCGCCCGATAGCGCGGCAGCACGCGCTGCCACCAGTGCCGCGGCCGCTCCGCGACCGGCGGATCGGCGCAATAGAGCACATCGAGCCCGATGAGCTTCTTGAAGCCGACGACGCAATCGAACTTCCCGGCCGTCGCCGCGGCGAATTTCCTGGCGAAGGCCCAGTCGATGCCGTGGTTGGTGTGCGCAACAACCGGCAGCAGCGTGATCGAGAGGTCTGCCGCGGCGCCCCAGCGGTTCTCCGCCGTGAAGATCGTGACGTCGTGGCCGCGGCGCGCCATGAGCCGCGCCAGACGGACGCAATCGCGCTGCAGCCCGCCTTCCGGAAACAGTCGAACGATGCCGAATGCCACGCGCAAACCAGCGCCTCCCGAGCCATCGAAGTTTTCTAGCACCGCCGTCGGCGGCAAAAATGACAAAAAAAAGACCGGGCCGAAAGGCCCGGTCTTAGTTCGCCGGCGTGGGGGCGCCGACGACCACCTTCGAGAGGGGAACATCTGCATGCACATAAAGCGCCGATCCGGGAGGATGGTTGGCGCCGAATGCCTGCAGCGTCTTGATATATACGCGATTCATAGGCCCTCCCTGCAACACACCTGTGGACATGTCAGCCATGCGCATCGTGGGGCGCGCGGCCACGAGCAAATACGGCCCGCATTTTCGCCCCGCACAAATGTCGCGTGGGGCAATCGCCCGCGCCGATGGGCTGTCCCGCGCTTCGCGATCTGATACAACTCGACCGGTCATGCTTGGCCGTGACGATGCTGCGAGACTGTTGCATCGTCGCATTTTCTTCCGGAAAACCGCCGGCCACCACCGGATCAAGTCCGGTGGCAGGCTTTCCGGAAAATGCTCTAGTAGCTCCAGCGCTGCGCGTTGGCGACGAGAAAGTCGCGAAACGCCTGCACGCGCGCCACCGTCTTGAGCTCTTCCGGATAGACGAAATAAGCATCGAACGCGATCGGGTCGGCGTCGCTGAACAGCTGCACCAGCCCGCCATTGCCTTCGACCAGATACTCCGGCAGCATCGCGATGCCGAGCCCGCGCTGGCAGGCGCGCAGAATGCCGAGAATGTTGTTGATGATGAGATGCGGCGTGCGCGGCCCCTTGCCGTCGCGCGCCACCTCGATCAGCCAGCGCGAGCGCTGCAGGTAACTCGGTACGTTGCCGCCGAGCACCAGCACGCGGTGATTGTCGAGATCGTCGTAGGTGCGCGGCGTGCCGAAGCGCTTGAGATATTCCGGCGACGCGTAGGCGTGGAAGTGCACCGAGAACAGCTTGCGCTGAATGAGGTCGGGTTGGGTCGGCTGCCGCAAGCGGATGGCGACGTCGGCCTCGCGCATGGCGAGATCGAGTTCCTCGTCGGTGGTGAGGAGCGTGATGCGGATCTCCGGAAACAGATCGAGGAATTCGCCGAGCCGCGGGGTGAGCCAATGCACGCCGATGCCCGGCGTCGTGGTGACGCGCAGATCGCCGTTCGGCTGTTCGCGGCTGTCGGTCAATTTGACCCGCGCCGCCTCGAGTTTCATGAACACGTCGTGCGCGGTGCGATAAAGGAGTTCGCCCTGCTCGGTCAGAATGAGCCCGCGGGCGTGGCGGTGAAACAGCGACACCGCCAGCTCCTGCTCGAGCGCGCTGACCTGCCGTGACACCGCCGACTGCGACAGCGACAGCTGCTCGCCGGCATGGGTGAAACTGCCGGCCTCGGCGGCGGCATGAAAGACTTTCAGCTTATCCCAATCCATCTCTTTGCTTTCTGCCATCTGCCCGCTTCAAGGGCGGGAGCGGCAATCTTTCACTCGGCTGCGGCGCTGAGCTGCGCATGCGCGGCGAGGAAACGTTCGGCTTCGAGCGCCGCCATGCAGCCCAGTCCGGCCGCCGTCACCGCCTGCCGATAGACTTCGTCGGCGACGTCGCCGGCGGCGAACAGGCCGGCGACCGAGGTCGCGGTCGAATGCGGCGCGGTCTTGATATAGCCCGAGGGCTTCATGTCGACCTGGCCCGCGACGAGTTCGGTCGCTGGCTTGTGGCCGATGGCGATGAAGACGCCGTCGACCGCGCGTTCGGTGACCGCGCCGGTCTCGAGGTTCTTGAGCCGCGCGTGGGTGACCTTGAGCGGGTTTTCCGCGCCGACGACGTCGTCGAGCACGGTGTCCCAGACAAGCTCGATCTTGGGATGCTTGAACAGCCGGTCCTGGAGAATCTTCTCGGCGCGCAGGCTGTCGCGCCGGTGCACCAGCGTGACCCTGGAGGCGAAGTTGGTCAGGAACAGCGCCTCCTCGACCGCGGTGTTGCCGCCGCCGATCACCAGCACGTTCTTGTTGCGATAGAAGAAGCCGTCGCAGGTCGCGCAGGCGGAGACGCCATAGCCGCGGAATTTCTGCTCCGACGGCAGATCGAGCCAGCGCGCCTGGGCGCCGGTCGCGAGAATGAGCGTCTCGGCGATATAGACGTGGCCGGAATCGCATGTGATGCGGAACGGCCGCCGCGAAGCGTCGACCTTGGTGACATAGTCGGCGACGAACTTGGTGCCGACATGGGCCGCCTGCTTCGCCATCTGCTCCATCAGCCAGGGGCCCTGGATGACGTCGGCAAAACCCGGATAGTTCTCGACATCGGTCGTGGTGGTCAGCTGGCCGCCGATTTCGACGCCCTGGATCATGATCGGCTCGAGCATGGCGCGGGCGGCATAGATCGCGGCCGTATAGCCGGCCGGGCCGGACCCGATGATGACGACCTTGGCGTGCGTGGTAGCGTGGGGGGAGTTCGTCACCGGCTCTTCCATTGCTACAAGCGCTAACGCGCCGCGAGGGCGGGGCGTTAAAGCAGTGAATCTAAGTTCGCCGGGGCTAAGCGCCGCCGGACCGCCCCCGACCCGCGACTGCCATGAGCCGCCAATCGCCATCCGAAACGAACCGGCAGCCCCGCAACCGGTTGTCCGCAATCTATGCATTCTCGAGAGCCATGCAAGATATGCAATGCCCCCCGGTCTTTTTCTCGCGCCGGTGGTTTCCGGCGGAGGGTTAATGGGCGGCGTTCGCCTCGGCGCGACGCCTTCTGACCCATCTGCCCGCCGCGCGGCGCCGCGCGAGGCGAGGTATGATCACTCTCGTCTCGCGGCGCGGCTTACATCCTGCCCCGCGCCTTTGCGCGGGGAGGGACCTCCTACCGTTTGTCAATGCGACTTCGCGGGACGGTAGCGCGGCTGGCGGGATGTTTGGCGTCCATTGCCGATGAGGGTAGCGCCGTGCTCGCCGCCGTC